>JACXXQ010001130.1_pt1 | contig 10044 bp, 9 predicted proteins | sample 8621361 | NCBI WGS metagenome assembly JACXXQ01 (sample SAMN15503820, study PRJNA645414) | gut metagenome | isolation source: feces | host: Bos taurus | place: USA | collected 2016 | reverse complement strand
GCTGATAGATGTTTCTTCCCAAAAATCCGGAGGCACCGGTAAATAAGAGTTTCATATATCTAGAAAAATTGTTTAAGTTTAGGAAATAAGCGATACAATGGATATAAAAGACTAACAGGTACCCTATTCTTTTTAAATGCCTTGAAACACTCAATATTTCCCTTTCTAATATTATTCAGACTTCTACTGGTAGTTCCCCCTAAACGCATCCGAACTAAAGGTTCAGGAAAATACAATAAACTAATATGCTCCTTTTCTACAAATCGAAGCATTAATTCGAAATCAGCAGCAAACTTAAAATCCAGATCGAATAATCCATATTTCATATATATACATCTTTTTACATAGAAAGTTGGATGTGCAGGATGCCAACCTTTAGCAAAACTCTTTTGTTTTCCCGTGATCCAACGACGGACTATTGCATCTGTGTTATTTCGAGAGACATAATACAAATCAGCATAAACGGCATCAATTGATATATCAGTTTCAAAACAATTTATAACTTTTTCTATCGCTGTATCTTCAGCAAACAGATCATCAGAATTAATTATACCAATAACATCCCCTGTTGCCATAGAAAACCCCTTATTCATTGCATCATATAATCCCTCATCTTTCTCAGAAATCCAATGCATGCGTCCTTTGAATAATGGTTCATATTCTTTAATTAAATCTATTGTATTATCATGAGACAAGCCATCAACAAGTATATATTCAATATTCTTATATGTTTGCTTTAATACAGAATCTAGAGTACAACGAAGTGTTTGCCCACTATTAAAAGTAACGGTTATTAAAGAAAATTTCATAAAATGGAATTTTTTATTTAGCAATTATAAATCATTGTTCAAAAGATCATAATACAGATTTACATACTCCTTATATCTTTCTTCTTTATCATATAAATCAACAGCATGCCTCCTGCAATTTTCATGATAGAAATCTTTAGATACATGTTTTATTTTATTCAAACTACTCAAGAATTTTTCCTTGTCCCCCTTTGCTATTACAAATCCAGTTTGCTCTGAAATCATTTCCTTACATCCACCTGTATCGTAAGTTATCACAGGTGTACCACAAGCCATAGCTTCTAAATTTACAGTAGGAAATGTATCTTGATAAGTAGGATTTATAAGAACATTTGCTATTGAATAAAAGTCAACTAGCTGACTTATATTTTCAGTTCGTTCAAATCCTATTATATTAGGAGGTAATTTTCCTATTTGCTTTTTACTCAAGCCTATCATTATAAAGAGATCTTCAGGCATTTGCTTTGAAAAATAATATATATCAGATTCTCCTTTTGTTGAATTCCAATTAGAAGCTACAGCTAACACAATAAACTTTGATTGTAAAGCATACTGTTTAACTGTTTCAGATATTACAGTTGACGGCTTAAACACATCTAAATCTATTCCGTTAACAATAGTCTGCCGTTTTATTTGAGAAAGATATGACTTACTCAACATATCACTTAGCCAATTGCAAACAGGTACAATCATCATACGTTCAACCGAAGTAAACAATCTCTTCTTTTCTATAAAGTTCATACGAGAGTTATCACAACCTAAAGCTTTGGGATAATCTCGTATATTGGGACATACAAAACAACCTGTCTTCCACTTCTCACACCCGATATTCTGAAAATGGACACAATGTCCCGTGAAACTCCAACAATCATGCAAAGTCCAAACAACAGGTATTTTAGCTGTAGATAGATAGTCAAATAAAACCTCACAGTTTAAATAATAGCCATGAAGATTATGCAAATGGATTATGTCCGGTTTTATTTTCTCTATTTTTGAGATTAAGTGCAAGGTAGCTCTCCGTGAACCAAAACCATGCCTGTCAAAAAACATGGATTTCAAGCCATGGACAAAGAGATCAAATCTAGTTCCAACCCGAATCAACATAGATTGGCTGGGACAGGCCCAACGACCGTAAGCAATATAACTTTTCCAGCCAGAAGCAATAACCAAACGCCCTAACTCCTCTGCAATATGGCCGGTGGAACCAGAGTTAGCAACAACATTTATTTGAAAGAGAGTTTTCACTATCGTAGTGATAAATATAGAAAAGAATAATATCAAAGTATCTTTATACCATTTTACAAATAAATTATAAGGTACTTTATTGAACAGATAGAAAGGCTGAATGAAGACATTTACCAGAATTACCCCTACCTTATAATGAGTACAAAATGTTCAAAATTATCATAGTTGCACATTATATTACATTTTTTTATTACACAATAGAATAAGTCATTTTTTCATTCAGAGCAATACATTAAAATTGGATGCTTACCACTTACCATAAACTATCTTTCTTTTTCTATCATATAACTATTATGAATGAATCTTCCCAGAGTTTTATAAGATACGACTCTAGCCGGACAGCTAGCTACCGTTACATTATGAGGCACGTCTTTTTTTACCAGAATAGCACCTGCTCCGATAGTTACATTATTACCTACAATTACGTTTTCAACAATACACGCCAAAATTTCAAATATAGACATTACCTCCTATAATAGCCGCTTTTCCATGCTTTGCACCAATCGTCGTAAATTGACTCAAATTACAATTATTTCCTATGATTATCGCAGGATTTATAACTATCCCTATCCCATGACAATATACAATCCACAACCTATTTGGGTATTACGAAGAATTTGCAAGCCATATTTACGAGACAGTACATTCAACATAAAGCATCTCAAAGGATAAAGCTATCCTATTTTTGAAGAAAATTGTATTTTAAAAGAGTAAGCGAAAGAATGATTCTAACAAGCATAAAGCATTATTGACAACTAAAGAAGAATATTTTCCTCTATATCTAAAATAATTGCTTTTTACTAATTCAAAACATTGCTTATAATTGCTGTTCACCATTACAATTTATACAAATTTTCACCTTTTATGTACATCTCTTGCACCTGAGCCATCATAAGGTTTTCTTTCTTAGAAATCTTATTATAATAATAACCTTTTGATAATACTGCCGTAACAAAATCTTTTATCTCATATCTTAGTCCCTCTTCAACAAAAGGATAAAAGTATTTTTTATTCTGATTTTGATCTTCATATCGTATCTCAAAATAATCAGTTTTCCACCATGGCGCTGGAACATACACATACCCCTTCGTTCCAGCAATAGTCATTGCACCTTCTGTTTTTACACCTAAACCAACTTGAAAACTCGCCACAGCATGATCAAAACGAAAAATTACCTTAGTAAACATATCAACATTATTCTTCATTTTTGAATAAAAACTGACATCCCGGAATTCTGTTCCTAAAAATTTAAATATAGGTAATAAAGGAAAACATGCGTTCTCACTCATACTACCACCTAAATGTTTACTGTTTAATTTATCAGAATTCTCATCAGTTAAAGTTGTGACACTTGCATTTACTTCCACGATGTCACCTATGATACGAGATTTTAGCATAGAGAACAGATGACTAAAAGCAGGAGTATATGCTGTTTTAAGAGCTACCATTAAAACTAATTTATTATCTTCTGCGATTTGATATAATTCCTCAGCTTGAGCCTTACTAAAAACAAAAGGTGTCTCACAAAGGACGTGCTTGCCTGCATTCAGAGCAGACTTTGCATATTCATAGTGTGTATAATGTGGAGAAGCTATATATACAGCATTACAATTGTCATACAATTCTTTTAGACTTTGTGCGATGACTGGTATGCTATATTTCTTGCAAAAGCTAATGTTCTCTCCTTTGTTCGGGTTGTAAGCTGATACAATAACGGCACTATTGACGTTGGCTGATTCGGGAACAAAGCGTGATGCAATACTTCCAGTTCCAATAATACCTATATTAACGGTAGGACGCTCTTCTCGTAACTGAGTTGAAGATATTCCCTGTGTGCGTGGAAGATAAACCACCTGACAGAATTCGTTTAGATAATCAAAATAACCCTTCCAATCAGAACCTATAGCAAAAATATCTATTCCATACTTCTGAATATCGTCAATTTTTTGTCCGCGATATTCTTCAATGACTATTTGATCTGCAAGACCAGTAGCTTTTACAGACTCAATACGCTCCATCACATTATTACATGTATTCATCTTGCCGCGCTCTAAGTCAAAATTATCTGTTGTTACACCGACAATTAGGTAGTCCCCTAATCTTTTAGCCCTTTTTAACAGATTGTAGTGACCTTGGTGGAACAAATCATACGTTCCGTATGTAATAACTTTTTTCATTAAATGAATTGTTTATCTTTCAAATCTAAAAATGCTGATATTAGTTTGTCATAATCGGACTTGGAAAGATGTCCAATATGACCCACACGAAATATAGAATCTTTCATACCTCCACCATTAGGACAAATCCACATACCATAGTCGTCTTTTATTTTAAGAAATATTTCATAGGCAGATTGTGTTGTAGGATGAAGTGGAGTAACTGCATTGCTAAGACTTTCGCTAACGATTTCAAATGGAAGGTTATTTTCGACTAGCTTATCACGAAAATACTTTGCCAATACTGCGCAACGTTCTATTTCAGCTTCTACTCCTCCATTTGCTTCTATTTCTTTTAAACGAACATTAATCTGCCGAAGAATACCCACAGCAGGAGTCCAAGGAGTTTGTCCTCTCTCCATATTTTTAAGAGCAAGCTTAAGGTCCAGATACTGACAACAGCAATTACTTTTTTCAATACGCTCTATTGCAGAAGGAGCAAGAACCATTACCGCAATACCAGGAGCACAAGCAAGGGCTTTTTGTGAACCAGTAACCATAACACCTGCACCACACTTTTGCATGTCAAACGAATCACAAAGAAAAGTACTTATTGTATCAACAATCAAGAAACATCTATTTTGTTTACAAAAGTCGCCTACTAAATTTATGTCATAATGCACTCCAGTTGAAGTCTCATGCTTCTGCATAAGGAATGTAGTATAACCTTTGCCCTCATACTTTGCAAGATGCTCAGGTTTCAATGCTTTTCCATGTTCTAACTTAATCTCAGTGAAAGGAATATTATGGAGAGTAAGCAACTCCACAAAGCGTTCACCAAAACTCCCACCATTTATAACAAGAGCCTTATCCTCTTTTGTTAAGCAGTTCATAATAGCAGCTTCCATACCACCACTACCTGAACAAGTCATAAAAACCACACGATTATCTTCTGAACAATTTGCAAATTTTTTAATAAGATTTTCATTCTCCAACATTATTTTGGAGAACTCTGCAGTCCTAAAATATGGTACTTGTTCAGCACCAATGGCTCGTACAGCATCTGATGATTGTACTGGACCCACTGTAAAATTTATCATATCTAATATTTTAGCCTATATATCAAATGTATTTATCCTTCTCTATTTTTTTGTACTTTTTTATCTCGACGCATCTCTTTTAATATTGCGGGCATCATTGCAATCATGACAAACAAAAAGGGTAAAGATGCTGCAATAGAAATCACCTGCAGAGGCTTTAAACTACCTGCTGACAAAAGAATGTAGGCAATTGCAGCGACGACAACTCCCCAAGTTACTTTTTTGTAAGTGGGAGGGGCAATATTTCCATTACTTGTCATCACGCTTAATGAATATGTTGCGGAATCAGCTGATGTGATAAAAAATATTGCCAATAAATTGATAATCATTAGGGAGATTAACTTTGCCAATGGATACTTGCTGAAAACAATGAATACAGCTGTTTCCGGAGATGTTACTAACCGTTGAACACTTGCTACATCCCAACCTTTAACACTTGCCAATGCAATCGCACTAAATACAGCAAGCCATATTATCGTAAAGATAGATGGAACAATAACGACACCTACAATAAATTCACGAACAGTTCTACCCTTAGAGATACGTGCTAAAAACATTCCAACAAAAGGAGTCCAAGCTACAAACCAAGCATAATAGAATACTCGCCAATTCATAATCCAACTATTATCGCCAAAAGCATTTGTCATAAACAAATCCTTTACCATATATTGAATATGTAATCCAACACTATTAGTTAGATTATTTAATATCGTAATCTTAGGACCTACAATAAAAACAATAATCAAAAGAGCTAAAGCTATATATGTATTAAGGTTAGATAGTATCTTTATACCCTTATATACACCTGTTATTGCACTAACTATAAAGACCATCGTTACCAACATAATAATAGTCAACATCGTTTGATTTGTTCTCTCAATACCAAACAAATAATCAAGACCGCCACATATTTGAGAAACACCTAAACCTAATGAAGTGGCAATGCCTGCAAATGAAACGACAACAGCAAACCCATCAATCAATTTACCAAACCATCCATCGATGTGTTTCTTCCCAACTAATGGAGAGAGTATATTACTCAATTGAAAATTTGTCCCTTTCCGGAAATGAAAGAATGCGACGCCAAGACCAACAATAGCAAAACAAACCCATTGTGTAATTCCCCAATGTAAATAGCATGTCCTCAGAGAAAAATCAATAGCCTCCATAGATGCAGGTGTTATTCCGACTGGCGGAGCAGCATAATGTGACAAAGGCTCTGCAATACTCCAAAACACAAGTCCTATACCTGTACTCCCACAAAAGAGCATAGCATACCATGAGAAAGTGCTAAATTCTGGTTCATCATTATCTTCACCTAATTTTATTTTTCCATATTTACTGATAGATATAAAGAACAAGAAACCTATAAAAGCAACAATTGACAGTATATAGAACCATCCAAAATTATAACTCACAAAGTTCATTAAGTCACTTGAAATATTGCTTAAACGCATACTGTATAATGCTCCAAAAACTACGACAGCAAGAGCAATTAAAATTGTCCAAAAAAACACTAAATTGTGCTTATACCAATTATTCAAAATTTTATCTCCCATATTATTTCATTGGTAATTTAAAATCAATACCTACAACAATTCTTGGATTATCTTTTAATAGATCATTGCCCCATAAATAAAAGTTCCACTTCCCAACACTATAATATGCCCCAACTGCAATATCAATGGCCTGATCAAACGTCAAAGAATGTAAACACCCAAGCATTGGAGTAATAGCTCGTCCTTTTGGTAGACAAAAGGAATAACCAATGTATTCCCAATTGAAGATTGTATTATTTGCTTCTTTGTTTATGCCCCACCAAGTATTGGTACACCAAAACAACTTGCCATCATCGATAATTTGTCCATTCATATATAGAGCTACTGTAGTGTAACTATATTTAAAATTATGATTTAGATTAAATGATGGAGTAAGTTGTACGCCAACTCCAAAGTATGGACTGATAACTTTTCCAGCTCTCGCTAAGAATCCCCAATAAGCACTTCCACATGTAGTATAAATGTCCGTCCCTGCTACCAAATGATTTCCTATTCCGTATTGAAAACAAGAGTATGTTTCTTGAGCATTCATCCCAGGCCTAATTTTTAATGAGGTATAGCCATAGAGATTACCATTTCCAGCAGTTCCAGAAAAATATGGTATTTGTGCGTTTAGTGTAATTTCAATTACAAATAATGTTATTACTAATAATAGAGTTCTCGGTTTCATTTGAATTTTCTTTTTATTTTCATAATCACACCTGCAATAGTAGGTTTGGGATCGGAAAAAAGAATATAAAACCTGCAATCTGCTGTTATAACATTCTTAATCCACTCAAACTTTGAAATCTTCTTCGTGGAAACAAATTGTACATAATCTGTAAATTCTGCAATAGCTTTATATGGTTTTTTTCTTGGCCTGATAGTTTCCGATTTCAAATTACCGAGTAATGTAGCTTTTGCCCATTCATAGGGAAGATTTACACCACCAACAGTATAGGCATAGCTCCATGTCGAATTACGGAAATTTACCTCAAGAAAATATAGCTGTTCATCTTTACCAATCAAAAATTCCACAGAAAAAATACCATTAAATCCTACTTTAGATAAAATATTTGTAACTTGTTGCTTAACCTGTCTATATCTTAAAGGTTCAATGACCATATAGTTACTGTAACTCTTAGGAGATAATCTCAAATAAGTTGCCTGATAAGGTAGACAAATATCTTTTCCATTGTTTACAGCAAAACCATCTAAACATAATTCATTTTTCTTTTCAATAAATTCTTCAACCAATAAAACATCACTTTTTATTGTCTTATAATTCTCCATTAATTCATTAGGAGAATAACATATACGTGAATCATTTTTCCATGCACCTGTCGTTGACATTATGGATTTGGTAATAATTGGATATTTTAGAGATGTGGGCAATTGACCTTTGTTGAGAGTTTCAGATTTAGGTATTCTACAACCACATTGCATGGCAAGTTTTGAAATGTTATCCTTGTCCATGTATTTTAAGACACACCCTTTCTCATGCCCATTAAAGAAATTAAACTTATCAATAATTTCTCCATAATGCATATCCAAACAACCTTCTGTCCAATCATCACATGTATATAGAAAAGGCTTCAATTTTTCATTACCATATTTTTCCAATAGCAAAATATATCCATCTGCCACAGAATCTACAATATGCACCTCACCTACATACCTACTATTAGGACACATAAAGGGATGATCACTGTATTTGGGGTGAAGAATAACATCAGGCCTGAGCCCCTTCTTTCCTAAACTACGAATTACACCTAAAGTTTGGTAGTGATCTGAACCAAATATAATAAATTTGTATTCTTTCAATTTAGCTTCTATTGAGTTTGCCATTATCATTTTATGCTTTTCTTAAATTGGTCATAAATGCTTCCGTATCTTTTCTGATTTCTGCGTGACGTTGTTTTAGAGGCTCAAGCAGATATTCAATCTTCGATATATCAATTGTATCATTGATATTGTAATATCCATTTGGATCCTTTGATAAATCATAAACTTCTGCAAGCTCTCCATTTTCAAAAGCATCGTATACACCAACTTTATATGCTACAATATAGTGTTTGTCCCGTGAACTGAACCAAATCCGTCGTTTTAACATATCAGGACATCCAGGTCCCATATATTCGCCAATTACGAACTTTCTTGGTTCTTTTTCACGTAGCATTGAACGTCCTTTGAATTCTTTACAAGGCTCCAATCCTAAAACATCCATAAAAGTTGGTAGTACATCTTTTGAATATTGATATGAATTTATCTCAATTCCTTTCATTCTTGGGTGTCGAATAAGCATTGGGATATGATAACATTCATCGTCAAAATTATTCACGCGTCTATTGTGTATAGGATTGAAAGTATAAGATGAACCATGATCTGCTATTACAAGAATAGATGTATTATCCCATAGACCCATATCTTTTAACGACTCACAAAATTTTTGAATTTTATAGTCAGAATAACGTAATGAGAGAAGATATACAAGATTTCCTTTGAAATCTGTGCCAAGCTCATCTACGTATTCTTGCAAAACTCGCATTTCATCATCAATTATATTTTTGTCTTGTGTATCATATGAGAAAAAGGCGATATTATTATGTGGTTCCTCTACATCGAAAAAAAAATAGAATGGTTTTTCGCTTCTACGTTCCTTCAGAATATCAAGTCCTGCTTGATACATAGTATGCGCAGTATGTTGATTCTGCCATCCTTTTTTCTTCCAACGTTTACGCATTAGTTGCATAATAGCAAGATTACCTACATAATTCTCTAAAAAGAGAATATTGTCGGAGTTTTTTGTTTGGATATATTTTTTTAGACCAAAAGCTACTCGCTTTATTGATGGTAGACTTCTCCATACATTTGCCCTAAAGTTATTCCTAGATATTTCACTAAAAAATCGTCCATATTTCTTTACAATATATTTTTCCAGAAAACTTTTATCAATATAGGTCTCAATCCCAGATGTATCAAGGTTTGCAAGAACATGTTCTTGCCCGAGGGTGATAAAATTATCTATATAGTCAATCGGATTTGTGCAGAATTTGGTATATTCTGATTTCAATGTTTGAAGAGCGACTTTACTATCATAGTTTTTAAGGATTTCTTTGTGGATAATCATTGTTTCTGGCTTATTGAGTATCGTCTACTTCGGCATCCATTGTGGTAGGACCGGTAGGTACGCGGG
>JACXXQ010001124.1_pt1 | contig 10080 bp, 8 predicted proteins | sample 8621361 | NCBI WGS metagenome assembly JACXXQ01 (sample SAMN15503820, study PRJNA645414) | gut metagenome | isolation source: feces | host: Bos taurus | place: USA | collected 2016 | reverse complement strand
AGCACGAAAAGAAACACACAGAAAAAGGGATGGGAGAGGTCGGCAGGATAAGGCGAAAGGAGATGATGCCTATGGGCGCGGCGGCGTAAAAAGAAAAAGCCCCCTTTGAAGCAAAGGGGGCGGAAAACGAAGGGAGGAAATTTATAAATTCAGCAGTTGGGCCTTCTTTTTTTCAAATTCTTCCTGAGTGATAACGCCAGCGTCGAGAAGTTCTTTATAAGACTTTAAGGCCTGGATGGTATCGGTTTCGTTAGAGGAAGGCTGCGTTTCTGTAGAAGCAGCTTTTTGCGACTGGTTGTAAATGGCAGCATCAATGGCTTCTTTTGCCAGACTGATAATTGCAGTTTTATGACCAACCGCAAACAATTCATTATGGCTGGAAATCGTTAAATCGGCGTAACGCTTATCTCCGGTAAGAGTAGCGGATTCGATGGAGGAGATGGGGATTTGCACAAATGCAGAGTGTTCGGGGTTACCGTCACAAACGAATACCCGTTGATCGGTAATTACAAAAACTCCATCTAATTGCGTACCTAAGCTGGCTACGGAAATCAAATAGGGGAGGACAAACAGAATATCTTCGTTGGGAAGCAGTGCTTGTTTCACAGCATCGACGTGCCAGTCGGCGGGAACAAGGACGGCAGTATTCAGTTTAGAAAATATAGATTTTCCCCGAACGCAATCTATCGTTTTTTCCAGAGCTTCTTCAAAGGTCATAATTGTTCCCCCTTAGTTCAGGCCCAGCAGTTGCTTTTTCTTCGCGTCGAATTCTTCCTGAGTGATAACACCAGCGTCGAGAAGCTCTTTATAAGACTTTAAAACCTGGATGGTATCGGTTTCGTTAGAGGAAGGCTGTGTTTCTACAAAAGCAGCTTTTTGCGACTGGTTGTAAATGAGCGTATCGAGGGTCTTTTTTGCAAGTTCAATAAACTTGGGGTTTTCTGAAAAAGTAAAACTATCGCGTCGACCGATGATGTGCAATTCTACAAACAGATCGTAATCTTCCACAGACATTGATTCAATGGTATCAATCGGCATTTCGATGCAGGTCGAATGAGAAGAATTACCGCTACAAACTAAAATGCGACGCTTAGTGATGGTGAGCAGACCAGTTATAGAACCGCCGGTGCTTCCAACTTTGGTCAGAGTTGAAATGGAGAACAAGACATCTTCCTCTGGCAAAAGCGCGTCGCGAGTTACCTCAACATCCCATGCCGCAGGTTTTTTTGACGCAGAAAATAATTTTGAAAGTATGGAAGCGCCCTTACCGCAAGAGAGTGTATATTCGATTGCCTCTTCAAGAGTCATAAGAAATCCTCCTTTTAATTTGTACCTAGTATAGCACGGCACAATCAATATGGCTAGGGGGATTATGCGATCAAAGAAAGGGTGATGAAACAGAAATGGAAGGTGTGGCATCGATTAAAGAGCAAAATGCCTTATTGAAACTCCAAAGCGATATTTTGAAAGAACTTAAGAATCGTCAAGAAGCTTTGGCAAGCCAAATCAAAGAAACTTATCGGAAGCAAAAAGAGGAACTCAAGGGGGTGACAGATGGGACAAAAAGCCAGGAAAAAGCCACACAAGCGGTAACCGAAACGTTGAAAAAGCAAGCGGATGTGGTCGATAAAAACAAACAAAAGCTGGAAGAGATGATGAAAAAGGGAACGGAATCTCTGCAGCAAATCAAAAGTAAGGTTGGAGCAGTGACCGGTGCGATTTCCGCCATCGGCGGGCCGCTGGTAACCGGTGCGCTTGGCGTGCTGGGCGGCGGGCTTGCCACCATGCTCAAGGAAAACGAAACCCTGAAGGCTTCGCTGGAAAGCGTGAAGTCCAGCCTGCAGGGCGCGTTCGCTCCGATTACCGAGGCGGTGCTGCCGCTGGTGGATACCTTCGCCCAGACCATCAGCGGTCTGGCCCAAACGGTGGCCCCACTGCTGAGCGACGTTCTGGGCGGGATCAGCGGAACCATTGCGGGAATGCTTTCCGGCGTGGATCTGAGCGGTCTGCTCACGCCGCTCACCGCCGGGCTGGACGGCATCCCTGGCCTGTTCTCCAAGCTGGGGCAGGCCACCGGCACATGGATGCAGGGGCTGGACCTTTCCGGTCTGGCGGGCAGCTTCGCCGGTCTGGCGGCGGCCATCGGGCCGGTGGTACAGCTGGCCATGGGCGGCCTTGCCTGGGCCTGGCAGAACGTGCTTCTGCCCCTGAGCGGCTGGGCCATCCAAAGCGTTGCCCCGGCGTTTTTCGATCTGCTGAGCGCGGCGATGCAGGCACTGAACCCCATTGTGGAGGCATTCCAGCCCTTCGCCCAGTTCTTATGGGAAAGCTTTTTGCAGCCCCTGGCCGAATGGACCGGCGGCGTTGTGGTGAGCGTGATCGAGGGCATCGTGAACGGGCTGACCCTGTTCTCCGCCTGGATCGGAGAGAACATCGAGCTGGTGCAGGGTATCGTAACGCTGGTGGCCTCCTTTGCGGCGGCCTGGGTGCTGGTGAATACCGCCCTTGCAGTGTGGAACGTAATCAGCCTGATTGCCACAGCGGGAGCCACGGCTCTGGGCACGGCGGTGGCGTTCCTCACCTCGCCGGTCACGCTGATCATTGCGGGAATCGCGGCGCTGATCGCCGTGGTCGCGCTGCTGATCACCCACTGGGATCAGGTGAAGCAGGCGGGTGGGGCCGCGCTGCAGTTCCTTCAGGAAATATGGGCGGCGGCCTGCGAGTGGTTCAATACGGTCGTGGTGCAGCCGCTCGCCGCGCTGTTCAGTACGTTCTGGCAGACCGTGCAGAATCTGGCCCAGCTGGCGTTGAGCAAGCTGCAAGCCCTCTGGGGCACGCTGTGCGGCTGGATGCAGCGGCTTGTGATCGAACCGCTGACCAGCGCCTGGACCGAATTCAAGGATATTCTGCTCAACCTGTGGGACGGCATTGCGGGCGGCGTGCGCGGAGCGGTGAATTCCATCATCGGCTTTGTGAACGGCATGATCCGCGCGGCGGTGGATGGCGTGAACACCGTGATCCGGCTGCTGAACAGCATCAGCTTCGAGGTTCCGGGCTGGGTGCCGGAAATCGGCGGCAAGACCTTCGGGTTCGACATCCCCACCGTGAGCGCGCCCCAGATCCCCATGCTGGCAAGGGGCGGCGTGATCCGCCAGCCGGTGCTGGCCATGATGGGCGAGTACGCGGGCGCGGCCACGAACCCGGAGATCGCCGCGCCGGAAAGCCGGCTGCGGGAGCTGATGGCCGAGCAGAACGGCCCGGTGCTGGCGGCGATTTTGCAGCTGGCCCAGGCGGTGAGCAGCGGCGGCGCGCGGGAGCTGGTTGCAAATCAGCCCATCGAGATAAAGCTGGATGGGCAGGTGCTGTATCGCGCCATGGCGAAGATCGAGGCAAACCGGGGCGTAAAGATTGGAGGTGCGTTCGCAAATGCCTATTGATTTGAAGGAAAACAAGGGCTTTATCTATCTGGGGGCCACACCCCAGACCGACCGGAGCAATTATGCCATTGCGGCGCCTTACCCCACCCAGGGCAAGGCGCCTTTTACTACCAGCCGCATGGTGGATTCGGCCCGCAACGCCCAGGGCACCATGGTGGGCCGGATGGTAGGCCGCAGCGTGGACAAGCAGGAGCTGGGCTGGCAGACCATCAGCCCCGAGCTGTGGTGGGAGATGAACCGCTGGTTTGAGGACGGCCACTTCACCTTCTACTGCCACTATTTCAGCCATAACCTGGGCCGGTGGGAAACGCGGATGTTTTATCTCAGCGACGTGAAGTGCAGCCCGGTGAACGTGGACGCGGCCACCGGAATGCCGGAATACTACGAGGATGCCAGCTTCAGCGTGGTGGATTGCGGGGTGATCTGATGCAACAGGTGAGCGATGCCTACCGGCAGGAAATGGAGCGCCCGGTGCTGGGCGCGGCAAAGCTGGCCGTGACCCTGAGCGTGGTGGACGAGGACGCGGCCCCCGGCGCGGAGGATAAGAGCGAGCATCAGGCCTACTGGTCCAGCGTGGAAAGCGCCCTTGCGCAGGACGGCGCGCAAAAGCGCAGCTACGCCACCTTCGAGCCGGGGCGCTGGAAGGCGGACGGCACTCTGCGCATTGCGGACGAGCCCGGCGGCGCACTGCTGACCGAGGGCTATGTGAGCGAAGACCTGAGCGGCGCGGACGGCCGGTTTGCAGCCCCGCCGGTGCTGGCGCTGGAATTTGAAAGCCCGGTGAGCGTTCCGGCGCTGAGCTTCCGGTTTGATCAGGTGGCGGAGGAATGGTGCACCGCGCTGACCGTGACCGCCTGGAAGGGGGAAGTGCAGCTGGTGCAGCGGCAGGTGCGGCCCACGGCGGTGGAGCACGAGGAGCCGGTGCAGATCGACCGATTCGACCGGCTGGAAATCCGCTTCGAGGCCACCAGCCGGCCCTTTCGCCGGGCGCGGCTGACCCGCCTGATGTTCGGCATGGAGCTGATCTTCGGCCAGGCCGAGCTGACCGAGGCGGCCCAGACCATGGAGGTGGACCCCATCGGCCGCAGGCTGCCCACCGGGGAGTTCAGCTTCTCGGCGGTGAACGTGAACCTGCTCACCGGCAGCCAGAACGGCCTCTATGACCCGGATAACCCGCAGGGCATCTGGAAGTATTTTGAGCAGCGAAACCCCATCACGGTGCGCTACGGCCAGCAGCTGACCGGCGGCATCAAGTGGGGCGACGCGGCGGCGCTGGAATGGGGCGACCTTGCCCCCAGCGGCTGGCGGGAGCTGTATCAGGGCGGTTTTGTGGAATGGATGCCCGGCGGACGCTTTTACCTGACCGGCCAGCCCGCGGTGGAGGGGCTGTATGCAAAATTCTCCGCCGCCGACGCGCTGAGCCTTTTGACCGGCACCTATTACAAGGGCCTGTGGGATGGCGAGTCCCACAGCCTGTGGGAGCTGGCGACGCTGGTGCTGGAGGACGCAGACCTGCCCCGCCGCAGGCAGGACGAGCAGCCCTGGGCGCTGTGGGAGGGCCTGAAAGAGATCACCACCACCGCCCCGCTGCCGGTAAAGCAGCACCGGGAATGCTTGCAGCTGATCGCCCACGCGGCCTGCTGCCTGTTATATGCCGACCGGGAGGGCGTGATCCGCATCGAGCCGGATGTGAGCAGCCAGACCGGGGTGTGCATCGGGCTTTCGGCCATACTGGAAAGCGCGCCCAAGGTGGAAAAGACCGCCAGCCTTCTTCGGGTGGAATGCCCGGCCACGGTGTACGCACCGGCAGAAAAGGAGAGCCAGCTGCACAAGGGCACCTATCAGGTGAACGGGCAGCTGGAGCTGCACCTGACCTGGAATCAGGCGGCGGACATCCGCGTGGAATGCGAGGGCGCACAGGTGACGAGTCAGGCGCTGTATGCCGCGGCGGCGGATCTGGTGCTGGAGGGCAGCGGCCCGGCCACCCTGATCGTGAGCGGCAAAAAGCTGGAGACCAGCAGCCAGAACGCGGTGGCCCCGGTGACGGACGCGGACGAGAACGGCACAGTGGAAACGCTGGACAATCCGCTCATTACCGATCTGAACCGGGCGCTGGCGGTGGCGGACTGGGTGCGGGGGCATCTGCTGCGCCGCAGCACCTACACCTGCACCACCCGCGGCAACCCGGAGATGGACCCCATCGACCGGGTTCTGCTGGACACCCAATGGGAAACGGCCGCCCCGGCCCAGGTGCTGAAAAATCAGCTCACCTACACCGGCGGCGGATTGAAGGGAGAAATGATCCTGAAACGGGGGAATGAACGATGAGAAAAAGCCAGAACTATGAGCTGCGGCTGCCGGAACGGCTGGCCGAGCGCAACGACCCGGCAGACATCGACGATCTGACCTACGACATGGAGGTCATCGACCGGGAACTGAAACAGCAGGCAAACAAGGACGCCGAGCTGGACGACCTGAAGGCCAGCCGTACCGAGCTGAATGCTCACGCTTCAGCCTCGGTGCTGGCTCACCCGGATGGCAGCGTCACCGATGAGAAGATCGGCCTGCGCACCGTGGGCGGGGTGAAAAACAAGCTGCAGGCACTGCTGACACTGATCGGCCAGCAGATTGCGGGCATCAAGGGAACCGAAGCCTGGAACGACGGCCCGGCCATCACGCTGGCGGCGGCAAAGCATACGCTGGACGCCCACAAAGCGGCGGCGGATGCGCTGCGGGAGGATTTCGACGCCCACGCGGCCAGCAAGGCCAACCCCCACGCGGTGACTAAAACCCAGGTGGGACTTGGCAATGTGCCCAACGTGGCCACCAACGACCAGACCCCAACCTATTCGGAATCGGCTGCGCTGACGCAGCTTTCCAGCGGTGAAAAGCTGAGCGCCGCCCTTGGCAAACTGGCCCGGGCGGTGCGCAGCCTGATGGAGCATCTGGCGAATACAGCCAACCCCCACGGGGTGACCAAAAGCCAGGTGGGCCTTGGCAATGTGACCAACGACGCGCAGGTCAAGCGCAGCGAGATGGGCAAGGCCGGCGGTGTGGCCACACTGGACGGCACCGGTCAGGTGCCCGCCAGCCAGCTGCCCAGCTTTGTGGACGACGTACTGGAATATGCTAGCAAAAGTGCTTTCCCGGCCAGGGGCGAAACCGGCAAAATCTATGTGGCACTGGACACAAACCTCACCTGGCGCTGGAGCGGCTCGGCCTATGTGGAGATCAGCAAGAGCCTTGCGCTGGGCGAGACCTCTTCCACCGCCTACCCGGGCGACAAGGGCAAGGCGCTGGCGGCTGACCTTGCCTCCACCAAAACCACCGTGGCTGCCAACACCGCCGCCCGCCACAGCCACACCAACAAAACCGTGCTGGATAAGATCACCGACGCCATGCTCACCGCCTGGAACGGCGCAATCCGAACCATGCGCATCGGCAGCTTGAGCGGCGGGGCCACCGCCTCGGCCAGCATTACCCAGAGCGGCACCGAAGCGGTGCTGAATCTGGTGCTGCCAAAGGGCGACAAGGGCGAAAAAGGCGAAAAGGGCGACCCCGGGCAGGACGGCCGGGACGGTGCCACCGGCCCCACCGGGCCCCAGGGCGCGCAGGGTGCCACCGGCCCCACCGGCCCGGCAGGCCCCAATCTGGTGAGCAAGGCCACCCAGGTGAGCGGTTTTTCCACCGGGCAGGTGCTGTATGTGAACGGCAGCGTGGTGGGGGCCAAAACTCTGACGGCAGCGGGCATCGGCGCGGCGACAGCCGGCCACACCCACAAATACGCGGGCGCTTCCAGCGCGGGTGGCGCGGCCAACAGCGCGGTGAAGCTGCAAACCGCCCGGGGCGTGACCATTGGCGGAACCAAAAAGACCTTCGACGGCAGCGCCGATGTGAGCTGGACTCTGGGCGAGATCGGCGCGGCAGTGGTGGACCCGAATTCCGGCTTTTCCGGCGCGGCCCGTGCGGCCACCCAGCTGGCCACGGCCCGCACCCTGACCATTGGCAAAACCGGCAGGGCCTTCGACGGTACCGCCAACCTGAACTGGACGCTGGCTGATCTGGGCATTCTGGATTTTGTGTATCCGGTGGGCAGCATTTTCGAGTGGGCTGATACAGGCAGCGGCGCTAATTTGAGTACCATCGAAGCCGTCCAGGCGCATTTTGGCGGCCGATGGGAAGAGTACGGTTCCGGCCGGGTACTGGTGGGCCGCGCAAAGGGAATTCCCGAATTCAGTGACGTGAACAAAGAAGGCGGCGAAATCAACCATACCCTCACCATTGCGGAAATGCCCAGGCACAGCCATGAAATGAAATGGTCCAACGAGGGTGCGGTCGGCTCCGGCCATGGTTGCCTGATCCGGGATAGTCTGTCCGGTGAATCCTGGCCCTATGGCTACTGGACGGGGCAGGACGGCGGCGGGCAGGCCCACAATAACCTGCAGCCCTACATCACCGTGTTCCGTTACCGGCGCGTTGCGTAAGGAGGGGAAACGCATGGCATGGCAAACACCGAAAACGACCTGGGCCGGGCAGGACGCATTCCGCCTGGACCCGGACTATGAGCGCATCCGGGGCAACCTGCTGTATCTGCGGCAGCGGGCAGCGGCAATTACCCAAAAGCCCGGCTATGGCCAGATGCAGGACTATGCTCTGGACGGGGTTCCGCTGGCAGAGTTCTTCAACCGGGTGGAAGAAAATCTGGCGGCGCTGGCCGCCGCAGTGCAGCCCCGGCCGGAGTACGCCACCCGCGCCTTTGTGCCCGGTGACCTTGTGTGGGACTGGCGGGATCTGGAGCGCATCGAGGGAATGCTGCTGCAAATTTACAACGATCTGAATGCAATTGAAAACGGCCAGCAGAAGCTGGCTTTTTGTTTGGGAGGTGGCCTGTTTGGCACGTTTGTTTCGTGATTTGAAAGTGAATGAATCGGACGGAAATATTTATCTGACCCTGTATAACCGGGACGGCAGCGCCGCGCTGCGGGATGTTTCGGTGAAGGTGAGCAGCGAGGTGGTGCAGCCCGGAGATAACTGGACCGCCGCCGCGGCAAATCTTTTGCTGCGGCTGGACGAGGAGGGCGCGCCCCAGCTGGCCCTCACACCGGAGAGCATCGGCGCGGCTCCGGCAGCAGACGGGATGAGCCTTTACACCCATAAGAAAAGCGGCACGGAGCACATCCTCACCGGCAGCGGGAACAACATCCGCTTTGTGGCCGCCGCGGATTTTGCGGCGGGAGATACCTTCCGGGTGAACGGCACCGGGTGCACCGCCCGCACCGTGGGCGGCGACGCACTGTGGGCCGGGTTCTTCCGGGCCGGGGCCGTGGTGGTGTGTTACCGCACGGGGAACGCCCTAACTTTTAACGGCGGGGGCCTGCCCGCGGCCGAAGCGGCCAAGCTGGCCCCCGAAAACATCAAGACCGGGGTTTCCATCACCGCCAACGGCAAAACCGTGAACGGCACCTTTACCGCCGATGGCACCGTGGCCGCGAATCAGATGCTGGCCGGGGCAGTGGGCTACGCCAAAGGCCGGAAGGTTACCGGCAGCATTCCCAGCAAGGGCGCGGCCAGCTTCCGGCCGGGCACGGCAAGCCAGACCATCGCCGCCGGTCAGTACCTGAGCGGAGCCCAGACCATTGAAGGCGACGCGAATCTGCTGGCAGCCAACATCCGGCAGGGGGTGAGCATCTTCGGAGTTACCGGCACTGCCGTCATGCTGGAGCCGGATATGCCCCGTGGCTGGGTGACGGTGTGCGAAATCTGGGATGGCAATACCCAGGCCAGCACGGTGCCTTCGCTGGCCTATCCCCAGCTGGTGGAAACCGCCTACATCGGCTGGCTGGACGGCGACCGGGACGATAACTACGGCGCACGTATCCGGGCATCCGGCCGCCAGTGGCGGCTGGTGCCGGTGAGCATTGTGCAGAACAGCACCACCATCCGCTTCCGCAAAAACGGCATCGTGCTGGCCGAGCAGAGCGCGGCGGACAGCCCCACCTGCGATCTGGGGTATCTGGCCGGCGGGGACGTGGTCACCATCGGTGTGGACGGCTACGGCACTGCCCAGGCTCTCTATGCACTGCAGGCCTACATCGCCTGAGAAAGGAGAGAAAAATGACATTGAAATACGAAATCAACCCACCCGCTCCGGGTGTGGACGTGAGCAGGTATCAGGGCAATGTGGACTGGCCCCGGGTGAAGGCGGCGGGGTACGCCTTCGCCTTTGTGCGGCTGGGCTATGCCAACGGCGACGGCAGTATCGTGACCGACCCGTATTTTGAGCGCAATGTGACCGGCGCGGCGGCGGCCGGGCTGGCTGTGGGCGTGTATCTTTACAGCTACATCGACAGCGAGGACCATGCACGCATCGCCGCCGCCCGGGTTCTGGAGCTGCTGGCGGAGCACACCCTCACTCTGCCGGTGGTGCTGGACTACGAGCACGCGGCCAGATACGCCGCCTTCAGCCGGGCGAAAAACACCGCCATCTGCAACGCCTTCATGGCCTGCATCGCGGCGGCGGGCTATCTGCCCATGTTCTACAGCTATACCAGCTTTGTGAACAGCTATATGGACATGGAGTCCCTCGACCAGTACGAGGGCCTGTGGATCGCCAACTACACCGGCAAGATCGGGGTGGATAACG
>JACXXQ010001113.1_pt1 | contig 10153 bp, 10 predicted proteins | sample 8621361 | NCBI WGS metagenome assembly JACXXQ01 (sample SAMN15503820, study PRJNA645414) | gut metagenome | isolation source: feces | host: Bos taurus | place: USA | collected 2016 | reverse complement strand
TGCTTTTTCTGTATTATATCCCATAACGACAGCACGGGTCAGGCTGGTATTGTAAGAAACCGGAATATTTACCGATAATGTTCTTGTACCTTTGCTAGGAAAATCTGTTATATTATAATTTTCTGTTGTTCCACTATTGGCTTGTACATCATATATATACGATTCATCTTTGGCAGTGCGTGCATATAACAGATTGTCTATGCCAGCAAGAAGTTGAGACAAATTAGAAACCGAAGATGCTTCGCAACCATTATCTGTCAGTTTATACAAAACCTGTTCTACGAGGAAGTAAATATTACCTTGGCAAAGTGTTGCAGAGTAAGTATCTGTAGCATCAGGCAAATTAATTGTTGTCCATGATGTTCCAGGCGTTCCGTTTGAAACAGACGTGTATTCAACTACCAGTTTGCCATTCTGTGTAGTTCCGAATACATAAATCTTATCATTGGCATAAACTGCTTTTTGCTTGATTAAAGTGCCGGAAGTAAATCCTGCTCCGATGGGTTCTTTTGTCCATTGTAAAGAGTCAGGTTCCTGATTGTGAACATTGATTTTTACACGATAAGCCTTACCCATTACGCCGCTATAAGCCAAAACTTTGAAAGAAAGTCCTTCTGTTGGAGCAAATGCAAAGTTGATAGAATCGCTTGAAGTCCAGAGAGTGTCTTTGGCTTCAGCTCCTTCTGAATCGATTTTACCATACAGAATGTAATCAGTGTCAGCTGTGATTTTTGTGAGCACTCTTGAGATATCAGTTCCAACAGGAAGTGAATCTTTATTCTCAATGGTTCTCATAGCCTGATTGATGGTGAAAGGATAATTTGCCATGGAAATGGTATCCGTATATGTAGAATCTTCTCCTTTCGAGTTTTTTCCAACTCTCTTGACATGCAGTGTACCAAGTGAGAATGAAGTAATGCTTGTTTCAGAACTATAAGTAACCTGCTCAATATCATTGTCCAGACATGAAGTCATTGCAGACATTGTGACGAGTAAGCTAACTAGCAGTATGGGTAAAAACTTTATTTTCATTTATAAAATTGTCTTTGATTACAAGTTGCAAAAGTAGAAAGTTTTTTTTCGAATAGGAACTTTTATATCAAGTTTTATATAAAATTATGGATAAGCGTAACTTTTTTATCTGTGAATTGGCATATTTTTGTGCTTATTTTTCATAATGAATGATGGTGTTTTTATCTTTTGACAAAACCTGTTTGCCATATCCTGCAGGAACAACAGGGTGTTTTACTCCTTTATGGAGTAGTGCTTCAGAGTATTCTATATAAATTTCATCCCATATTTCTTCGTCAATAAACGATTGCAAGAGTTGACTGCCTCCTTCTACGAGTAATGACTGAAGTTTGTTTTCGTATAATATTTGTAATATTTGTGGCAGAATATTCTGATTGAAATCCAGTTTGTAGTAAATAATATTTGTCGTCGATTCTTTTTCTAAAGCTGTAAATACCCATGTCGGGGTCTTACCGTCGAATAATTTTAAGTTCAAAGGTAGAGTCAGCTCTTTATCTATAACTAGTCGGATAGGATTTTTACCATACCAGTTGCGTGTTGTGAGTGAAGGGTTATCCAGTAAGGCTGTTTTACGTCCGACCAGGATAGCTTGATGTTCTGCCCGTTGCTTATGTACATACATAGATGTTATTGGAGTAGAAAGTATAACAGGCTGGCCGCTTTCACGATTCACATCAATAAATCCGTCTGCCGATTCTGCCCATTTTAAAGTTATGTATGGGCGTTTCTGGATATTGAAAGTTACGAAACGTTTTATTAATGCCCGACATTCATTCTCCAGAACTCCGACTGTTACCTCGATTCCGGCATCTCTTAATTTCTGTATACCTCTGCCTGAAACAAGTGAAAAAGGATCGACACATCCTACTACTACGCGAGGAATTCCTTTACTTATAATTAAATCGGCACAAGGAGGTGTTTTCCCATAGTGAGAGCATGGTTCCAGACTGACATAAATAGTAGATTTTTTAAGCAAGCTCTCATCTTTTACAGAACGGATTGCGTTGACTTCGGCATGGCCTTCTCCGCAACGTACGTGGTAACCTTCACCGATAATACGATCGTTGCAGACAATTACGGCTCCTACCATTGGATTTGGTGCAGCATTGCACATCCCGTTACGCGCCAGCTGTATGCAGCGGCGGATATATTTTTCATCTTTTGTCATATTCGGTTTGTTTTTTATTCTTACATTTGTACCTATGCATCCTATTTATACTTACATCAGGCAGACGCTTGCAGGAGTTTACCCGGAAGAGGAAACAGCGGCATTAGCAAAGTGGATATTGACAGATGTATTTTGTCTGTCCACCACGGAACTCTATGCGGGCAAAGATATGAATTTTTCTAAGAACGAGTGTGACAGGCTGGAAGATATTCTTTCCCGCCTGAAACGATATGAGCCTTTACAATACATATTGGGTAAGGTCGATTTTTGTGGATTACCTTTTGAAGTGGCACCTGGGGTCTTAATCCCCCGGTCCGAAACTGCTGAACTGATAGACTGGATTATCTCGGATTACACAGATAAAGCCGGAGTACGGATTTTGGATGTAGGAACGGGTAGTGGCTGTATACCTATCGTATTGGGCAAAAAATTAAAACAAAGTAAAATAACTTCATGGGACGTGTCAGAAAAAGCATTGGATATTGCTCGGCGGAATAAACTTCTCAACCAGGTTGATATCACTTTAGCTCAAGTCGATATCTTCGATACTGCGTTACCGGATATTCATGTCGATGTTCTGGTGAGCAATCCTCCGTATATTACAGAGAAAGAACGTAGCGGGATGGAGCGAAACGTATTGGATTGGGAGCCTGAACTCGCTTTGTTTGTTCCGGATAGTGATCCGCTTTTATTCTACCGACGGATAGCAGAAGTAGGTTGTGACATTTTAGTTTCAGGTGGTACTTTGTATTATGAGATTAATCGGGCATATGGCAAAGAAACAGTGCAGTTGCTTGAAGGAATGGGGTATCAATCTGTAGAATTAAGAAAAGATATGTTTGGCAACGACCGTATGATAAAAGCATTCAGACCATGAAAGAATATACCGAAGATGAATTGAAATATAAAGCCGAAGCATATTGCTCAACGGCCGAACATTGCCCTTCTGAAGTAATATCTAAGTTGAATCTTTGGGGAGCCGATGATGTAGTGACAGAACATATTCTGGAGCATTTGAAAAAAGAACGTTATCTGGATACTCAGCGCTTTTGTAAAGCTTTTGCTCGCGATAAATATCGGTTTGCGCGTTGGGGTAGGATGAAAATTGCTCAGGCACTTCGTCAGAAGCAACTTTCTTCGGAAGATATTGCTGCAGGTCTGGATGAAATAGACGAAACCGAATACTGTGAGAACTTGAAAGAACTGTTGCGTCAGAAGAGTAAAACTGTTTCGGGGAAAAACGAATACGAACGCAATACAAAACTTATTCGTTTTGCTGTAGGCAGAGGGTTTACAGTAGATGAGGTGTTGCGCTATATTAAACAGAAAGATCCTGATGAATTTATGGACTGACATACGGGATTTCCTTTTTCCTCGCTTATGCCTGTCGTGTGGGAAGAAACTCTTGCAAAGCGAAGACGGACTTTGTATATCCTGTTTTTCGTCATTACCATATACGCATTTAGGTAATACTTCAGGCAATGAAATGGAGAAATGCTTTTGGGGACGTTTTCCGGTTGTTCGTGCTTCTTCACTTTTTTATTATGCAAAAGGAGGAGATGTGGCTCAGATTTTATATGCCATGAAATATCATGCGCGGAAAAAACTTTGTTGCAGGATGGGTGAATATATGGCTGGAGAATTGTGTGATTCCGGCTTTTTTGAAGGAATAGATTATCTGCTTCCGGTTCCTTTGTTCTCTTCCCGATTGCGTCAGCGAGGATATAACCAAAGTGAGCTTCTGGCGCGGGGGATATCATGTGTAACGGGTATCCCTCTCTGTACAGATGCAGTAGTGCGCTCTCGTAATAATGCGACTCAAACCCACAAAAGCGGTTATGCACGTTGGCAAAATGTAGACCGGCTGTTTTTGCCTACACCCCATGCTGCAAACTTGCATGATAAACATATTTTGCTGGTTGATGATGTTCTTACTACAGGAGCTACGCTGGTAGCTTGTGCCGACGCACTGCTTGGAGTGGAAAATATAAAGATTAGTGTGTTGACTTTGGCATGGGCCCGATGAACAAAATGATTTCTTTAACTAAAAAAGATACACATATATTTCCTAATCACGTAGGATTTACATAATTTTGCACCAACGTTTATCAGATATATTAAGGTTATGAAAGCTTTGGAAAGATTATTTGCAGAAAAATTGCTGAAAGTAAAAGCCGTAAAGATTCAGCCGGCTAACCCGTTTACTTGGGCTTCTGGTTGGAAATCGCCTATTTATTGCGACAACCGCAAGACTTTGTCTTATCCAGCATTACGTAATTTCGTGAAGTTGGAGCTTTGCCGCGTTATTCTTGAAAAGTTTGGTGAGGTAGACGCTATTGCCGGCGTAGCAACAGGAGCTATCGCTCAGGGTGCTTTGGTGGCAGAAGAATTGAACCTCCCGTTTGTATATGTACGTTCAAGTCCAAAAGATCATGGACTCGAAAACTTGATTGAAGGTGAACTTCGTCCGGGTATGAAAGTTGTTGTAGTAGAAGATTTGATTTCTACAGGTGGCAGCAGCTTGAAGGCTGTTGATGCTATTCGTCGTAATGGATGCGATGTTATCGGTATGGTAGCTTCGTTCACTTACGGTTTCGATGTATCAGCAGAAGCATTCAAGAATGCAAAAGTAGAGCTGGTTACATTGACCAACTACAATGCAGTGTTGGATGCAGCTTTGAAGACTGATTATATTGACGAACAGGATATACCGGTTCTTCAGGCTTGGAGAGAAGATCCTGCACACTGGACTGGAAAATAATTGAAATTAAATAATTATACTGAGCACGGATTACACGGAGTGCACGGTTTTTGTCAGCAAACCGTGTTTTCTGTGTAATCCGTGCTCTTTTTTTATAAAAGATTATGGTACAATTTGAAAGCACAGTAAAACATATACCTTATAGCCAAGAGCGGGTATATAATAAATTGTCGGATTTAAGCAATCTGGAATCAGTGCGCGACCGTCTGGATATGATGAAAGATAAGTTGGGTGGTAAAATAGAGGACTTGTCTTTCGACCGTGATTCATTAACATTAAAAGTACAAGGTATCAATTTGACATTGCGTATCATCGAACGTGAACCGATGAAGTGTGTTAAGTTCGAAGGCGACAAAACTCCTGTTCCATTGAATTTATGGATACAAATACTTCCGGTAACAGAAGCAGAGGCTAAAATTAAAGTAACCATTCGTGCCGAAGTGAATATGTTTATGAAAGCTATGATTTCTAAACCGTTGCAGGAAGGAGTAGAAAGACTGGCGGATATGTTAGCTATGATACCTTATTAAAAAATAGAACTATGGCTCAGAAACTTTGGGAAAAAAGCGTTCAGGTAAATGAGGAAATAGACCGTTTTACCGTAGGAAAAGACCGTGAGCTGGACCTTTATCTGGCTAAGCATGATGTTTTAGGTTCGATGGCTCATATTACTATGCTTGAAAGTATTGGTCTGTTGTCGGCAGATGAGTTGCAGGTTTTATTGGCAGAACTGAAGAATATTTACGCTTCTGCCGAACGTGGCGAGTTTGTCATCGAAGACGGAATAGAAGATGTACATTCACAAGTAGAGCTGATGCTGACTCGCAAGTTGGGAGATGTTGGAAAAAAGATACATAGCGGGCGCTCGCGAAACGATCAGGTACTGGTCGATTTGAAACTCTTTACTCGCGAGCAACTTAAGCAGATTGCTGAGGCTGTGGAAGATTTGTTCCATGTATTGATTTCTCAGAGCAATAAATATAAAGGTGTATTGATGCCGGGGTATACCCATTTGCAGATAGCTATGCCTTCTTCATTTGGCTTGTGGTTTGGTGCTTATGCCGAGAGCCTGGTTGACGACATGATGTTTTTGCAGGCAGCATATAAAATGTGTAACCGCAATCCTTTAGGTTCAGCAGCCGGTTATGGTTCATCTTTCCCGCTCGATCGCGAAATGACGACCCGCCTTTTGGGATTCGATTCAATGAATTATAATGTGGTTTATGCTCAGATGGGACGTGGAAAGATGGAGCGCAATGTGGCATTTGCATTGGCTTCTATCGCCGGAACCATTTCGAAAATGGCTTTTGATGCTTGTATGTTCAGCAGCCAGAACTTTGGCTTTGTGAAGCTCCCCGACGAATGTACCACAGGCTCCAGCATTATGCCTCATAAAAAGAATCCGGATGTATTTGAGTTGACCCGTGCAAAATGTAACAAGTTGCAGTCACTCCCTCAGCAGATTATGATGATAATGAATAATCTTCCTTCCGGATATTTCCGTGATTTGCAAATTATCAAAGAGGTTTTCCTTCCCGCATTCGAAGAATTGAAAGATTGTCTGCGTATGTCTGCTTACATTATGGATAAGATAAAGGTAAATGAGCATATATTGGACGATGATAAATATCTGTATATATTCAGTGTGGAAGAAGTTAACCGTCTGGCAGCAGAAGGTATGCCTTTCCGTGATGCTTATAAGAAAGTAGGATTGGATATTGAAGCCGGCAAATTTACTCATAACAAACAGGTGCATCATACCCATGCTGGAAGTATAGGTAATTTATGCAATGATAAAATAGTCGGTTTAATGGAAGAAATATCGAAAGGGTTTAACTTCTCAGCAGTAGAACAAGCTGAAAAAAGCCTTTTAGGTCGATAAAATATATTTTTTTGTAAAGAAAACGGGAGAAATGTTTGGAGCTTATTATAAAACTCCCTACATTTGCACCCGTAAACGCGGAAATAGCTCAGTTGGTAGAGCATAACCTTGCCAAGGTTAGGGTCGCGAGTTCGAGTCTCGTTTTCCGCTCTTTCTTTGAAAGGATGCTCGAATGGTGGAATCGGTAGACACGAGGGACTTAAAATCCCTTGGCCATTGCGGCTGTGCGGGTTCAAGTCCCGCTTCGAGTACGAAATAAAAATCGCAATTATCTGGATAGCAGGTAGTTGCGATTTTTATTTTATATACTTGCACCACATTTGGAATCAACGTAAAAACGGATCAACGTAAAAACCTGAGGGATTCTCAAATTACGCATAAATTTTAGACAGTCTAAATAGAAAGAAAGCTCTATCCTTCACTCCCCTGAATTGTGAGCGAAAGTTCTTTATTTTAGCATTAAAAGACTCTGATGCAGCGTTTGTAGAACGTCTTTCAAAGTAGTTTATAATTTCAAGATAATGTGTTTGTATGGATCTTGCCACTCTTTCAAAGGCAAGGAAGCCTGATTTGTTTATTTCGTCATACCATCTTGTAAGTCTTGTTAATGCAGTATCCTTATGCCTGCACTAGTGATATATCAGTCCGAGTCTCATAGAAAGATAATATGCTTTCTTTATATCAGGATATTCCCTGAACAGGATGGCGGCACGGATACGTTGTGATTTAGTTCATAGGGATTCTTTCTAATAGAGAAGATAGATGTTTCTTACCAGCAGCTGCTTTCTTGGATCCCCATTTTCGAAGACTGGAGCATGATAAGGCTTTTCGCATACCCTGGCATATGCCAGGGTATGGATTTCTCATTCAGAGCTTCCCAGCGTGCCTTTACCCTCATTTCCTGAACTGCCTCATAAGCCAGCTTCTGTACATGAAAACGGTCCATCATGCGGTGTGCGTCTGGAAGGCTTTAGCAGGACGGCTGTAACAGTCTTGATATCCGTACCTTTTATGATTGCAATGACACTTCCCGAACGACTCCTTGTCTCCTTGGCTTATCAGGATTATATAAAGCTCACCTTGTGAAAAGCTGACTTCATCAATATCCACATACGGGCCGATATTCTTTTCGAAAAGAATCCATTCTTCTGCATGCGGGAGCTGGGACCAGCTCATATAACTGCCCAGATGGTCGCGGTACTGATGTTCAAGAAGTTCACCGTCCACGCCGAAAAGAAATCCCAGAAGCTTGTAGCTTACCGGAAGAGTATCAATATAGTTCTTTAAAAAAGACGCAAATTCATGCGTCATACGGCCACCTTCGGCTACCAGTTTCCAATTACGACTTACATAGCGGTCATCATCCTTTATTATCCATTGGGATGACGGATGTTTAAAAAAACGTCTTTTCGCGAACTGAGAAATCCTGGGCAACTATCGGATTATAAAATCCCTTACCCTCCACTTTCATCTTTGAATATTCGTTTGGTACTTCATTTTTTTTCTTCTTGGTAAATTGCTATTTCCCTAATGTTTCCTTGATATCTGATAAAATTTAATGTTTCTTCAGGAAGAAGGAGAAGATAATCGTTGGCTTCCATATTTTTTACTAAGTCTTTCTTCAAATAAAGATGTGATTTTTGGGATTTACCCTTTAGCTCTTATATTGAGTTGCTAATACATTATTGAAACACTTAGTTCATCTGTAAGAGCCCAAAGAATAGATTGTTCATCTGTTGATAAGAATTTAGTTAAGGTATACTCTTTTTCAGTCTGTTATTTTTCGCAGTTGAAAATCAAGGGAAATTGAGATATTTCTTTTTAAGAATAGAGATGTATTGGTTAAAAGATTATGAATTTTGTTACATGGGTAGAGATATGGTAAACATATGTTTAGGAATATTACGTACTTATAACTTAGTTGTGATAGACTTGATAAAGTCAGATGCACATTCTCTCAGAAAATATAAAATTTTTCGATTCTTTACAATGACTACCAAAAGTACTATTATAAAAGAACAAGTAAAGTAAATATTATGGTTATATCATATTCTTAAGTATTTGTATCAAAAAGTATAAATATATCGATTCTCCATCTTATAAATTTGCATTTTAAGAAATGACTTTAAATAATTTATATTATGAAGAATATTTTTTATAATTTGTTTTTATGTTTTTTTGTCCTATTTGGATATGTGGATAGGATAAATGGGTGTGAATACATTGAGAATTCAGATGATTCTCTTTATTGGGATATTTATCCTGATACTTGGGTCGCGACAGATGCTTTAGGTCGTATGATGCCAGATCATAAAAAGGTTGGTGATGTTAAAAGAGATAAGCAGCGTATTGTTGGTTTTTTCTATGTTACTTGGCATTCTGATGCATTGGCTAGTCTTAATATTCCTTATCAAGCAGATGTTTCTAAGGTTTTAAAGAAGGATCCAAAAGCAAGATTGGATGGAAATCATAAGGAATGGACTGCAGGATCCTATCATTGGGGAGAACCGGAGATGGGATATTTTCTTAGTAAAGATGAATATGTTATAAGAAAAGATATGTCAATGTTGGCGGATGCAGGTGTTGATGTATTGATTATGGACGTTACAAATGCTGTAAGATATTGGGATGAGTGGGATGTACTATTTAATACGATGCTAAAAATGAAAGCAGAAGGTAATAAGGTCCCTAAATTTTGTTTTTGGGCTTTTAATGGTCCAGTTATATCTGTTGTACAAGATTTATATGATAAGGTATATAAATTAAATAAGTATAAAGATTTATGGTTTTATTGGGAAGGTAAGCCCTTATTGCTTTATAGTGGAAATCCTAAAATGGATGCTAATGGTGGTGGTGTAAAGAATCCTAATCCTCACTATGATCCGGCGGCAATTACTGATTTATCGAATCCTCATTATGGTGATAAAGATTATACTGATGAATTTTATGAGGATTATACTAAAGAAGTGAAGAGTTTTTTTACTCTTAGAACTATGTGGTGGGGATATTATGAATGGGCTGGTGAGAGATTTGTTGGAACAGAAGATAAGTGGAGTTTTGGTTATGATCTTGGAGATAAGCGCGTTTTTGAATTAACTCCTATGCAGTTAGCATCTACACATAACGGTAAAGTTGAGCAGATGGCTGTTACTCCGGCACAGCATCCCATTAGTATAATAGGTAAATCGTGGAGTCGTCAATACGGTGAGCCTGTTCTTGATGAATATGATATGCCAGATTCTGCTTATGTTTCTTGGTTGGGTAAAAAAGTTAATTCACCTACTGCCTATGGTATCTATTTTCAAGAACG
>JACXXQ010001112.1_pt1 | contig 10178 bp, 8 predicted proteins | sample 8621361 | NCBI WGS metagenome assembly JACXXQ01 (sample SAMN15503820, study PRJNA645414) | gut metagenome | isolation source: feces | host: Bos taurus | place: USA | collected 2016 | reverse complement strand
CGTGTGCTGCATGATATAACAGGCGAATACAGCTTCGCCAACATGAGGGCTTATCTGTTTTGGGCGGTACGTGACTGGCTTAATCCCAAAAATGGGTTTGGTGCCGCTCTCCCACCCTGTGACAAACTTATGGAAGAAGCAACGGAAACACATTGGGGATTTATGAGTAATGGAAATATTTATATAGAAAAGAAAGAGGAGATTAAAAAACGTATCAAACGTTCTCCTGACTGGTTCGACTCGCTCGCCAATACATTCTATTGCAATTATTATGCAACATTAAATGAAGAAGAAATTTTTCGCAATCTTTTATAGTTTGCAGTGCGATACTGCTTGAGAAAGGGCAGATCAAGAAACAAACTTAAAACTGTTTTCTGCTTTTAAGCATAATGAACACAGTGAGCTACTGCCAAACCAAACGTTCAGCAGTAGCTCATATGCTAAATTATTGCACATCGCGCACACAAAGGCAACCGCCCATACCCGTTGTTCCCTGTCCTAAATCAGTACCTTGATCTTTCGTCCAAAGCATCTGCATTTGCTTTCCCTGAGTATTATACATAAATCCATATTGAGTCCACTTCGTTGAAGAGAAAGAGGTACGGCAATGGAGGACATAATTATGGATATATGTCCAGTTGTACTCTCCCTGCGAGCTGTTTTGACATTTACAGTTTATAGTATGATATATATTATAGGTATCCATATTATACCCCAACGTTGTTCCCATCGCTACAATCATCAACGCCAACTCTCGTTGGTTGGGAAGTCGCCATACTGCTGTAGTATTGAAATTGGCTTCTCCATTTCCTTTATAATTTGCGGCAATAGTAGTCGTGGCGGTCTTTGCTTGAGTAGCATTTGTTGTTTGAAGCTTTTGATATTTTATTGAGGCATCTCCACTATGTGAGTAATTACACGTTGCTGTGGCTTCTTCTGTATATGGTCGTGTAGCTACCTGGAATTTCTTATAGGGGCGATTGACCACGCTTCGTTCGTGATGCGGAGCCAATTCATGATAACTGAAGGAGCGCAGTGCGTTATCGGTCAGAAATACTTCGATGGTACGGGTACTTTTATCATACTGATAATATGGCTGGGCAGGTGTTTCATAACTTGTTTTAGAAGGTGTTGCTCCTAAGTTTCGTACAGCACGGACATAGCCACCATTCTGAGCAGCGTGGTCACTACCAAAAGTACAACCTTCCTCTGCCCAAATCACTCTGTCAATTCCATTATCCCCATATGTGCTGGTAAAAATAGGATAAAGACTCTGAGTAGCATCATTTGGACGCTCCATCCCCTCTGTTGAATATGGATACAACGCAGCCTTGGCAGGCAAAGCCGGTTCACCAATCCATAACCCTAACATCTGGTCACGTGCCGGAGTGTACCAACGGAGTTCATCGTCTGTAATTTTACTGTCTCCGTTAAAATCCCGATTACGGGTCAGGCAAGCCAAGCAAGCCCACTCTGTATCTGTAGTTAAACGTTGCTTTCCGGCTTCAAGGTTGGAATCTGTGTCGTCTAATAGAAAGCCATTCTCAGCCCAATTTACAGCACCTGTATTGTTTCCTATTTCAGTTATAGTATTCCCTCTTCCGTTTTTTGCATCAGAACTTTCTCCTGCAGGCGATCCATAAGGCAATCCTCCAATCTCATCGGTAAGCTCTACGCCATATTTTGCTACAGTCTGATTTTCCAAGTTATAGAAGCAGGCAATGGAGTGCTGTTGCAGTACATACACGGCAGTGGCGACGGCACTCTGTTTGTCTGCGCTGTATTGGATGTCACTACCTAAACTGAAAGTACGGTCTTCGGCATTGATAAAGTCGCTTAATGCAATCGATGAACCATCAACCGGATTAGTTGTATAATAGTATTCATCCACAAAGCAGGTATAATAACCCATTTGATTCTCGTAGGCATGATCCAAGGCGGCAAATACATCCATTCTGTCATTTCCACCATAGAGTGCCAAAGAACCTTTACCACCCTGTTTTTTAAACTCTATCCATTGAAGAAGTTTTTTGGCTTCTTCGATAGAGGCTGGTTGATTCTTATGGTTTGGATCTAACTTTCGAGTGGATGGCAGGTACTTGCAGCTGACATTGCCAAATGGTGTCTTGGCATAGATATAGACACCTTCGCTGATCTTGTTCTTCATCAGTTTCATCTCCACCTGCTCATAGTGCGCATCTAACTGTACACGTGCACCACCTTCAAAGACAATACCTTCTACGGCAGGATTCTTTTCCTGAGGATTACTTGTACCATCTTCCCCCTTCACCTCTACCACAATATCATTCACGCCATTTACAGTGACCGTATATTGATAATGGTAATCGCGGCGCAGGCTGAATTCATTGAATTTATTATTACTGAAATCGCCCAAATGCAGGATATACCTGGTATCGGCAGAGATATTGTCTCCCTCGAATTTGCCGGTTATTTCCACGTAGGTAGAGTGTTTCGGGGCATTTTCAAATTGATAATGTCCCTCATGTCCCTCTTGAGAAGGGGTGTTTTCATATAGGTTCTCTCCATTATCATCCTTTCTCACCCGGTCACGGTCAGCAAATTTCCACTCTGTCTTATCACCGGTGTACTCCCGAATATTTTCGGGCAGATAGACCGTAAAGCTGTTCGGTGTCTGTGCATCGAAAGTCACCGTTTCCGTATCTATCATATTTAAATTATCATATCCTGCCCAACTGTCTTCAGCAGGTGAAACATACTCCGCACAATGGCAGAACTTATAGCTTATAGGGGTAAAAGTTACATTCGTTCCACTCTTGAACTCCATCGACACCTTACACATCAGACGTTTCAAGACGAAAGAGTTATCTTGATTTACAGCAGGATGTTCACCCGTCTGTTGCGAAATGACATACTCCTTTTCATCATTTTCTTTCCTATAGGTAATAATTCCTTTTTCAGAGTTACTCTCATCTTTTTTGATTGTACACGCACCGGTACGGTTGTTTACTGAACCGACAAGTGGAAGATAACCGTCCACAGTAAACATATTACCGTTCCATTTCGGAGTCACCTTTTCCAAGAAATCCTGACGGTTTGCCAACTTACTTTCACCTATTTCAGGAAAGAAATCGATAAAGGAACCTTGGGCATTCCCGATCAGGTAAATATATACGTCACCGACAGGCATATAGAACTTGAAGTGTCCGCAAGTTGCATCATTTGCATCCGGTATCCACCCCCCCGTACTTCCTTCCAATGAAGTAAGCGGTGATTCAAAAAACTGGTACGCCAGTCGCTTGTCATTGCTCGGATCTCCACCGTTATTCTCATAAACGAAAACCATGATACCCGACAGTTGGGAATCCTTACCCTGCTGATCGGTCGCTCTAGTGGAACGGGTTACCACATGAGATGTGATTCCCTTACCTAGACTGAAGGGGATCTCCACCTCCACCATACGGTTCATGTCTACACCGTTTGCACCCTGCCCTTCCATCAACATATCGTCGGAACAGGCACTAAACACCCATAGGAGGGCGAAACAGACAGCTATACTTGCTATTTTTGAAATCTTATCCATAGTGCGTTGTTATATTCAATTAAACTCAATAGAACCTCCGCCCTCTTGCCATTCCTGAATCATCCAATGCGGAGTGAGGGTAATATGCCCATCCAATGTAACGACCGAATAGATACTGAGACGGTCGTTGGCTTTCACTGCGGGCAGGGGCAAATAGAATTTCTCACCCTTGTGCTGCTCTACACCCGTTTGATCGGCTCCATGCTGGTGAACCAAGATCTTTAGATAATAGCCGTCACCGACCGGTTTTGTCGCAGAAACAACCACATCCTCTCTAAGCTGACCGGTAGATATATTGGGGTTGGCAAAGAGATAGAATGACTTTTGAGGCAAATGCTCATATTGAAGGTTCGTCGGATCGTTTATATCCGCTTCAATCAAGTTGATATCCAGTCGTTTCATTTGCTCTGTATGTTCAGTGTCACCATAACTCTCCGGTTCATCCGACCAACCACTATTCAGGATAACGCGTCCGTTCAACTGGTGCAAGTGAGAATCCTGATAATTCGGATTTGTATTCCAATCAGACGGTGCAGATTCAGCCTCCTTGCGACCAATTGTTCCACTGTATGTATCGGGAAACAGATAGCCATATTCCGGCTCGTTATATAAGTAAAGCCCACGCCCCATATAGCATTCTCCTACGCCTGTCGTTGTAAAATAGAACTTCATCTTCGCCACGGAACGGGTCAGGGAGATACTTACAGAGCCGTTTGGGGTCACCTGTTGAGTATACTTACTTACCATTGGCAGCAGTGGGCTGGTGTATTTTTTACCGGTTTCGTCTTTGCTGTTTGTTTCTCCTCCCGATAAATAGGTTGCTGCCGGCAGTGTGGAGAAGGTCAAAGACTCCAAATCATCAGGAGTTACGGTAAGAGTCTCCAAATCAACTTCTGTCGCATCGGTTGATCCGGGAAGGTTATAGGCAGTATCCCCTGTATTGTTTATTTTCAGCCCTCCTGCTGCATTTTCGTTCGCAATGGTATAAAAGGTATGAGTTCCTGTCGGAAGCTTCATGGTGAATGTTACTGTTTGTTGATCTCCCGTAGTATTATCCACATAATGATAACCTAACAACTTCTCATCATCACTGAATACATACATACGGAGAGTTTGAATCTTGTATTCATTCTCTTCCAATTCAAGAATGTTCTCACCGTTCGCCCGGGTCTGTATCGTGATACGAACCGTTTCCATCGTTCCGTCCGGCTTTTGCTCCGGCGAATCGTCGGAGCAGGCAAAAAGAAGTGCTGTCCACCCGATAAACTGTACGTATCTGAGATAATATCTAAATAGTTTTTTTCTTTTCATCATGCGTCTTTCCCTTTAGAAATTATAAATCGGCATCTATGCGCTGGTCGTTCCAATCGGTTATCGTTACGGTAAATGTAATATTCGTGGTAGGTGAAGGAATCGTCGCTTGATAGTGATAGCTCTTTCCCTTCTCCCATAGGGCTGGACCTGCCTGTGGCAGTGGTACGTTGACAGTTCTGCTTGTACCATTATCATAAATCCAAGTCATAGAGAAAATCACTGATTCATCAATGCTTTGCGGAATAAACAGCAAGTCACCGTAATTATCATTTGCAGCATCGTATGTGCCTGCCAGCAGGTGTTGACTTTGCCCTGCAACTAACTCAAACACTTCTGTTTGCAAAAAAGGAGCGTTTTCAGTTGCCCTTATCAGATTGCTCCAAGGAGTAGCTGAGTTTGAGGTGAAATCCCCTTTATAGGCAACGCCCCACAGCTTTACGCCCGTAATGGTCACCTTTGCATCGGTACTGATCGTAAAGCGTACGCGTGACAGCTCGTGGCTAAAGGTGAGATCAACGGGAGATGGAGGATTTTCTACTTTATATGAGATGCCCGTTTGTCTTGCTGTCATCAGGTCGATGGCTTCCGTTCCTCGCTTTTGGGATGTATCGAAGTCAGTTACGGTGATAACACCGTCATCAGCGCAACTTGCTTTATCCTTCAAGCTTGCCGGATGGAGCGTATAGAAGTTATGTGCCGCGCCCGGTACCCAATAGCGGGTACCTTGATAGTGTCCGGCCGGCGTGACGGTCTCGGCATTAAAGAGGTTGTTCGCATTATTGAAGCCTCCCCAGACTAAGAAGCTTTCCATACCATCCTTATTGGCATCCACCGCTGCACGGGTCATGGTGGTAGCAAACGAGATGGGGGCAGCATCTGCTACCGGTTCATCGACCGTAGAAACACAACCGCCCGTCAGCAGGCTTCCCAGTAGAAGGGTCAAAGAGAATATGTTTTGTTTCATCATCATCTCATACGTTTTAATCTGAATATGTGTGACTATAAGGGGACATTCAACCCCTTATAGCCTATATCTCCACTTTCCTATCTCCCCCTATCGTATAGATTCCCTAAATGGAAACAGGTGAAAGCGGGGTTGTATGAATTAGGGTACTACAGAAATTTGAGGCCCAACAGGTGTGTCTGTTGCATCTTGCCAAGGCTCTACAGTCGGAATGAACTTGATCTTTTGATTTTCAAGATTAGGATCAATATTATCTCCATTGATAGTCGCTGTATAGTTGTAACAATATCCTGGCATCCAAGTGTTTGCGTCGCTTATTCCTACAATATTCTCATTAACTTCTAAATTAGCTGTAAAATTTGCAGTTTTATCCAAACCTCCACCCTTAACAGTTGCGGTGAACATTACATTCAATTGATCTGTTCCGTTTTGCGGAATCACTAATTTAGATTCAGATGAAGCTCTTTTATTTTCATTAGCTACATCAGATATAACCGGATACATATCATAATCTTCTTTTATGGCTGAGGTATTTTCCCAATTGATCGTAACGTTATTGCTTTCACTAAGAGCAATGTTACCTGTAGATGTCTTAACTGCGTTAATTTTCAAATTACTGATTTTTATCTGATATTCTTTTCCATCTGTAGTATTAAAAGTAAACTTTACCTGTGAAAGCATGTGGTGGAAGGTCAAATCTACAGCTTCCTGTTGAGAAGCATCTTGCTTACACTGCATTTTTATTACCGCAGCAACCAATTCTTTTGTATCATTCGGAGTATAGTCAGTAAATGTCAATTCTCCATCATTGGCATTGAATGATACTGCAGAGGTTGCTAATTGGCCATCATTTCCATTTGCATACGCACCAAAGGAATAGAATTTACCAGCTTGCCAATAATATTGTGCCGACTGCGACTCGTTGTTGAAGATTTGTGTGTCATAATTGTCAGCTACATTTCTAAACTTACCAAACACATAGAACGAGTTCAATTTGTTGTTTTCTAACTCCGTTACCTGCCTTGTATTATTTTCCACAAACTGATTAAACTTGATGGCTCTGTTCTGAGCTACATCCGTCACTTCTTCATTTGTACAGCTAGAAAATGCCGCTACGGCCATTCCTAACAAAAAAAGATTCGTTTTCATTTCGCTTTGATTTTTAATATGAATATTAATTGTTAACTAGTTTCATTAAATAGGTAGTGGAATATCGATAAAATCGCCCCAGCCTTCGACTGTGGGATCGAACGCTCCACTGCCTTCTGACCCCTCTTTATCCGAGATCTCGATTCCATCTACCACAATAACACCGCCACGAGGTTGCCCCACCACTTGGTCGGTCACATCAAACTCGAAATTCTTGAACTTGCCGTTATAGAGCTTTACCTCCAAGTTCAGCGTGAAACGCCGCTCCGCCCTGATGTAATGATCGCCCGGATAGTTGGGCACACCGAAAGTATTCACCCGGACTTCCGCCCCGTAATCCTCCTTCGTACAGTCGAAGAGGATTGTTGCAGTCTCATCACCCGTATGTCCATCCTTCAGGTAGACGCTCTCTGCCATACCAGCCAATGCGCCTCGTGCCAAGGCCACGTACTGCAATCCTTTCTTAAACTCGTAGCGTATCAGGTAAGTATACACCAACGGTTTCATCCTGACTGGCAATTTCACCGGCTCCAAGGTGCGCTCTGTTTCGTAGTTCTCCTCGTAATTTCCATAGAGCATATCCGGCTGGTTCATGGTACGCTCGGAAGCGTGCGGCTTCTGGAAGTTGCCCCTGCTCACGGTACGGGTAGTTGCTGAAGCTGTGGCTACAGCTGTCAGGTCGTTGAACACGATATATTCGGTATCATTATTATAAAAGAGCAACGAAGCCATTCCCTCCGGCAGAGGAAGACGTCCGCCCGTTGCGGGAATATTGCTTTCGCCAGAACGCGCTACTTCCTGATACGTCACCAGACGTACACCTCCGGCAACTTCTGGACGCAGTTCATCGTAGCTGCCCTTCCACTCCGACTTCCACTCCTGTTTCCAGTTGTGATCGTAGGGACGTTCCCACTCCTGCTCCCAACTGAATTGCGCATCCACCTTGACACTGGTCCCGTGCTGATCGTGGTCATAGCACAGGTCCTTCCGACAACCTGTACACAGCAAAAGACACAGTATTCCCATATGCCCCCATTGTATTCTCATCTGACACCTCCTTTCTTTCTGTCACCGTTCCACAGCCGCCACACTAGGGAAAACTTTAGCTTTAGTGGGCCAAAATAGTTCATCCGGCTGCTCTGCTGGTAGACATAATGCCCGTCGATCGGCAGATACTCTTCGTACCAGGCATGCATGAACCCCACGCCGACACCTGCCTCGAAAGAGAGCTTACGGCTTACCGGGAACATATAGCCATAACTTAGACCGGCTACCACAGCCTCGCCCTTATAACCATCCTTGCCATTCTCCAAATCGTACCAAGAGAATCCGCCAAAAAGCCCCACGTAATGACCGTGCCACGGACGCTTCGCCTTGAACCAATACCGCCCTTCTGGGCTTATGGTAGCCAACTGATAATATTTATGCTTATGATTGTTCTTCCACCAAGCCATCTCCCCTTCCAAATTGACAGACCATCGGTCGTTGATAAGATACTCCACCTCCAGCGAAGGCATGAGGGCAGCATCATACAGAAGATTGGTCTTTAGAACCAGTTGGTGCGACATCTCCATGTCGGTACGTGCTCCTTTGGACACTTCATCACCATGAAGGTCATGTTTGCCCTCCGCCAACTCTGACTTATGACATCCCCCGCCCTCGGAGTTATTTTCACATGAACACACCCGAACGGAGCCGGCCGCCTGTGCCGGACAGACACATCCACCACTGAGAAAGGCGGACAGTAATATCAAAACTCCAAGTTTCATATCCGTACATGTTTGAATTTTAAGAATCACCAAAGTTCCATTCATTTCTCCCTCTCAAGGATCATCGTTGCAAATATAGTATATTATTATAAAATAACAAATAGATAAATATAAGCTAAAATTATAAATAGTATAAATTATTTTCTTGATTTTTTCCATAAAATAGCATATAAAATATTAATATACAATGATGTAAACATTTCGTCAAGAAAACTATTTTTACCTAATATCTATGTATTTTTTGCCAACATTTGTTTCAATATTAAGATGGCAGATAAAATAAAAAACAAATATTATTTTATTTGTTTTTCAAATAAAATAATTATATTTGCGACATAGCATTTGGTGCTAGCGTGCTCCTTCACGTTACCGGGTAGTGCGTATTGTATTATCCGGTTTCTTTTTGGAGCAGTATCATGTGTAACTAACCACCGTATGAAGGAGTACGGAACTACATTATGAACACAATTAAAATTTTTGAGAATGAGCAATTCGGAAAGGTAAGAATTGCAATGAGTGAGAATAACGAACCTTTCTTTTGCTTGGCAGATGTGTGCGGTGTTATAGGCATTGCTAACGCAAGAAATGTCAGGTCAAGGCTTGAAGAAGATGATGTCCGCCAAATGGACACCATAGATTCGTTAGGTAGAAATCAACAAGTTACATTTATAACCGAAAGCGGTTTATATGATGTGATAATTCGCAGTGACAGCGAAAAGGCAAAGCCATTTCGTAAGTGGGTGACGAGTGAAGTTTTGCCTTCAATTCGCAAGCATGGCGCATACATGACCAACGAAACACTTGAAAAGGCTTTGACCTCACCTGATTTTTTGATTCAGCTTGCCACCAATTTAAAAGAAGAAAAGCAAAAACGTATTGAAGCCGAACAAAAAGCAGAAGTTGCCGAGCAGAAAATTCAGCAAGATGCTCCTAAAGTCCTTTTTGCTGATGCTGTCTCAACTTCACATCGCTCTTGTTTAATTGCTTAACTGGCTAAAATATTACAACAAAATGGGGTGAATATCGGTCAGAACCGTTTGTTTAGCTGGATGCGCGAGAATGGTTATCTTTGTCAAAAGGGTGACTACTACAATCAGCCGACGCAGAAATCTATGAAATTGGGACTTTTTGAGCTGAAGCAAACCACTATCAACAAGCCGGATGGTACCATGCTTGTCACGACCACGACCAAAGTAACCGGCAAAGGACAAGTATATTTCGTGAATAAATTCCTATCCAAATAAAAAACAAGCGGTGCGAAGCTGCACCACACAACAGTATAACAATGGACGAAATTACCACAATCCTTGACAGTACAAGACCTGTTTCTGACATTATCAGTGATTTGAAAGAAAAATCAGTAGATGTGCCGGAATGGAGCAAGTCGCTGAAAGATTACGATCCTTCCAGACATAAAATT
>JACXXQ010001106.1_pt1 | contig 10225 bp, 8 predicted proteins | sample 8621361 | NCBI WGS metagenome assembly JACXXQ01 (sample SAMN15503820, study PRJNA645414) | gut metagenome | isolation source: feces | host: Bos taurus | place: USA | collected 2016 | reverse complement strand
CTGGCTCAGGGCAAGGAAGTCGTTTACAAACCTGATCATTCTATTCAGAGCAGTCTGATAGTTTGTCGTCACAGTGAAATCAAATGCTGACAGTACCTGATTATCGCGAAATGGGAAATAGGTGCTGTTAGAATTTCTGCCTTGCTTGTAGTTGTTCACTATGGTTTTGAGCTTTTCTTTACCGGGATCGATATAGGCTGGATTGATCACTTTGATAAGTCCAACCAGCACCTCCGGATCTGATAAGCCGTCACTGTCGCCCTTGTAATGTTCCCTCGCATTCATTCGTTGCTGGAGGGCTTGTAACACCAGTGTAAAGAAGGTTCCGCCGCACAGGCGAGGGTATTCGTTTGCCGTCACAGGTTGTTCCTCCAATTGACAGTTATTTAACATCAAAATGCAGTGGCAGTTTAGGATATACAACCCATAACAACCCCCACTAAAACACATTATATCTTAAAAAACTGAAATTACAATCCCAGCAATGAACTCGCTATGGCGAGAATATAATCGCTCTTTGCATTGCTGACCTTATAAACCCTATCAACTATGGAAGATGACCTTACAAACGATTGGATATTGTATGTCCAACAAGGTCGAGGCCTAGATTTCTAAAAAGTTTTCTAATCCGGACATGGCCTGTCCGCTTTAACCTGTATGATTCGGCCATGGAGGTGAAAGGGGGTGAGAGTGTGAGGATCAACGACCGGCAGCAGCAGATCATCAATCTGCTGTGCCAGCGGCGGAGCGATACCGTTCAGAATCTGGCGGCGGAACTCGGCGTCTGCGAACGGACCATCCGCCGTGACATTGAAGAGCTCACACTCACCCACCCCCTTGAGACAGTCCGGGGCCGATATGGCGGCGGGGTAAAGATGGCTGACTGGTACTTCCAGGACCGGCCTAAACTATCCCCCAAGCAGACGGCCCTGCTCAAGCGACTAGCAGTTGGACTGCATGGCGAGGACCTGGATGAAATGAACCAGATCCTGGCCCGTTTCGCTTCCTGAAGGAGCGCCCGCCGCTCCACGGCACCTTGAAAAGTTCATACCAGCAGTACGGAGAACCACCGAAACAGTCGAGCGTCATGCAGCGCGCGCCATGACACCCAGGGCATCTGCCCTGGGCCGAGCGAGAACGCCACCTGCATGGGGCGCTATGGCACGCGCTTTTGCAATGACGCTGTTTGGGTACATAATGAGACACCTCGCTTGGCCTGCGCGTAAGACAGGCGGCGCTGCCCCGGAGTTGAAAGCAGTAGAGACTCCAGGTAAAAGCCCGTGCGGCTTCTTGCCGGAAGCCGGTCCGTACTGTTCCCCACCGTCGGGGGGCGAGCTGCAAATACGACGATAATGAAAAAAATAACTCACTTAATTCAAGGAGATTTTACAAATGATTAGTTATCATAACAGGCAGGTCGCACATCATGAGATCGACCATATCTTTCAGGACCTCTTCCCAAGCCATGGCATGACAGCCCGGCTTAGCCAAATTGAGTTGAGCCACAAGATGCTGGATGCCATGATCCACAGCAAGATTGCTTTAAGTGACGCGGGAACGGGGATTGGCAAGACCTACGCCTATCTGGTGTCCAGTGTTTCTTTTTCCCGAGCGTTGAGCCGGGAGAACATCCCCTCCCAGCCTATTCTCATCTCCACCTCCAGCATCGCTCTGCAAACGGCGGTAAGGGAGGAATACATCCCGTTTCTTTCCTCGGTTCTTATGGAGGACAAGATGATCCAGACTCCCATCCGGGCGGTCATTCGAAAAGGAAAAAGCCACTATGTCTGTGATGAACGCCTGATGCGCCGCCTGCGGCAGGTAGACCTGGAGCGAAAAAATCCGCTGGCTGCCCAGGCCCTCCTCTCCCTGCGGGATCATTTGGACACAGACCAAGCGCCCCATCTCAGCCAATATGATCGAAACCGGGTATGTGTCCCCTCCGTGTGTGATTGCCGCCGGGATGGCTGCCGGTACCTCTGCTATATGGAAGCCTGCAACTCTGACCGCTATCTGTTTCAGATCTGTAACCACAATCTGCTGCTGGCAGACGCCATCCATCGTGGCAGCGGTCACCACCCCATCCTGCCGGACGTCGGCGCTTTGATTATTGATGAAGCACACAAGCTGCCTGAGACTGCCCGGCAGATGTTTGGCATTACCCTGGCAGCCAAGGACATCCGCACGCTGATCCGCACCCTACGGGCGGAACGATATCTGCTGGCATCGGAATCCCTGGCTGATATGGCATCGGCGCTTTTGAAGCTCATGTCTCTGCCCCCTGATGGTAACCGCCCTTTTTCGGACTATGTCCGACACATGATAGGACCAGCCCGAACCCTGGCTACCATCCAGAGGCAGCTCGGCGGGGTACTGACACCAACCGCCAGAAAGGAATTGGATCGGATATCCTCCGCAGTCCATCTGTTTTTGGAGGAACGCTCTGACCTGGTATTCTACACTGCGGCGGATGACGATGGCGGCACATTGCTGTGCGCCTCCATCTCTGACCTGACCGCCCAGCTCCAAGCAACACTCTGGTCACAGCCCCAGCCTGTCCTCCTTACTTCCGGAACATTGGCCATAGGCAAGGACTTTTGTCGTTTCAAAGAGGAGGCTGGCCTCACCGGCAACTCTCGGGTGGAGGAATCTGTTTCGCCCTCTCCCTTTGATTACCGGAAAAACTGCCTGCTGTATTTTCCTGCTATGCCGCCCAGGCAGCACGAAGTAGACTACTTTGACAAGCTGGCTGAAGAGATCCGCACACTGCTGATCGCGGCCCACGGCCATGCGTTGGTACTGTTTACTTCTTATGCAGGCATGTCCGCTGTGAAGGATCGTTTGAAGCAACAGCCCCTTCCGTTTCCACTGTTTACCATGGGACGGAACGCCCCGCACACTATGGCCCAGTTCAAGGCGGCACCTGGAAGTGTCCTGTTTGCCACCGGTGCTGCCTGGGAGGGCTTTGACTTTCCCGGAGACTGCGTCTCTTTGTTGGTCATCCCAAGACTGCCTTTCCAGCATCCGGACGCTCTGCAAGAAAAAAAGCGTAAGGTATATCCAGACCTTCGCTCTTTCATCCGGGCCGTGGCTGTACCAGAGATGCAGATCAAACTCAAGCAAGGTTTCGGTCGAGCCATCCGCTTGGAGACTGACACCTGTGCGATTGCCATTTTGGATGAACGAGCCGCCAGGGGCAGCCGTTACTTCCAGGATGTTCAATCCGCTCTGCCGGAAATGCCTATCACCAGCAGTATCTATGCGGTAGAACGGTTTATCCGGCGAGTCAAGGATGAGAGCTACTTTGAGGAGGCTGCGTGATGGAGATCCGAAACGAACTGCGTTACCTGTTATCGGTGGGCCTGTGGGAACGGATGGCAGCTGACGGCCTGCTGACCAAAGAAGAACTGGCCAGGGCCAAACGGCTGTCCGTGGAGCGGTACCGGCCCGGAACTGTTTGGGAATAGTGCTGGCTATTCCCGCAGGGGTGTGGTATGGTTTCGTTGCCAAAAAAGATGGAAGGAGACGAATGAGAAATGGCTGAAGTACAAGTAATCCCACCCAAGGCAGTGAGACCAGACACCCTGCGGGTAGCAGCCTATTGTCGGGTCAGCTCCGACTCTGCGGACCAGCTCCATTCCTACGCCGCCCAGATCCGGGCCTATACGCAGGCGATCAACGCCCACGATGGCTGGGATCTGGTAGACATCTACGCAGACGAGGGTCTGACCGGCACCCGGATGGATAAGCGTGAGGACTTCAACCGCCTGATGGCAGACTGCCGGAAGGGCAAGATCGATAAGATTGTGGTCAAGTCCATCTCCCGATTTGCCCGAAATACCCGTGACTGCCTCGCCACCCTGCGGGAGCTTTCCGCACTGGGTGTGACCGTCAAGTTTGAAAAAGAGAATATCGACACTGGAACGCTCACCTCAGAACTGATGGTGAGCGTTTCCGCTTCTCTGGCCCAGGAGGAATCCATCTCCATCTCTAAAAACCAACGTATGAGCTATCAGCGCCGCATGGAGCGTGGGGAGTTTATTACCTGCTCCGCACCATTTGGATACCAAATCGTTGATGGTAAGAATCTCGCAATCGTAGAGGACCAGGCAGAGATCGTAAAGTGGATTTTTGCAGCCTATCTAAAAGGATATAGCTCCGAGTGGATCGCCCGGGAGTTAAGCGAGAATGGGCCTGCCCCCCTTCATGGTGGACAAATATGGCATCAGCAGACCATTCGCAAGATGTTAACAAACGAGAAATACATTGGAGATGCTCTCTGCCAGAAAACCTACACAACCAACACATTTCCATATCGCAGGAAAGACAACCATGGCGAAGCGGACCAATATTATGTAGAACATACCCACCCTGCCATCATCAGCTATGAGGACTTTCAAAAAGTTCAGGAACTGCTGAAACGGCGGGCAGAGCGACAGTCGATTCCACATGATCAGACTCCGCTTGCTCAGAAAATCATCTGTGGACAGTGTGGGACGCTATACCTGCGGAGAATTTCGAAAGCTGGATATGTTACCTGGGTATGCCGCAAGCATGACAGAAAGGCCGCCGACTGCCCCAATGGAAGGATCAGGGAGGGCAGCATCCATACGGCATTCCTTCGGATGTACCACAAGCTGCGAACCCATGACGGCATCGTGCTGGCACCTGTGCTGAGGCAAATGGAGGCCTTGTCAGATGCCCTGCATCGCGGCAACCCGGCCATGCTGGCGGTCAACACAGCCATCGCTGCGGCATCCGAGCAGAGTTACCACCTCACCAAGCTGCACACGGCAGGTCTCCTGGACAAGGCTGCCTTATCCACAAAGCAGGCGGAACTCAACGCCAAGCTGACAGAACTGCGCCGGGAGAGGCGAAAGCTGCTTTGCAATGAGGATATTGATGAACAGGTGGACGCACTTCGCCTAACGATCGATACCATCCGAAATGGTCCAGAGACTCTGTCCAGCTTTGACGAAGCCCTGTTTACCAAGCTGGTGGAACGAATGGTTGTAGATACTCAGGGCACCATCCGCTTTCAACTATATGGCGGCTTTGAATTCCAAGAAACACTGGAGGCGTAGGCGATGACAAATCGGAAAATATTGTATGGCTACCAGATCGTACACGGCGATCTGGTCATCCAGGAGGAGGAACGCCTCACTGTTCAAAATGTATTTACCACCTATCTGGCCGGGTTATCCTATCAGGCACTGGCAGACCGAATGAATGCGGACAACATCCCTTTCTCTCAGGAATCGCCACTGTGGAACAAGCACAAAATCAAGCGAATGCTGGAAAATCCTCGTTATGCCGGGGAAAATGGATACCCACCCATCATTGACCAAGATACCTTCCAGCAAGTGCAGAATAAGATTGCGGAAAAGGCTAGTGGGAAGCTTCCGCGCCGGATGGAATCGGATGGCTTATGGGCAAAGCTGCGAAGCGGATGCTGTCAGACTCGCCTGCTTCGAACCGGAGGGCCAATCGAGCATACCGGAAACGTCCATCTGAAATGTTCTGCCTGCAGAAACACATTTGTTGTCAGGAAGGAGGAATTGCTTGCGCAGACGGCACGGCAGCTTGCGGCACATGAAACGCCCGTATGTAAGCCATACGCGCCCTCTGCGGAGGCCGTTCGCCTGGCCAACGCCATTAACCGGGCTTTAGAACAGCCAGGAGACGGTAAGGAGGCTCTCTCCCACATCCTGCAAGGGGCAGCTGCCCGGTATGCCTGCTGTGATGATGGTGTGGATACGGCTGTAAGCCAAACGCAGCCCGACCAAATCGACTGGGAGCGCTTCGAACGAATGGTCTCCCATATCATAATCGGAACAGATAACGCAATCACCGTACACTTTTGATTAGGAACAGAAAGGACAGCAAAATGGAACAATCATCACTGGAACGCACCGTCCACCGTATTCCGGCATCACGGTCCAATGTAGCAGGCAACAAGACGAGACTCCATGGCAGGCAGCGGGTGGCGGCTTACTGCCGGGTCAGCACCGACAGCGAGGAACAGATCAACAGCTACACCGCCCAGAAAGCCTACTACACCCAGAAAATTGAGGAGTCCCCGGATTGGGAACTGGCCGGGATCTTCGCGGACGAGGGGATCACCGGAACCAGCATGAAAAAGCGCAAAGAGTTCAACCGGATGATCACCGCCTGCAAGCGGGGCGGGATCGACCTCATTCTCACAAAGTCTCTCTCCCGTTTCGCCCGGAACACCGTAGACTGCCTGGAGACGGTGCGGATGCTGAAGGCCAGGGGGATCGGGGTCATCTTCGAAAAGGAAAATATCAATACGCTGACAGAGTCCAGCGAGTTCCTCATCACTCTGTTCAGCGGATTTGCCCAGGCCGAGAGTGAATCACTCAGCTCCAATATCCAGCTGGGTATCCGGATGGCAATGAAAGAAGGAAAGGTCAACTTCCACTACAGATCCATGCTGGGCTACCAAAGAGGAGCGGACGGTAAGCCGGAGATCGTACCGGAGGAGGCCGAGGTGGTGCGACGAATCTTCCGCCGGTACCTGGAGGGCTGCAGTGAGGGCCAGATCCAGAGAGAACTTACCCAGGATGGGATTGCCACCGCAAAGGGTGTCAAGGCATGGTCCCATCAGATCGTGCATAACATCCTCACCAATGAAAAGTATGCGGGAGACGCCCTGCTGCAAAAGACATTCACCACAGACTGCATCAGCAAGAAGGTCAAGAAGAATACCGGCGAATTGCCGCAGTATTACATCAAGGACAACCACCCTGCTATCATCCCACGGGACATCTACCAGCGGGTACAGGAGGAGATGGCACGGCGGACCAGCAAGCGAAAGATTCTGCAGAAAAGCGGAAAAACAGAACAGGGCAAGTATTCCGCCAAGTATGCGCTCAGTGAGCGGCTGGTCTGTGGGGAGTGTGGTTCCCCCTATAAGCGGTGTACCTGGGCCAGAAATGGCGTCAAACGGATCGTCTGGCGGTGTGTCTCCCGGTTGGAATTTGGGAAAAAATACTGCCATAACTCGCCTTCCATGGCGGAGGACAAGCTGCATACCGCAATTCTCACGGTGCTTAACCGGGTAGTCGAAGCAAGCGATGGCCTACAGGATGAACTGGCAGAGACGCTCCGAATGGTATGTACCCCGGAAGGGGTCGGTAACAACCTATTGGAATTGGAGCATGAACTGGAAGCCCTGACCGCACAACAGAACGCCCTGTTGGATCAGGCGTTAGCCAACATGGAGGATCTGACGATAGCAGAGCAACTCAAGACCCTGCTGGAAGAAAAGCAGAACCTGCAGACACGGATCGATGCGGCGAAGAAAGAGGCAGCCAACAGAATCAACGAGGACTCACGTATGGCAGAGTACGCAACTTATCTGGAGGAACATCTCAATGGCTTTCCTCACTATGATGACGAGGTCGTTCGCAAGATGATTGAACGGGTCACTGTAGTCGATGTGGAAACAATCCGGGTCAAGTTCCGATACAGCGATTTGGAGATTGAACAGTCCGTATGCTAAAATAGAGACAAGGAGCGATTTACTTATGGAAATTTTTATAACAGGAGATACACATGGAGATTTCTGCCGGTTCCGGCCCGACATCTTCTATGAGCAGGAACACATGACCAAGGAGGATTTGGTTCTGGTCTGCGGAGACTTTGGTGGAATCTGGTACGGTGATCCACGGGATGATGCAGGACTGGACTGGCTGGATAGTCTGCCCTACACCACGGCCTTCGTGCTCGGGAACCACGAAAACTATGACGCCTACAAAGGTTATCCCAAAGAGGAGTGGCATGGCGGACAGATCCAGAGGATACGTCCCTCCGTCCTGCATCTCATGCGGGGCCAGGTATATGAGCTCAACGGCAGGAAGTTTTTTACCATGGGCGGCGCATCCTCCCATGATATCCAGGATGGCATTCTGGAGCCGGACGATCCAGACTTCGAGGAAAAGTTTCAGCAACTCGAACAGCGCGGTGCGCTGTTTCGTGTGAACCATCGTTCCTGGTGGGCCGAGGAACTGCCCAGCGAAGCGGAATATCTGGAAGCCAGAGCAATTCTGGAGCGTGTCCACTGGAATGTGGATTACATCATCAGCCACTGCTGCCCCTCCAGCATACAGGATGTGTTCAGCGGAGGAATGTTCAAGAAAGACGCACTGACCGAGTTCTTCGACGAAGTGCGTCAGAAATGTACCTTCCGGTACTGGTTCTTCGGCCACTACCACAGCAACATGGTGATCGAGAAAAAATATGCCATGCTATATGAGCAGATCATAAGACTGAAGTAAGACAAAGGGCTGTGCTGACGCACGGCCCTTTTTTCGCATCTGTTTGCACACGGATTTGTCAGTATGGGGGTTCGGAAATGGCTTGAAAAAGCGCAGAAAAACAAAAACACAAGTTGCGTAAAACCATGAATCCATTGAGCCGCAAGGCTTTCCGAGCTGTATCTTTTTCGGCAACAAAAGACATGCGGAGTATCATTAAAGGATCTGAAAAGGTCTGCTGATGATACTCCGCATTTTTTATTTCCAAATCTATATGGCAATCTGTGTGGGGGCGTAGCTTAATGCTACGCCTTTTCTCGTTTCCAAAAGAATGTCCCGCTCGGGGATCTTCCGGCGATCCGGCACCTCAAAAGCACCAATGCAGTTGTAGTGGATCGTCACCCGCTGATTGGTAACGCCGTCCTCCTTGACCGCCGGATAAACCTCGATGTACTGAATGAGCTCGGCAACCATGCGCTTGGTGATGGTGGTGGCGTCGGTGTAGCGGCGCACCGTTTCCAAAAATGTGTCCACATCCATCCGCTTATCTTCCAGCTTTTTCAGCTCCAGTCGCAGCGCCTTGATCCGCCCGGCGTTCTCACCCTGCTCCTGTTCGTACCGCTTGGACATTTTGGCAAACCGGGCATCGTCGATCTTGCCGGACACATTGTCCTCATAGAGCCGTTCAAAGAGCATATCCAGCTCCCTATCCCGGGCCAGCAGCCCGTCCAACTCCCGCTTCTTGCGTACCCGGTCATTTTCCGCCACCTTCGCCGAGCTGCCCACCATCGCCTTGATGAAGTCATTTTCATACTCATTGGCGAAACAGGCCAGCCGGTGTATCTCGTAAAGCACGACCTGCTCCAAGAAGTCCAGCCGGATATAGTGGGTAGACGAGCATTTGCGGAGCCCAGAATTGTGGTTGCGGCAACTGAAAAACTTAATATCGTGGTTACCCTGGTTAAAATGGAAGTTCAAATTGCCGCCGCACTCCGGGCATTTCAGATAGCCGCAAAAGGCACTGGACTCCTGCGTGACGGTAGGCCGTCTGCGCCGGGAAGTTTGCAGGCTTTGTACCTTTTCCCAAGTTACACGGTCAATGATAATCTCATATCCGCCGCCCTCACGGGGCCGCACCAGCGCAGGCTGATTAACCCCAGCGGCCTTGACCGACTCCACCAGTCCCTGCATTTCCGCATCGTCCCGGACGCCAAAAGGATGATTTTTGAACGGGTGCAGCTCGGCAAGATTGAGATACACGATCTCCTCTTTCACGCCACGGGTGGCATCCCGAGGGGCGGGCGGCTGCTCGGTTGCGGCCGGGGTCTCTGCTTTGACGGGAGCACCTTTCCCGGCAGGCGCTTTGCTTTGGGACATTTTGTCCCGAGGTTGCGGCTTGGCCTTGTCAGGGGCCGACTTATCAGCCTTGGGTGGGCGGCCCCTGCGGGGCTTAGCCGCATCCTTCGCTTTATCCGCCTGCTTGTCCTTATCCTGGTGAGCCACAGCCTTTTCCGGGGGCTTGCCCTTCGTCGCCCCATCCCTGGCAGCTGTAAAATCCACTACTTTCCCAGCGGGGGCGGGATCTCCCATGCCGGGGATCGTGGTCTGCTTCTCGTCCTTGCCAGGCTGCGGCGCACCCTCCATAGACGGAGCAGGAGCGTCCTTGTCTTTGGGAACCTCCTTACCCGCCGGAGCCTGCTGCTCCGCTGTGGGGGGTGCTACCACCTTGGAAGCATCTTCTATCACGGTGGACTCCGCCTTGGCCGGGGCGGGCTGATCCTGCACCGGGGGAGCAGCTTTGGCAGGGTCTACCTTTCCCGGCTTGGGAGGCTCGTCTACCTTCCCAGCGTCGGGAATATTCTTTTGTGGTTATCCCTTTTAGTAAGCCATGGTGGAGCAGGCCACGGCGTGAATCAGCCGCTGAGTCAGCAGGCGGCCAAAAGCGC
>JACXXQ010001104.1_pt1 | contig 10238 bp, 9 predicted proteins | sample 8621361 | NCBI WGS metagenome assembly JACXXQ01 (sample SAMN15503820, study PRJNA645414) | gut metagenome | isolation source: feces | host: Bos taurus | place: USA | collected 2016 | reverse complement strand
AAAATCGACAAGTGTAGTTTTGAAAAATTTTATTTAACAAAGATCCTGATAAACGTGAGGATACTGGAGAGTACATGAGAGGCCATGGATAATCAACTGACGAAACAACACAACGCGGGTTCTTTGCTGCGTTTTGCCGTGCCAACCATTGTGATGACAGTCTTTATGTCTCTGTATACGATGGTAGACGGGATCTTTGTGGCCAACTGTGTCTCGCCCGATGCACTGTCCGGGCTGAATCTGGTTATTCCAGGGCTCAGCATCCTGGTTGCCCTTTCTGTATTGATCAGCGCGGGCGGCAGTGTTGTGATTTCTCGAAAGTTGGGGGAGAATAAGCTGCAGGAAGCGCGGGAGGACCTGTCGTTTCTTGTTTTGCTCACGATTGTTTTTGGGTTGGTCGTCATGGCCTTGGTGTTGATTTTTGCCCGTCCGATCCTGATGCTGTTGGGAGCAACCGAAAATCTGTACCCCATCGCGCTGGACTATTATCAGACTCTGGCTCTGTTTACTGTGCCTTGCTTGCTGCAGGTACAATTTCAGTACTTTTTTGTCACGGCAGGTGCACCGAGCTTGGGCTTGCTTTGTGTGGTGCTTGGCGGGGTCTCCAATGTGATTTTGGACTACGTCTTCATGGTCACTTTCACATTGGGAATCCGGGGGGCTGCCCTGGCGACCGGTATTGGATATTCCATTCCTGCTATCGTGGGCTTGGTGTGGTTTTCCATCAACAAAAAGGGGTTGCTCCACTTTACGCGCCCCCGTGCTCGCATGACTTCTTTACGGGAAAGTATCATCAACGGAGTGGCCAGCATGATCATCAATCTGGCAGGAGCTACTGTAACGTGGCTATATAACCGGATTATCATCCTCTATCTGGGGGAAACTGGAATTGCTGCAGCTACCATCGTTCTCTATGTGCGTTTTCTGTTCAATTCGTTCCTTTCCGGATACTCCAGCGGGGTGGCCCCCGTAATCAGTTATAACTTTGGCAGGCAGGACTTTTCTCAGGTTAAATTGCTGTTCCAAACCTCCTTGGCAGCGGTTTTGGTCGGATCGGCGCTGGTATTTGGTATCTCTATTTTTTCCGCAGATAGGATCGTTTTACTCTTTGCCTCTGAGGAGCCATATTTGGCTTCCTTGGCTCGCCATGGGATTTTCTTGTTTTCGTTCAGCTATTTGTTCAATGGCGTGAACACCTTCTCAGCAACGCTGTTTTCTGCATTGAACAATGGAAAGCTGTCTGCTCTGATGGCTTTTTTGAATACGTTTGTTTTTCTCATCGGCTTTATGGTTTTGCTCCCAAGGTTGGGATTGGATGCAGACGGGGTTTGGCTTGCTGTACCAGCCGCTGAATGTTGTAGCCTGTTCCTCACTGTTTTTTTCTTAAAGCGTAATAGGGCGGTGTACAACTACTGAGAAATTCAATCGCATCGTACCAGAGCAAATAAATTTTTGAGATGATAAAAAGGAGTGCTGCGTTTCTATGATGACCAAAGAGGAAATTTTGCGTGCATCTGTGGAATGAGAGGACTTCTGCATCGCCCTGCGGCGAGATTTTCACCGGCATCCTGAACTGTCCGGCCAGGAAGTGCGGACAATTGCCCGTATCTGTGAGGAACTAAGGCAGGCCGGACTTTCCCCCATTGAGGTGGAAAACGGCGGAGTCCTGGCGGTTGTAGAAGGGAATGCCCCCGGCAAGACGGTGCTTTTGCGGGCGGATGTAGATGCACTGCCGGTTCAGGAGGATCCCTGTAATCTTTTGAAAGAAAAAAACTGTGTCAGCCAGGTGCCGGGCGTGGGGCACGTATGTGGTCATGACTGTCACGCGGCCATGTTGGTCACTGCGGGAAAAATTCTTGCCAAGCATCGAGATTTCCCTGGACGGATTATCCTCATGTTTGAGCGTGGGGAGGAAGGCGGAGGAAATATTCGTTATTTGATTGACTACCTCCAGAAAAATCAGTGGAATATCGATGGCATCTGGGGACTACATTTAAACAATGAAATTCCCACAGGAAAGTTTGCAATCCGCAGCGGACCCTTAATGGCCGGCGGATTGATGTTTGATATCACCCTAGTAGGAAAGGATGGACATGGTTCCAGGCCGAATTGGTCCAACAATCCTGTGGATTGTTTCCACACGATCCAGACAGCTTTGGACAAGATCAGAATGCGTATGGTGGACCCCAGCAGCGCACTTACCTTTTCCATCTGCAAAGTGGTGACGGAGTCTCAGCGTCCCAACATTATTGGACGGACGCTGAATTTTGCAGGAATTGTTCGCTTCTTCGATCTGGAGCATGCTTATCGCCCGTTTTCAGAAGCTATGCGCCGCATGATCGACCACATTGCAGCAGCGTTTGAGTGTCAGGTTCTTTACAATCAGTTTGATTGCATTGCAGTGCCTCTGGTCAATAACCAGGATTGCTGTCACATAGCAGAACGTGCACTGACAGAACAATTTGGGCCGGAGCGCGTTATACCGGGTCCCTTGAAATTTGGCTCGGAGTCGTTTTCCTATCTCATGAATTTCTGGCCGGGTATGTACCTGAATTTGGGGGTGTATAATCCGGCTTTGGGGACGGGGGCTGGACACCATACTGCCAAATTTGACGTGGACGAGTCTCAGCTGAAAACCGGCGTCGCAGCCCATATCGCCTATGCGCAGGCTTTTCTGAACAACCCGAATGAAATTACAGGTTTTACACCCTACCCGGGTACGATTTGGGACCTATTAAACGAATGACTATGAAGCGGTGGAGTGGAAACACCGGGATAGAAATGAAATAGATAAGATAAGGAGCACCCCATTGGTTCAACAGAACCAATGGGGTGCTTTATTATGTCAAAAAGAGATATGAACGTGTATGCAGCAAGCACAGGCCATACGAATACGAAGGTGGAATATGCCTGCCCTTGCCCTTTTCTAGTAAGACCGGTATAATGGTATTAGTTTGAGAAAGAAGGAGGAAAACCATGTTTTCTGACTATAAAAGTAAATTTGTGTCTCCCCAGCAGGCGGCCCGTCTGGCGGTGCGCAGCGGCGACTGGGTAGACTACGGCTTTGGGGGCGGATTCCCCGAACTGATGGACCGGGCCCTGGCGGAGCGCCGGGACGAGCTGACCGACGTAAAGATCCGGGGCGGTCTGGTGATCCGTCCTCGTATTGAAGTGGTGGAGCAGGATCCGGAGCAGAAGGCCTTTCACTACTACAGCTGGCACATCGGTGACTATGAGCGGAAGCTCCAGAGCCGGGGGCTGTGTACCTTTATGCCCATGCTTCTGCGCTATCTGCCCCAGTTTTACCGCCATCACATTCGGGTAGACGTGGCCTTTGTGCCGGTGTCCAAGCCCGATGAGAAGGGCTATTGCGGATTGGGTATCTCCAACTACGCCTGGCGTACCATCTTTGAGGCGGCCCGCACGGTGGTTTTTGAGATCAATGAGCATTTGCCCACCCTCCAGGGGGTGGACGGCTCTCACCGGGTCCACCTGTCTGAGGCCGACTACATCGTGGAAGGGGAGCACGAGCCTCTGCCCACCCGCTCCTACAAGGAGCCCACCGAGGTGGATATCCAGATTGCCAAGCGGGTAGTCGAGGAGATCCCCAACGGAGCGGTACTGTCTCTGGGGGTGGGCGGCGTGCCTTTTACTGTGGCCCAGATGCTGGCCCAGTCCGATTTGAAGGACCTGGGCTGTCACACCGGCACCATCAGTGACGCCTTCCTTACCCTGTACCGGGCGGGCAAGCTGACCAACGCCTGCAAGGAGGTGGACCGGGGTTACGCTACCTGGAACCTGGCCATGGGTTCCCAGGAGCTCTACGACTGGCTGAAGGAGGAGCCCCAGCTCTTTCGTCCCGCCGATGTGGACTATGTACACGATCCCCACCGCATGGGAGACATGTCCAATTTCATCAGCATCAACGGCGGAGTGCAGTTGGACCTGATGGGTCAGGAAAACGCGGAATCGGCGGGTACCCGTCAGCTCTCCGGCACCGGCGGCCAGCTGGACTTCTTGGAGGGAGCGTTCCGATCTCCCGGCGGAAAGGGATTTATCTGCATGAACTCCGCCCGTAAGACCAAGGACGGGACCCTGAAGTCCAATATTGTTCCCTTCATTCCGGCGGGCAGTACTGTGTCCGCTCCCAGAGGGATGATCCAGTATGTGGCTACGGAGTACGGCGTGGTCAAGCTGTCCGGCCTGTCCTTGCCTGAGCGGGCCCAGGCTATGATTTCGGTGGCCCATCCCCAGTTCCGCGCGGAGCTGGAGGCCTACGCAAAAGAAAATTTCCGATAAAGGATAAGAAAAAGGACGGAAGCCTATGGCTTCCGTCCTTACATTCTATCGCTTTTTGCGACCCTTGGTGCCCTTTGTCACCGGGGGCTTGGGCTTGGCCCAGCCCGCCTTGCGCTTGGGGGTGCTGGGAGCGTTCTTCTTTTCTGCGGTGTGCCGCCCGTCAAAGCGTTCCTTTCTGGGATCGCCGGGGGCTTTCCTTCTGCCTTGGGGGGCACTTCCGCCCTTTCCCTTGGCGGCAGGACGGCTGTCCTTGCCGCCCTGTGTCCCGTAAGACTGCCCCTTGCCGGGGCGGATGAGGCAGTGCTTGCCGTAGCCAATGAGATCCTCACGGCCCGTCTTGTGGAGGGCCTCCAACACCAGAGCACGGTTCTGAGGCTTGCGCCACTGCATGAGAGCCCGCTGGAGGGCCTTGTCATGGGATGTCTTGGGGACAAACACCGGCTTCATGGTCCGGGGATCCAAACCGGTGTACCACATGCAGGTGGCCAGGGTGCCGGGAGTGGGATAAAAGTCCTGGACCTGCTCGGGCATATGGCCCTGCTTGTTGAGCCACTCGGCCAGCTGAACCGCATCCTCCAGAGTGCAGCCGGGATGGGAGGAGATGAGGTAGGGCACCAGGTACTGGTCCTTCCCGTAGCGGCGGTTCAGCTTAAAGTACTTCTCCCGGAATTTTTCGTAGACCTCGATATGGGGTTTGCCCATGTAGTCCAGAGTGTGGGCCACACAATGTTCCGGAGCTACTTTCAACTGGCCGGAGATGTGGTGCTGGATGAGGTCGGTGAAAAATTCCCCGCTGGGGTCCTTCATCAGATAGTCAAAGCGGATGCCCGACCGGATAAACACTTTCTTTACTTTGGGGATCTCACGAAGCTTGCGCAGCAGCATCATGTAGTCGGTGTGGTCGGCGTCCAGGTTAGGGCAGGCCTCGGGGGCCAGACAGGCCCGGTTTTTGCACATGCCGTGCTTAAGCTGCTTCTGACAGGAGGGACGGCGGAAGGTGGCAGAGGGACCGCCCACGTCGTGGATATAGCCCTTGAAGCCGGGGTGCTCGGTCAGGGCCTTTACCTCCCGGATGACGCTCTGGTGGCTGCGGCAAGAGATGACTCGCCCCTGGTGGAAGGCCAGAGAGCAGAAGTTGCAAGCGCCAAAGCAGCCACGATTGTGGGTCACTGAGAAGCGCACCTCTTCAATCGCAGGCACGCCCCCCATCTCATCGTACATGGGATGGGGCTCCCGGACATAGGGCAGCTCGGCAACTTCGTCCATCTCCGCCGTGGTAAGAGGCCGGGCGGGCGGGTTGACCAGCAGGAACTGGCGGCCGTGCTTTTGCAGGATGGCCTTGCCCACGAAGGGATCGTGCTCGTTGTACTCTACCATATTGGCCCGGGCGTAGGCCTCCTTGCTGGAGGATACCTCCTCAAAAGAGGGAACTTCCACCCAGGGGTAGGCGCACACACCGGGATGGGCGGCGGCCACGCAGGTGCCCCGTACATCGGTGATCTCATCCACAGGGGTGCCACTGGCCAACCGGGAGATGATCTCCTTGGAGGCCAGCTCGCCCATGCCATAGGTGAGAATGTTTGCCTGCGCGTCAAAGAGAATGGAGCGGCGAACCTTGTCCTCCCAGTAGTCGTAGTGGGCAAAGCGGCGCAGAGAGGCCTCCAGGCCGCCGATGATGATGGGAATGTCGCCAAAGGCTTCCCGCACCCGGTTGGAGTAGACTACCGTGGCGTGGTCGGGACGCAGTCCAGCTTTCCGGCCGGGAGAGTAGGCGTCGTCGTGACGGCGTTTCCGGGCGGCGGTATAGTGGGCCACCATGGAGTCCAGGTTGCCTGCCGAGATCATCACCGCCAGCCGGGGACGCCCAAGAGCCTGGAAGGGGGCGGCGCTGTGCCAGTCTGGCTGGGCGAGAATGGCCACCCGGTAGCCTTCAGCCTCCAGCACCCGGCCAATAATCGTAGGGCCGAAGGAGGGATGGTCCACGTAGGCGTCGCCGGTGATGAGCAGCACATCGTAGCTGTCCCAGCCCCGGCGGTCCATATCCTCCCGGCTTACAGGTAAAAATAGGTCGCGGTCAAATCCCATAGGGAAACCTCTCTTCCTTAGTATAAAATGCGGGACACTGGGTGTCCCGCAGCAAAGCAGTTATTCTGCTACATTTGGAATATCGGGGCGGCAGATGGGCTTTTCCAACACGTCCAGGGGGAACCATTTGCCCTCTTCCACGCCGATCTTGTGGAAACCGTATTTATCATAGAAATGCTGAGCGTGATCGTTATTCAGTGCACAGCGCAGACGCAGACCCCGACGGCCCTCCTTGCGGAAGATGGATACAGCGTGTCCCAGCAGCTGCACGCCCAGCCCGCGGTTGCGGAACTCGGGAGCCATGTAGCACAGGGGGATGTAACCCGCTCCGTCCGAGCGGAAGCGCTCCAGATCCAGCTGGATCATGCCGGCAAACTGGTCTCCGGCCATAGCTACGGATACGCCCCAGGGGGACATTTCCAAATCACGCCGGGCGACTTCCCAGAAGCCGGGACCGTCAAAGGGCAGCTCGGTACCGTGGACGGTGATCCAGGTGTCACGCCGGGCGGCGAGATAGAGCTCCTGTTCCTTTTCCGGGTCCAGGGGGCGGAACCAAAGGTTTACGTCCTCCGCCTTCTGGCCGCCCTTTCGCCACCAGGACTGGCGGGCCAGCGTGGAGATGGACTCATCCAGATGGGAGTTGTCGCCCTCATAGACGATATGGAAGGCGTTTCCGTCCCAGGCCAGGCAGGTAACGGCGGTGTTGTCAAAGTGAGGCAGGTCCTTCCACTTCCCAGGCTCTGTTCCCTTGACCTTGCCTAAAAACTGCCGGATGGCGGTGCCGTGGCTGAAGAGAGCCACATTCTGGTCGGGGTGCTTTTGGGCGATGGAGCGGATGGCTTCATAGACCCGGTCTCCTAGCGGGCCGAAGCCCTCTCCGCCGCCAGGAGCCTGGAAGCTGGGATCTGTATGGTTGAACAGAGCCAGCTGATCTCCCTGGAAGTGGCGCACCTCACCCCAGGTGCGGTCCTCCCAGTCACCCATGTGGATCTCCCGCAGTCCGGGGTGCAGGTGGAGAGGAAGACCTTTGGGGAGATATACAGCCCCTGCGGTGAGCTGGGTGCGGATGAGGTCGCTGGAGTAGACCGCGTCAATGGGAACCGAGTCAAACCGCTGCTGAAGCGCCTGAATCTGACGCTCTCCATTTTTGGTGATCAGAGAGTCGTACCAGCCGTGGATGCGGCGGTAGAGGTTGCCCTCTGCCTCCGCATGACGAATCAGGTAAATTGTTGTCATATCATTCCAGTCCTTTGCATAAGAGATCAGCCGTGGGACTTCATTTCAAAGTGGATCAGCAGGGACAGCAGTGCCCGCAGCAGGACGACCGCCCCCAAGACGACCAATTCGTTCAGATCCCGTACCAACACGGTTTTCAGGATCTCTGCCGCCATTTTGAATTCCAGACTGGTGGCCAGTCCGTTGGCCAGGTCAAATTTTACGTCCAGAGGAACGTGGGTGACCAGCCCCTTACAGTAATTCCAGAAGGCGCGCGCGGCGGAGACAGCCACTACAAAGATGCCCATCAGCTCACAGATGGAGATGATCGGGGGCAGAAGCATGGCGATCAATTCTTCCAGCATGGTAACCTCCTAAAAGATTATAACATATCGTCGCGCAGGCACTCATAGACCAGGGAGGCGAAGGAGGAGGCCGCGCCCCAGTCAAAACGGAACAGCCCCTCGCCTCCGCCGCCGCCAATGCAGTGCACCCGGGTGGGGCCGGAGAGATTATCGATGGTAACCGTGAGGGTCAGACGATTGCCTGCCCGCCAGTAGTGCTTTTCATAGACGGCTACGATGCAATACTGAGTTCCCTGGCCCTGGATCACATAGTGATCAAGAAGTTCTCCGGTGATGCTTCCATCCACCACAGCGGAGTGGATCTTTTTGGCGGTCTCTTCCATAGACAAGGAGACCAAAAAGGTGTTTTCGTCCATCGAAAAGCCCTCCTTCCCTTACCAGGGCTGAACGCCTCCGGTGAGCTGAGCCACACGCTCCAGACCCTGCCGGGAGGCAATATCGGCCAGCTCATCCCGAACCTTGATGGGGGCGAACGGATCGGCAAACATGGCGGTGCCTACGGCAACCGCGGTGGCTCCGGTCAGCATCAGCTGAGCCGCATCCTCGCCGCGGCTCACGCCGCCCATGCCAAGGATGGGGATCTTCACCGCCTGGGCAACCTCCCAGACCATCCGCACTGCCACAGGCAGGACGGCGGGACCGGACATGCCGCCGGTGTTCATCTTCAAAATGGGACGGTGGGTATTCACATCGATACGCATGCCGCGCAGAGTATTGATGAGGGACACGGCGTCAGCGCCGCCGTCCTCCACCGCCCGGGCAATCTCGGTAATGTCGGTAACGTTGGGGGAGAGCTTGACCATGACGGGTACCTTGCCTGCATGGGCCTTAGCCACCTGGGTGACTTCAGCGGCCAGCTCAGGGCGGGTGCCGTAGGCCAGGCCGCCTGCTTTTACGTTAGGGCAGGAGATGTTGACCTCGATCATATCCACCCCGGCCTCAGACAGCTTTTCACACATGATGCCGTATTCCTCGGGGGTGTTGCCTGAGATGTTGGCGATGACCTTCACGTCATACTGACGCAGGAAGGGAAGCTCTTCGGCGATAAAGGCGTCCACACCGGGGTTTTGCAGGCCCACAGAGTTTAGGATGCCCATAGGAGTCTCCGCAATACGGGGAGCGGGATTTCCCTCCCGGCGGTGGAGGGTCAGTCCCTTGGCACAGATACCGCCGATCTCGCTCAGGTCATAAAACTGGCCGTACTCCCGGCCAAAGCCGTAGGTGCCGGAGGCTACACAGATGGGGTTTTTCATGGTCATCCCCGCCAGGGTGACGCTCATATCCACATTAGACATTCCAGTCCACCTCCTTGGAGTCAAAGACGGGGCCGTCTTTGCACACGTGCTTGCGGGAGCCATCAGCCATATCGCAGGCGCACACCAGGCAGGCGCCCACGCCGCAGCCCATGCGCTCCTCCATGGATACCTGGCAGGGAACGCCGAACTCCTCGGCCACCTTGGCTACGTTGCGCAGCATGGGCTTGGGGCCGCAGGCCAGCACAGCGTCATAGTTGTTATTCTCGCTCAGCTCCTGGCGCACCAGGGCGTCCACAAAGCCGTGGTGACCCATGGAGCCGTCGTCGGTGGCCACGAGCACCTTGGCGCACTCATCCTCAAAACAATTGGTCAGGATGATCTTGTCCTGAGAGCGGCCGCCCAGAATAGCGGTGGATTTTCCGCTGATATACTGAGCACAGCCCAGCATGGGAGGGATACCGATGCCGCCGCCCACCAGCAGATAGCGGCCCTCGGGCTTCATGGTAAAGCCGTTGCCAGCCAGCCCCAGCACGTCCAGGCTGTGGCCAACGGGGCGGTTGGCCAGCCACTGGGTGCCTTCGCCCCGGACCTCAAAGACGATGGTCAGAAGGTCCTGAGGCTCATTCTCCTGGCAGGAGCACACGGAAATGGGACGGCGCAGAAGCAGTCCCTCACCGCACTTGACATGGACAAACTGGCCGGGGGCCTTGAAGGAGGTGCGGACCATGTCGCCGCACTCCAGCGTCATATAGATGGCGTCTCCCATCTGCTCTTTGGAGACGATTTTACATTTGCGTTCAACCTTCATTTGTTGATCTCACACCTTTATTTGATTGTTATTTTTCCCAGGGGGGTTTGCCCCCATGCCGGCTAGTATCTGGCCGGGAGAAGGGTTCCTCCTGGTCAGCGGCCTCAGGTCGGGGGGGATTGTCCTTGATCTCGGGCAAATCCGGTGGCTGGGGGATGGAGCATTCCGCCTTGCCACCCCGGGCGCACCGGATGACCTCCCCCTCCAGCC
>JACXXQ010001101.1_pt1 | contig 10251 bp, 7 predicted proteins | sample 8621361 | NCBI WGS metagenome assembly JACXXQ01 (sample SAMN15503820, study PRJNA645414) | gut metagenome | isolation source: feces | host: Bos taurus | place: USA | collected 2016 | reverse complement strand
GATTTATCCAACACCCAGTTCAAAATCGAAGTGGTCTGGGAAAGCAATGAGGCTGATGCCATTGAAAAAGAGATTGTAAAACATCATCACGATTTAGTGGTGAAATTTACCCACCAAGAAGATGATCTCTCTTCATTAATTTTTACACCGACTGACTGGCAATTATTACGTAAATCCTCTTGTCCGATTCTGATGGTTAAGGATGGTAACTGGAAACATCAACGACGTATTTTAGTCGCCGTCAATGTTTCCGACGACGAACCTTACCACGATGATTTTAATAAGCAACTGGTGGGTTTAAGTATGAGTTTGGCACAAAGCTTAGATCGCGGCAATATTCATCTTGTAAGTGCCTATCCTAGTGCGCCGGTCGGCATTACGCTCGACTTACCGGAATTCAGCGTGCCGGATTATGGCAATAGCATTCGCGGTCAGCACTTGATCAATATGAAAGCTTTACGCCAACATTTTGGTATTGCCGAAGACCATACCCACGTCTATGAAGGCTTGCCGGAAGAGGTTATTCCTAAAGTCGCACAGGATATAGGTGCTGAACTGGTTGTGTTGGGAACTATCGGTCGTACCGGGCTTTCTGCCGTATTATTGGGTAACACCGCCGAACACGTTATCAGTCAGTTAAACTGTAATTTATTGGCGATTAAACCGTCTAAAGATTTAATCACTGATGATGAATAAAGGCTTTTCTCAAATATCTATGTTCAGATTTCGAGAAGATAGGTATTTAAACAAAAAAAGTGTTGGCAAGTTCCAACACTTTTTAATATTGTTATTCGTGAAATCTAGTTTTACTTCCCTTCAAACCAGACTTTTTCCGCTTTAATATCAATTACCTCTTTTTCAGCGTTTTTGGCAAAAGACTTCGATAGAAGCCATATCGCTGATGACACGGCAATTCCCAATAGGCTGACAATAAAAAATAACACAATAATCGTGATATCAATCACGCTCAAGACTGCATTTTGTAATGCTGCGAATAAATTCTGCATCATAATATTCTCCTTTTAAAAGCGAGGCAGATTTCCTCAACACCCACAGTTTAGAGGTGCCAAATTAGATAAAAATTAGTTGCAGCAACAGCATAAAACAGATAACTTTTATCGCTTTATAATATACATTCTATTATTCCTGATAAATGAAAGGAGAAAATATGAATCATCAAAATGAGCTTAAACGCACACTGGACTGGTTTAAAGAAGCAAAACCTCAACCAAATCAACGAGATTTATCCACACAAATCGGTTGTCATTTTGAGGAAGTGGTTGAAATGTTGGATGCGTTAGGCCATACAGAAATAGCACACCGTCTTGAAATAATCGCCGATAGCTATAAGCAAAATCAACAAACTGAAAGATTACAGCAATTAACGCATCAACAAAAAGTAGAAGTACTGGATTCATTGGCTGATCAGGTTGTAACTGCAACCGGTGTTGCTTATATGGCAGGATTTGATTTTAATGCCGCTTTTGCTGAAGTAAATGCTTCAAACTGGTCAAAATTTGAAAACGGTAAAGCCATTTTTGACGCAAATGGGAAAATCAAAAAAGGGAAAAATTATTTTAAACCGAATTTGCAAAAGTTTGTTCCTGAAGCATAATCTCCTTATTTCCCTTATCGCGCTATTAGAGAAAAAATCCGGCAATTTGCCGGATTTTTACGCTTAATACTAAAAAGATCAAACACCGAAACCTTTCAGACCAACCACGTGAACAAACTCTTGATTGTGCGCAATTTTACGCACCAGTTTGTAGGTTGTTCCTTTTTCCGGGCTGATATTTTCCGGTGCAGCGATTAACAACTGCATATCTAAACGATCGCACAACTCAAACAAGGTAGAAATGGATTTTGCATCCAAACGCGCTGCTTCATCGAGGAACAATAGACGGCAAGGAATAATATCTTTACCGCGTAAACGGCGGGATTCCTCTTCCCAACTTTGTACTACCATCAATAAGATCGACATCCCGGTACCAATTGCTTCACCGGTTGATAACGCGCCACTTTCCGCACGTAACCAACCGTCCGCGCCACGGAATACTTCCACTTCCAAATCAAGATAATGGCGATAATCCAACAACTCTTCACCGATAGTCTGCGGACTACGTTGCTCCATATCAATATGCGGATTTAAACGTTGATATAATTTTGCCAGTGCTTCGGAGAAAGTGATCTTATTATTATTAAACAGATCTTCATATTCCGCTTTTTGACCTGATAACGCATCTAACAACATCGCGTGTGTATCGCGGATATTCACCACCAAACGGACACTTTTCACTTGCCCGAAAGCAATATTTTGTAAACCTTGATTCAGCAATCGGATACGATTCTGTTCACGTTGAATGGTTTTACGCATAATGTTCGCTACGCTATCCGCACTGATCGCCAATTTCTGTTCTCGACTGGTCAACTCTTCAGTTAAACGAGAAAGTTCCACTTCCATTTGTTCAATTGCATCAATCGGATCATCGGTTTTCAAAATATCCTGACGAATACGTTCACGTAAATGTTGATAAACCGCAATAAAGAATTTCACTTTATTTTCCGGTTTCGCTGAATCTTCCGATAAACGCAATGCATCACGTAAATACTCATTATCCGTCACTGCATTACGCAACGCGCCTAATGCTTTATCCGACATAGAACGTAACTCTTCGGCAGAAAGATAAGCCAATTCACGACGATGTAAGCGTTTTTCGACATCACTATGGCGAGAAAGACGTTGTACGGCACACCAACTGATTTTTGCCATAACCACCATCTCACGCTGTGTCTTATAATCACGTTCCAATTTACGCAACGCTTTGTTTAAACTGTCACTTTCGCTTTCCAGAACGGCTAATTGTTTTTCTAAGTAGTTATAACGTTGGCGGTTTACTGATAGTTGCTGATAAAGCTCATCACGACGCGTTTTAGCTCGATTTTCAGCATCCGCATCCACTCTCACGCCAAGTTGCGCCACTTCATCCAACAATTCCTGCAATGTTTGTTGTTTTACATCGCGGGAAGTGGTTAAACCGGTTAAAACTTGTTGATATTGAGAGAATTGATGTTGTGCCTGTTGTAACGCTTCACGCACCTGTTCACGCTGTTGCTGCATCTGTTCTAAACGCTCGCGTAATGCAGTGCTTAAAGTTGAGGTTTCAATTTCGACACTTTCTTGATAAGCAAAGTGTGGCAAACGACTGACAACATCGGTTACGGCAAACAATTTTTGCTGTATCAGTTTCTGTAATTCGACTGCACGTTGATAATCCTGTTGTAAAGTTTGGTGTTGTTCAGGATCACTTTGTAACGCGGTTGCAATCGGCTCAAGTTGTTCAATCCAATTTCCTTTTTGCCGCACAAAAATAGCGCTCTCTTCTGCAATGTCCAACTGCTCTTGAAAAGCTTCAATCTGTTGTTCCAGATCATCCGCCTCCAACAAGGATAAGTGTGGCAATAATTTATTTAATTGCTGTAACTGCTGACGAATATCTGCAATTTGACTACGTAATTGCTGCTCTTGATCGGTAAATGCAGCTAATTCACGCTCAACATCAGTGCGCTGTTGCTGAACCTCTTTCATCAACTCTTCCGGATCAACTTCAAAGGCTAAAGCAAGATGGCTGCCGACAAATTGACTTAATTGTTGATGCAAACGCTGACATTTTTGGACATCAAACGACACTTGAGCAAACTGCTCTACAATTTCATCACGCTGTTCACGCAAAGTTTCCAAATGCTTTTCTCTTGCTGCACGACCAAACAACGGAATTTCCGGGAAGGTGGAATAACGCAATTCACGTTCCGACACCTGAACCACGACACCGGCATTTAATTCTTGTGCCGATAAAACACTATCATCAAACGCATTCGGATCGCCTTCAATTAAATAGAGATCATCCGGACAATCTTGTAGATCCTGCAACAACGGTTTTACCGCTTCTAAATCCCGCACCACGATCGCGTGGCGCGCCGGTCCATATAATGCAGAAAAATAGGGCGCATCGCTAATATCAACATCATCGTATAATTCAGAAAGCAACACGCCACCGAATTTTTCAGCCAACTGATTTAAACGTGGATCTTCCGAACCGTCCGGCTGCGTTAAACGCAAAATTTGTTGCTCTAGGTGCTCTTTTTTCTGTTGTAATTGATCGCGTAAAATCACCAATTCACGTTCTTTATTAAGCTGAACCTGCATAAAATCCATTACACTTTGTGCATTTTGGAACTGCTGACTCACCTGTTCCTGAATACGCTCCAATGCCGCCTGTGCAGTTAGCCATAATGGTGCTTTTTGGGCATATTGTTGATATAACGCTTGATAGTGATCCCGTTGCTGACGCAAACCTGAACGCTGTTCAATCAAAGCGTTTAATTGCTCTTCCAACTCTGCTCCAATCTCTTCTTGCTGCAACGCATAATGCTCTAGCATTTCCGCACTATTCAAGGCTTGCCCGGATTGTTGGTTAAACGCGGCTAATTGTTGCTGTACTCGACGCTGCTGTTCCGCTTTCTGTTGCAATTCGGATAATTTTGTCTTTAATGTATTTGCCTGTTGTAGCTGCAATTTTTGTGCCGGATAATCACGCAAGATCTGTTTAGCTGCTTCATAAGCCTGATCACGCTCAACATTCTCATCGTAAATTTTGCAAACCAACTGATACGCTTTATCAAATTGATTTTTTGCAATATCCGCCACCGATAATTTCTGCTCCAGCTCCAACACACGTTCAGTCAGCACTTCTGCCTGTTCTTCAAACTCCGCTTGATACTGTTCCGCACTCTCCGCTGTTAAAGTGGTAATGCCGGTAATATTCTTGGCTTTTTCCAAAGTTTGAACTGCTTGTTGATACTGCACACTGCGCGTTTGCTGTGCGTTTAATGCTTGTTGATAATCGGCTAATTGATCGCGGATAGATTCAATCTCTTCCTCTATTGCTTCAACCTGTTCTCGTTGCGTTTCAAGATTGATTTGTGCCTCTTCAACAATACCTTGTTGTTCTTCAATATTTTCTGTTAATGATTCAACATCTTGTTGATAACGTTCAATTTTTTCTTGATGACGCTGTGCATTTACCACCAAATTGTAATGATCATTGGCACTTTGATAATCAATTTCTAATGCTTTTTCCGCCTCTTTCAGTTGGCTGACCTCCCGACTGAAATCAACGATATTATGCTGTGCTAAATTGAGTTGCTGTTTAGTGTTAAACAATTCGTGACGTTGTGACAAAATCGCTTCGATATTATGTCTACGTTCATTGGCGTGACGCATATAATCTGCCGCCACATAGTCAGTGGATTGCGTAATTAAATGTTTGAATAAATCCCGATCCGCTTGTGTGACTTTAATCGCTTCCAGCGTCATACGATTTTCACGCAATGCCACTTCCATATCTTGGAATGCTTTTTTCACCCCAACATTTTCCGGTAATAAGTAATCACGCAATGATCTGGTGATCGCAGAAGAGATACCGCCGTAAAGTGAAGCCTCAATTAATTTATAAAATTTACTACGATCGGAAGAAGAGCGTAACCGTTTCGGAATAATGCCCATATCAAACATAAAACTGTGGTAATCAGCAACGGAATGATACTGCTTAAAGCCGGCACCTAATTGCTCCACTTTCTCCTTAACTTCATTCAATCCGATAACTTTCGCTTGTGTTTCGGAAATTTTATCGGTGAAAACTTCTGTCGGTGAAATTGATAAAGACAATCCTTGAACGGAGAACGCTTTAATGTCTACTTTACGATCCCGTCCTGCGATCTGTTGCAGACGCACCCCTACCAATGCACGTTGGCGGTGAGAATTAATGGTATCGAGGATCGCATAACAGACACCCGGGCGTAATTTTCCATATAAGCCTTTATCTCGAGAACCGCCGGAAGCCCCTGCTTCGGTGGTATTTCTAAAATGTAACAAGGTTAAATCGGGGATCAATGCGGTCACGAACCCTGCCATTGTGGTCGATTTTCCGGCACCGTTACCACCGGACAAGGTTGTTACCAAATCATCAAGATCAAACGTACGTGCAAAAAAACCGTTCCAGTTAATTAAGGTCAAAGAACGAAACTTACCACGCTCTGCATCACTGTTTTTGTTTGTCGGTGCAACTTGTGGCTCTAATGTTTCCATTTGCAAATCCGCCATTATGCCTCCCCTTCTTCACTATTTTCATCTAAATCTTCGTCAATATCGTCTTGTTCCGCTTCAATTTGTAATGAATCCGGTGTCGCTATTTCTCCCTCGCGGATTAAACGTAATTGCGCCGCCTGTAAATCTTCTCCGCTGCGCACTTCTGCACCGAAACGGAAAACCGCCTCCGAAATAATAAATTTACCGCTGTTTTGTTCACCTACAGTTTGCAACATCCCTAAACGGCGTAAGCGACCAATTGCGGCACGTACTTTTTCCGCCAATTTTTGTTTATCCAAATCTGAACCGCTGGAACGCTGATTAACCGCTTTCAACAATTTATTTTCATCCGCAAGATTAAGCAGTTCGTCATACACTTCCTGTACAGTGAACACGCCTTGTTGTGCCAGACGTTCCGGGCTTAAATAGAGATAGCACAACACTTTACCGACCAACATTTCCAATTCTGACAATACACTGCGTGCAATTAAGGTGGTCGCTTTCGGTCGCAAATAGAAAAAGCCTTCCGCTGCGCGAATCAACTCAACATTATAACGACGATAGAACAATTCCAATTCCGCTTGGAAATCCATTAAAAAGGCGTGTGGATCGAGCTGATCAATACTGATATGTCGTCCGGAACGTAATTGGCTGTCAACAACAGGAAATAACGGATTTGCAATGGCGATTGCCAACTTTGCCGGGATAGGTTCGTAAGAGGTAGTTTCACTCATAATTTTTTCGCTTATAAAAATCTATTTTTTCGGTTGATTATTATATTCATCAATTGGGTGCGCCTGAACTTCCGCACCAAAATCATTAATCGGTTGCCATTGTGGCACATTGCCGCTGAAATCTTGACTCGCAATTCCCAATCTTACCGCCTGATCAACAATAATTTTGGCGACATCAAAATGTTGTGATTGCGGATAACGCTCAAGCTGTTGGCGTAACAACTCACCCAATTCAATCGGTTGTTTCGTTTCATAATAGCGGATTAACAGTGCTTGCATCGCTTCGCTGATCTGTTCGTGTACCGTCTGCAATGATTCATATTCCAGCTCTGTCGGCAATTCACCTAATGCCTCTTCTTCACGCAATGCCAACTCTTCATCACGCAGATCAATCAGACGCTCCGCTTGCACGTGCCACAAATAAAACGGTGCATCAAAATAATCAGCAATTGAACGGCGTAAACGTTGTGCAAACACACGGTTTTTATCCAAATCGATCGCTGTACGAATAAATTTATGCACATAACGGTCATAGCTGATCCATAAGTCGATTGCCTGCTGTCCCCAGCTGATAATGCGGTCTAACTTAAGTTGTAGACTGATAATAAGCTGTTCTACAAAATCCAACTCGGCACGTCCGACAATACAATCCTGAATACGCAATAAGCCTGCCTGTAATTTATCGCCGGCAGCGTTCAATGTGTCCTGTAATTCACGCAAATTACCGGATGTTTCATCCAATAACCGTTCACAACTGGAAATTGCCGCTTGCCAATCTTTGCTTAATAATTCCGCAATTTCCTCTTTGGTTTGATGTTGGCTTTCATCCATAATACGTTGCGAAAGATCAATGCTGTCAAAAATCTCCGCCACCGAATATTTCAACGGTGCAAACACTTCACGCCGCCAATAATATTCATCGCCGTCATTTTCTGTCGCTTCGGCAGCACGTTGAATTTCATCGGCAACAATCGAAAGCTGTACAGAAAGACGCAACGCCGAGAACTCCCGTTGACGAATATAATAATCGGAAATGCCCACGCCCAATGGAGTTAAGCGATAAATTGCCAAGCCTTCCGTAAATTCGCTGCTAAAGCGATTTAATAGACGCTGTTTGACTAAATCATTGATAGCATTATTTGCACGTTGTACAAGCGTATCTTCCGACTGCCCTAATGCTTTGGAAACGTGGCGAAACAGATCGACTAAATCGCCCTCTTCCATTTCACCGGCGAAACGCTCATTATTAAAAATAGTGATCGCTAAAAGAAACGCTAATCGATCGGTACTTAAGCTAAGGTTAAATTCTCGCTCCTTGACCCACGACACTAATTCAGGAATGGTTTGAGTTGAATCACTCATTATTGGTTACCTAAACAACTGAGATTTATTTTGATCAAAATAACTAAATGTGCGTTATTCTAGCAAAAAAAGCTGATTTCTCTAAAGGTTATTTCATTGCAGTAACGGAGAAAAATCCCCACCGCAGTGGGGATAATAAAGGATGAATTATTGTTTTTTCTTAACTACTAACCCTGCAGGTGCCTGTGCAACCGGCATAATTTCAATACGGTTAATATTCATATGTGGCGGACATTGAGCAATCCAAGCAACGGTATTGGCAATATCTTCCGGCGTAATGTAATCCACATTCGCATAAAGTGCTGCGGCTTTGGCATCATCGCCGTGGAAACGAACATTTGAAAATTCAGTACCACCACAAAGACCCGGTTCAATATTGGACACGCGAATTGCAGTTCCAACCAAATCTGCACGCAAATTCAAGCTGAACTGTTTCACGAACGCTTTTGTTCCACCGTAAACATTACCACCCGGATATGGGTAAGTGCCGGCGATTGAACCTAAATTCACAATTAAGCCACGATTGCGTTCCACCATACCCGGTAAAACAGCGTGTGTTACCGTTACCAACCCGGTGATATTAGTCGCAATCATCTGCTTCCAATCTTCTAAAGAAGAATCTTGTGCTGCACCGATACCTAACGCCAAACCAGCATTATTGACCAAAATATCGATCGCTTTCCACGCTTCCGGCAATTCCGCTATTGCCTGCAATGTTGCCTTCTCGTCTGTAATATCAAACGCTAACGGTAGGCAATTCTCACCAATCTCCTGTTGTAATGCGAGCAGCCGCGCTTTACGGCGAGCCGTTACAATCACTTTATGTCCTTCTTGTGCCAGTTTACGCGCAATGGCTGCACCGAATCCGGCACTTGCTCCTGTAATTAATGCAATCATATTTTTTCTCCTTCGTTATCGTTGATAAGACGGCATTACTATAGATCATTTATTGGTTAAAATTCAATAAAAAATAAATAAAATTAGATAAAATCTAAATAATATTGAAAAATATTAATTTTATGATAATTTTTATCCTAATTTTTTGCTGTTATGGAGGTTGTATGTTGTTAAGCGATAAATTGGCAGCTGTTACCGTTATCTTTTTCTGGGGCATCAATTTCTATTTTATGAAATTAGGGGTGGAAGAGATCGATCCGATGTTGTTGGGATGCTTACGATTTATCTTTGTCATCTTCCCCCTCATCTTTTTTATTCCGAAACCTAAAGTCGCTTGGCGTTGGTTACTGCTCTACGGTTTCATCAGCAATTTTGCACAATTTGCCTTTATGTTCAGTGCAATAGCCACCGGACTCGCAACCTCCTTAATTGCATTAGTTGTGCAATCACAAGCATTTTTCACTGTATTGATTGCCGTCTTTTTTCTCGGGGAAAAAGCGCGTGCCAATCAATGGCTGGCAATTTTCATTGCTATTTTCGGTTTTATATTAATCGCTATCGGACAACAACATAGTCAAATTCCACTGGTCGGTTTATTGTTGGTTTTCGCTTCCGCCTTTTCTTGGGCATTGGGCAATATTGTTGTGAAAAAAATCAATCGGATTGATCCCTTTGCTCTAGTGGTTTGGGGCAATTTACTGACACCGCTTTGGTTTTTACTCTTTAGTTATCTTCAACACGATAGCGATTTTATTCTGCAACAATTACATCATCTAGGCTGGCATAGTTGGGTTTCCGCTACTTTTCTCGCCTATTTCGCCACTATTATCGGTTACGGATTATGGGTTAAATTGTTAGCAAAATATCCTGCTGCCAAAATTACACCACTTTCTTTGGGTGTGCCCATTATCAGTATGTTATTCGCTTTCTGCTTTTTAGACGAAAGTTTGAACCGCTATCAGTGGCTCGGTGTGGTTATCGTTATGCTGAGTTTAATCATCCATCTGTTCGGACATCGTTTTTTACGCCTTAAAAATTGAAATTTTTTAATTAATTCTAATTTTTATTATATAAAAATCTATTTTTAGATCTTATTATTGAAAAATTTATAAA
>JACXXQ010001091.1_pt1 | contig 10330 bp, 14 predicted proteins | sample 8621361 | NCBI WGS metagenome assembly JACXXQ01 (sample SAMN15503820, study PRJNA645414) | gut metagenome | isolation source: feces | host: Bos taurus | place: USA | collected 2016 | reverse complement strand
CCAAGTGGCTGAGCCACCGCCGCTGGGAGGACGCGGCCCCCACGGCACAGGCCCCGGCCAAAAGCTATTCCATGCAACCTTGGGCCCAGCAGACCAGCCGCCCCTTTGACCCGGCCACCGCCGTGGACATTCTGGCCCGGCACCGCCCCCGCCGGCTCAAGCGGCTGGAAGCCTGACCCGGCCCGGCCCCATGCAGCGAAAAAGCGAAGCACCCGCTGCTGCCCGGATTCTTCGCTTTTGTTTTGCTCAAAAATTACCGTCCGCCGTGCACTGGCGCAGCCGGCGGCGGATGCCCGGGCCGTCCTGCACCACCTCCAGCAGGCCCTCATGGCAGAAGACCTCGATGCGCAGCGCGATCCAGCTGTCGCCAATGCCCAGCTGGCACCGGCCCAGCACATTGCCCACCAGCGACGCCTCCAGAAATTCCTCCGGCAGCCGGTCCAGCTCCCGCAGAATGAAGCCGTCGTAAAAATTCTCCGGCACGCTTTGCAGCCCGCCGTTCAGGCAGACCCGCAGGGGCGCGTTCTCCCGCTGCAGCTGCTGCCACCGGGCAGCGCAGGCCCGCAGCAGCACCGGCCGGGCGGGCTGGGCCAGCGGCAGATACCGCCCCCACTCCCCGGGGCTGATCTCGCCCCAGCCGGTGTATGCCATCACGGTTTCGTCCTCGCCGTATTCCCACACGGGCAGCTTGATCAGGGTCACCGGGCCGGGCGTTTCCAGCCCGTGCAGCTTTGCCAGCAGCCAGCACAGGCCGCAGGCGTCGTCCGGGTTATCGCTGTACCAGATGCGCATCTCCTCGCCCCGGGCGCTGCGCTCCAGCACCGTTTGCAGGTTCGCCTGCAGCTCATCCAGCGATTCCCGGATGATCTGCTCCTGCTCCTCCGGGCTGCCCCCGAAGCTGGCCGCAAACAGCCGTTCCAGCAAGCGGCGGCGGCCCTGCGGAAACTGGCTCTCGGCAATGTCGCCCATGCTCCAGCCCCCTTCCAGGCTGAACACGTTGGCCGGGTCGCCCCCAAGGGGGTGGGCGTTTTCCCATTCCCGGCGCGCCCGCTGCTCCGCGGCCTGCCGGGCGGCCTGCTGCACCTCGGGCGCGGGGGCAGCGCCCTGCCCGCCCTGCGGCGCGGCGTAGATCACGCCCACCGTGCCGGCGTATTCCCCCTGCCCGTAATGCTGAGCAATCTTCAGGCTGCCGCAGGCGCTGCGGCTGAACACCACGTCCATCATCCTGCTGTTTCCTCCCCGTTTGTTGTTTTGGCTGCCCGCGCCGCCTGCCACAGGGATACGCCGCCCCCTGCCACCAGCGCCGCCAGCAGCACAAGCTCAAAGAGCATCTGCTCCAGAGCCACCGCAACGGCAATATGCAGCCCGATGACTCCCGCGGCCCAGACCACTGCCAGCACCAGCAGCATCACACCCTCGGCCCGCCGGGCTTCCCGGCGGCTTTTCGCCCGCTGGCCAATCACAAAGCAGCCCGGAAACACCGCCGCCAGCAGGCCGGTGCAGCCCAGTGCAGCGCCTCCCGGGCGCAATACCGCTGCCATTCCGCGGCGCTGAAGATGCCCGCCCCGGCAAGCTCGATCCAGTCATTGAGCTGCATGGCCAGACTCACCAGCTGCAGAACGCCTGCCCCCAGAACCAGCCAGCGCAGGCCGGCCCACTTCCAGTATGGAAACTGCCGCTGCCCCATATAACTTCTCTCCTGTTCTCAAAAACCGGCCTTACACCGCCTGTGTCAGCGCCTTCACCGCGCTGATCAGATCCCCGGCGGTCACGGCGAAGGGCATGTTGCCCGCCGGGTCCAGCGCCACCCGGGCCAGCTCGGAAAGCTCGTCGCCGGTGATGTCGGAAAGCGCCAGATCCGCAAGGCTGGTGGGCAGCCCCACCGACTTGCAGAAGGCCCGCACCTGGCTGAGGTCCTGCCTTGCCCGCAAAGGCTGCGCGCCCAGCCGCTGCTCCAGCACCAGCTGCACCTGCACGCCGAAGGCCACCGCCTGGCCGTGACCGGCCCGGTTTGCCCGGCCCAGACTGGCGATGCCGTTGGCCACCGCGTGGGCCGCGGCAAGGCCGCCGCTTTCAAAGCCCACGCCGCTTAAGTAGATGTTGGTCTCCACAATGGTTTCCAGCTCCTCGCCGGGGCATTTGCGCTGCACCTGCTCCATGGCCTTTGCGCCGCAGCGAAGCAGGTTGTTCCAGCAGCCCTGCGCAAGGCAGAGCGCCGCCGCGCCGGGGGCTGTGCCGAAGCTGTTTTTGCCCCCCGCCTCGGCGCAGGCCCGGGCCTCGAACCAGGTGGACAGCGCATCCCCCATGCCCGCCGCCAGCAGCCGGGCCGGGGCGGCGGCGATGTGGGTGGTGTCCGCCAGAACCAGATCCGGGTTTTTGTCCAGATACAGATACCGGTCAAACAGGCCGTCCGGGGTGTAGAGCACCGCCAGCGCGCTGCAGGGCGCGTCGGTGGAGGCCACGGTGGGCAGCATCACCATGGGCGCGCCCGCAAAGGCCGCCACGGCCTTGGCCACGTCCAGATGCTTGCCGCCGCCTGCGCCCGCCACCACCTGGCAGCCGCTGGCTTCAAAGCGGCGCACCAGCCCGGTGATCTCCTTTTCGCAGCAGGCCCCCTCAAAGGCCACAAACTCCACCCCGCCCGCGCCGGGCAGGCCCGCCTCCACATCCTGCCGGATGCGCTCGATGCCCGCTTCGTCGCTGATGAGGAAGATGCCCTGCCCCAGCCGCCGGGTATACCGGCCCAGCCGGCGCAGCGCCCCCGGCCCCTGCACATACCGGCTGGGTGCGCCGGTGCGTTTGTCCTGATCGGTCATACAAATCCCCTCCCGTTGATCGGCAGTTCTGCCGTTTTGCTTCTACTAACAGAAGTATCACAAACCGGGGCACTTTGCAAGAGTAAAGTTTCCCATTCCAGAAGCCTTTTGCCCCCCGACCTGCTTTGCAGCGGCAAACGGGCGCCAAAAAACCGCAAAAAGCGGCCACCGGAAACTGCCCGGCAGCCGCTTTCTGCGGTTGTGTGGGGCAGCCGGCCAAGGAGTGAGGGGAGCCGGCTGCCCGAGAGAAAAGGATGAAAGAAGGATATCGCGGCAACCCCGCACAATTTGCCTTTGGCGACTTCATTATAGCGAAATAAGCCCCGTTGCGGCAAGCAATGCAAATTAACATCTGCGTATTTTCTGTATTACAAGGGGCGGCAGCACTTTTTGCTGTCGCCCCTTGATTACCCACCAGCAAGGACAGTCGGGGCTGTCAACGGCGGGCGCAGCCCGTTCATCTTGCCGTTGACTGGCTCGGCTGGCTTTGCTATTATTCAATATCCTTTGCTTTCATACGGTTAAGTTCTGATTTATGGTACTGATGCCGCCCATCCACCCAAATAAAAAATTCCAGTGCGATAATAATTGCGCAAGGTACAATAAATTCAGCGGTAAGTGCAAGTTTCATAGAGAAGTACAGGACAGCCATAACCACAAGTGAAAGTATAGGAACAATTGCTCCTAACTGCCAAACCTTTCTTGTGCTTAAATATTTCTGACTGCCGGTAATGATAAGTGTAACGGCAATCGTACCAATGCTCCAGAGAATTTTAGATAACATAGTCTTTACTTCCTTTCCTGTTTATATTTTTCAATGATGATTTTTGCGGTTTCTAAATCAATTCGAGCGTCAACCGCAAGCCCCTTGATAAATGTGGAAAATGGTTCTTCCTCTTTCTGGTCGCTTATCTCAATTTTCTGGATAAGTTTGTCTAACCGTAGCCGGACAGTAGGGTAGGAAACCTCATACAGTTTTGCAATTTCTTTCAAAGACCCAGATTTCAACACAAAGTTTTTTAGGAATGTTGCGTCCTCCGGCTCTAACGCAAGTATCCATTGTGGGATTTTGTCTATTTCCAATTCAATTCTCCTTTCTATATGGCTTTAATATTATTAAGTATAACATAAATAATATTAAAGCCAAGAGTAAATAGGAAATTATTTTTTTAGAATAGTGGGCTGCTGTCTATCAAATTCTTATGTGTTACTTTACCGCACATGAGCATTCACGGCGGAAGCCTCCGGCGGCATATCGCGCCGCAATCTGTGCGGTTTTGCCTTACAAACAGGCTGTAGTTGGTTTGGTTATATTACAATCAGGATATTTTAAATGAAATATTCCCGATTGAAATCAAAGTAAATGGGTCAGGCTCAGCGCCGGGCGCCCTTGCAGAGCTCCGGGTCGCTGAAGAATTCCTTCGCGGCCTTGTGTACCTTGGGGAACAGCACCACCATGGCAATCAGGTTGGGGATGGTCAGCAGCGCCAGCGCGATGTCCTGAATGGTACAGACCATTTCCACCTTGAGCAGCGCGCCGATGATGCAGAAGGTGAACCGGCGGTTGGGAACCGCCTTGACCATTGCGGTCCTTGTCTTGTTGCTCACTTGAATTCCTCCTCAAAAAGCACTCTCCTTTTCTCACTCGCGCAGCGTCTGCTCCGCGCCGCGTTTTTCCGTTTCCTGGTGCAGGGCGCTCTTTCCGCCTGCCCCGCCTTGGGAACAATCGCAGTATACTTGCGGTTTTCTTGGATTTAAAGCCATTTTCCCTATTTTTTCGCAATCAAGCAAAGAGTTTTTCCATTTTTTGTTGAATCTGCCTGTTTATTTTTTGGGGGTTGGCCGGTACGCTAATTGTAAAGCCGAGTATTTCACAACCCCTTCCCAACTCCATTCCCCGGCCGAACCGGCATGCAGGGGCGGCGAAATTGGGATTTTTCTGTGAAACGGTGTTCAACCCCCTTGCGGTTTGTTATAATTTGAAAAGGAGAACGGGCGGTTTGCCCCGGAAAATGCAAACGAAAGGCGGAAACACATGCTTGCGAAAAAACGGTATTCCATTATATTAGAGCTGCTGGACAAAGAGGGCACGGTGCACACCGCCGAGATGGTGGAGGCGCTGGGCGTTTCCTCCGAGACGGTGCGCAAGGATCTGGAAGAGCTGGACCGGCAGGGAAAGCTGCGGCGCATCCACGGGGGCGCGGTGCCCCGGCAGGCGGAATCGGCCGCCGCACCCATGGTGGGGTATGTGGCCCTTTCCACCCGCAACAGCCTGCACATGGAGGAAAAACAGCGCATCGCCCGGCGGGCCGCCTCCATGGTGGAGGAAGGGCAGGTGGTGGCGCTGGACTACGGCAGCACCAGTCAGGTGCTGGCCCAGGCGCTGGCCGCACGGTTCCAGCGGCTGACCGTGGTGACCAACTCCATCCAGAACGCGCTGCTTCTGGCGGACAAGCCCGGCTTCACGGTGATCCTCACGGGGGGCGTGCTCTCCCGGGACGAGCACACTCTGGTGAACGACTTCCCCACCGGCATTCTGGATTATGTGCATGTGGACATTCTGTTTCTCACCGTGACCGGCATCGACCCGGTGGCGGGCTTCACCGACCAGCGGCTGGGCGAAATTTCCATGCAGAACCAGATGCGCAATGCGGCCAGCCGGGTGATCGTGGTGGCGGATTCCAGCAAGTTCGGCCGGGCAAGTCTGGTGCGCATCTGCCCCATCCACGCGGTGGAGGCCATCATCACCGACGGCGGGGTGAACCCGGAGCAGGCCGCCGCGGTGGAAAACTGCGGTGTACGGCTCATTCTGGTGTGAGCGGCCCGGCGCTGCATAACGCTCTTTTTTGAGCGCAAACCATTCTTATCCCCCAAACAACCCCCATCCATCATCGAGGATCGAAAGGAAAACGCAGTATGATGAACGTATTCGACATTGTTGGCCCTGTGATGATCGGCCCCTCCAGCAGCCACACCGCGGGCGCGGTGCGCATCGGCCGGGTGGCCCGCGCCCTGCTGGGCTGTGAGCCGGTGAGCGCCCAGATTCTTCTGCACGGCAGCTTCGCCAAAACCTACAAGGGCCACGGCACCGACAAGGCCCTGATCGCGGGCATCATGGGCATGGCCACCGACGACGAGCGCATCCGCTTTTCGCCCCGCCTTGCCGAGGAGGCGGGCCTTTCGGTGAGCATTCTGCCCACCGGGATCGACGGCGCTCACCCCAACACCGCCCTGATCACGCTGGCCGACGCCACCGGCCGCACCGTGAGCGTGCAGGGGGCCAGCGTGGGCGGCGGCAACATTCTGGTCACCCGGGTGAACGGCATGGAGGTGCAGATCACCGGCCAGTACACCTCGCTGATCGTGCTCCATCAGGACACGCCGGGCACCATCGCGGCGGTGACCGAGCTGCTGGCCGAGGGCCAGGTGAACATCTGCAACTTCCGCCTTTCCCGCCAGAAAAAGGGCGGCGTGGCGGTGATGACCATCGAGATGGACGGCGGCTTCGACCCGGCGCTGAACAGGCGCATCGAGGCGCTGCCCCACATTCTCAGCTCCACCATGCTGCTGCCCAACTGAGACCGGAAAAGAGAGGTACGTCATGAACATTGATTTCAAATACGATTCCATTGCGGCGCTGATCGCCGCGGCCGAGGCCGCGGGCGAGCCGCTTTCGGCGCTGGTGCTGCGCCAGCAGGCCATTCAGCTGGAAAAAACCGAGCAGGAGGTCTATGACCAGATGGCCGACACCTACAAGGTGATGGCCGCCTGCATCGAGCCGGGCTGCGCCGAGGATCTGCGCAGCACCAGCGGCCTCACCGGCGGCAGCGCCTTTAAAATGCGCCGGGCGGTGGAAAGCGGTAGAACCCTCACCGGCGGCGTGCTGGGCGGGGCGCTGTATCGGGCGCTGGCGGTAAGCGAGCTGAACGCGGCCATGGGCCGTGTGGTGGCCGCGCCCACCGCGGGCAGCTGCGGCATTCTGCCGGCGGCGCTGCTCACCATGCAGAACGATCTGGGCTGCTCCGAGCACGACTGCGTGATGGCCCTGTTCACCGCCAGCGCGGTGGGCATGGTGATCGCCACCAACGCCTGCGTGGCGGGGGCCCAGGGCGGCTGCCAGGCCGAGTGCGGCAGCGCGGCGGCCATGGCGGCGGCGGCCATTGTGGAGCTGGCGGGCGGCACTCCCGCTCAGGTGAGCGACGCGGTGGCCATTGCGTTGAAAAACATTCTGGGCCTTGTGTGCGACCCGGTGGCCGGCCTTGTGGAGATTCCCTGCATCAAGCGCAACGCCTCCGGCGTGGCCGGGGCCTTTGTGGCGGCGGAGCTGGCGCTGGCGGGCATCGGCAGCGCCATCCCGGCGGACGAGACCATCTTCGCCATGAAGAAGGTGGGCGACGCCATGAGCACCAGCCTGAAGGAGACCGCCGAGGGCGGCCTTGCGGCCACCCCCACCGGCCAGAAGCTGTATGAGCAGGTGTTCGGCACCGCCCCGGCGGCGGGCGGCGGCTGCGCTTCCTGCGGGGCCTGCGGCGGCCGGTAATTTTCGGAACATTCAAAACACAGACGCAAAACCAGAGCAGGGGCCTTCCCCGCTCTGGCTTTCTGTTCCCTCTTTTTTTGCGGGAGGGAAAACAGCAAGAAAAAACGTGAGGCGATCGCTGTGGAGCAGTCCAATGTTCTGGCCGTGCAAAAGCGGCGGGTGCTGGCGGTGTGTGTGGCCGCCCTGGCGCTGTTTGTCAGCGAGGCCTGGCAGTATTTCAGCTGGCGGTACTTGGGAAAATGACTCTCTGCCCGGAAGGTGTTCTGTCCCCCTTCCGGGTCTTTTTCCCCCGGCTTCGCCCGGGCTCGCCCGGGCCTGCCCGGCTTCGATTGGGGGTCGCCCCGTGAAAAATTTCGCAAAAAAGGCAGAAAACCGCCTTTTTTTTGCCCCAGGCGGGCATTGTTTTCCCACCCGGCATCTGGTAAAATACAGACAACGGCACCACTTCCGGCCCGGGCCGGAGGGCGGCTGCCGCTGCCGAATGAATATTCGTTCAAAGTACCCGCTGCATATGCTTTCACAGGCGGCATGCCCGCCTGAACAAAAGGCGTTCCCGCATCCTTTCAGGTGGTGGGGCGCCGCAATAAAAAAAGGCGGCCACTGCCGCCGGAGAGGAGTACACCCATGGAGATCCTGATTTCGACCACCGCGGCCATCTGGCTGTGGGCGGCGCTGCTGGCAGTGTTTGTTGTGGTGGAACTGGCCACCGCGAATCTGGTCACCATCTGGTTTGCCGTGGGCGCGCTGGCGGCGCTGCTGGCCAGCCTTGCCACCAACAATGTGTTGTGGCAGGCGCTGGTGTTCCTGCTGGTAAGCCTTGTGGCGCTCATTGCCACCAAGCCTCTGGTCAGCCGGGCGCGGGCCCGCAAACCCGCCGCTGCCGTGGAGCTGAACCGGAACATCGGCCGCACCGCAAAGGCGCTGGAGGATCTGCGCCCCGGCACCGTTGGCCGCGTTCGGCTGGACGGTGTGGACTGGAACGCCGTGACCGACGCGCCCATCCGCGCCGGCGAAGCCTGCGTGGTGCAGGCCATCGGCGGCACCACCCTGACCGTGGCCCCGGAAAAGGCCCCGGCCACCGCAAAATGATCCCCCGCATCCCCTTTTTCAGCAATTTCTGAAACAGCGATTTTAATTTCATAACGAAACGGAGGAAATGACTATGCCCACAGTATTGATCGTTCTGATTCCCATCCTCGTGATTCTGCTGCTGTTGCTGGTCAGCTGCATCAGCATCGTGCCGCAGGCCAACGCCTATGTGGTGGAATGGCTGGGCGTGTATCAGGCCACCTGGGGCGCCGGCTTCCACTTCAAGGTCCCCTTCCTGATGCGTGTCGTCAAGAAGGTGAGCCTGAAGGAGCAGGTTGTGGACTTCAAGCCCCAGCCCGTGATCACCCGCGACAACGTGACCATGCAGATCGACTCGGTGGTCTTTTTCCAGGTGACCGACGCCAAGATGTTCACCTACGGCGTGGAGCGGCCCATGAGCGCCATCGAGAACCTGACCGCCACCACCCTGCGCAACATCATCGGTGATATGGAGCTGGACCACACCCTCACCAGCCGTGACGTGATCAATACCAGGATCACCGCCATTCTGGACCAGGCCACCGACAAGTGGGGCATCAAGGTGAACCGGGTGGAGGTGAAGAACATCATCCCGCCCGCCGAAATTCAGGACGCCATGGAGAAGCAGATGAAGGCCGAGCGCCTGAAGCGCGAAGCCATTCTGATTGCGGAAGGCGAAAAGACCGCCGCCATCACCAAGGCGGAAGGCGAAAAGGAAAGCGCCATCCTGCGGGCGGACGCGGTGCGCGAGCAGCGCATCCGTGAGGCCCAGGGTGAAGCGCAGGCCATTCTGGAGGTGCAGAAGGCTCTGGCCGACTCGCTGCGCCTGCTGAACGAAGCCGCCCCCAACGACAAGGTGTTGGCTCTGAAGGGTCTGGAAGCGCTGGCCAAGGTTGCCGACGGCCGTGCCACCAAGCTCATCATCCCCAGCGACATGCAGAATCTGGCGGGTCTGGTCACCTCCATCAAGGAGATGGCCACCGCCGACAACGCCGCAAAGTAAACACCTGACGCAGACAGCGCGGCCCCGAACCGGTTTTTCCCGTTCGGGGCCGCGCTTTGTGTTTTTTTGATGGGTTCGGGCACATCAGGCCAGCACGCCGTTGGGGGTGCAGGTGAGGGTCACTTTGGGATAGACCTCCCGGCCGTCCGAAGAGCGCCGCATCGTGCCATTGGCAACGGCGGCGCTTCCGCTGGGGTAGGCTTCACCTTTTACGCGATACCATTCACTTTTGTTGATATTGTAGGTATAGGAAGCCGCCGTACAGGTGGCAGAACTGCCGTTGTAGCTGAAGCTGCCGTGTACCGTAAATGTCCAGGCAAGACTTCCGCTCTCGTAGTAATCAAAATCCTTGCGGCCGTTTTTGGTGCCGCCCCGGGCGGTGGTGTTGTCGTAAACCGTGATCACCGCGCAGGCTCCGTTGTCGTATTGCTCCACTGTGCGGCTCACCACTCGGCCATTGTCATCGGCGGCAAAAGCCGTTACCGAAAAGCACACAACCAGCAACACAGCCAGCAAAACCGAAATCGCTTTTTTACAATTCATAAAGAACCTCCTCATATAATAAAACTTTTCAGTCCGGCGGAGAGGTCGGGATCGGCCCCTCGTCCTCCTGGGCACTTTGGATCACCACATAGCCCGGCTCAAATATGTGGTTGATCGCAAGCCGCGCACAGTAAAACACGCCGTAGGCCAGCGCCAGCGTTACCAGCACTGCCGCCAGCACTCTGCGCCAGCGGTAGCGGGCCAGCTGCTTTCGCAGCTGCTCGCCCTCCATGTTTTCCAGCACGTTGGCGGCAAAGGCTTTCGGCTCGCCGAAATGGGCATACAGCTCGTCCATTCCGGCCTGCGGATGCTCTTCCAGATAAAAAAGCACCGCCTCCTCCAGCTGGCTCAGAATCGGCT
>JACXXQ010001088.1_pt1 | contig 10346 bp, 8 predicted proteins | sample 8621361 | NCBI WGS metagenome assembly JACXXQ01 (sample SAMN15503820, study PRJNA645414) | gut metagenome | isolation source: feces | host: Bos taurus | place: USA | collected 2016 | reverse complement strand
CAATCGCAAGAAGATGACGGGGCGGAATGTCAATCCTGGTCTAACAGAGCCATAATAAATCGTAGAAATGAGTCACAGCGTAATAATTGTGAGGTAGTTGAGTTGCTGCGACCTCTCGTATTGCATGAGGACAGAGCCGCGGCTTTGAGTGAGAGATGCGTTGTACTTTTCGAAAGACGTATGAAAAAAAGTATGGCGCTGAAAACAAGCCCATTGATTGCGTGCCGGTGACGTTGGGAGCTTCGCTCAATCTCAATGTGGATAGCATCAGGGCTAGTAATGTGGGGCTTGCGGGACAAATAGGTGTTGCGATGGGGAAGACGAGGCAGGGGCTTGAGAAGAGCCTTAGAATCGCGAATATTGTAAGAGAGAGGGAGCTGGCGGCTTTTGCTGTTCACCTCTTAAGTGATATAGAGACGTCATGAGAGTGTTCGGATGTCTCCTTTTTTCATCTGCTGTTCGACTTTTATTTTCAATCGAATAAGATGGCAGCGGAAAAAGAAGCAAGCGGAATTGACCTTAGCTTGCACTGTTTAATTTACGCAGCCGACACCGCTACAACAGTGCTTCTTCTGTTTGAGGTGAGCGCAGCCGCCATTGTTGCGTCCTTTATAGTACTTGCCCTTTCACATTGGATTATTGATGGGCACCTGAGAGGAGCGATTGCAGGGCGCGGTCTTTCTCCGATCGGTAGTTTCCTAGTCGATCAAGTGCTGCATGTTGTAATTCTGCTTATGCTGAGTGCTACATGCTGCCATCTGTGGGCCATGCGGCCAATCGCTTTGAATCTCTTAGATACCCATGGAGTTGAGCTATTTTGGATTTCGACGCTATGCTTTTGCGGGCGCCCTTGTAGCATCGTTGTTGCAAAGGTGCTTCAGTCGCTTCGAAGCGTCGATGTTGAGCAATCTGAAGAGGCATCAATTGTGCATTCTGGCAAGTGGATCGGAATATATGAAAGGTTAATCGTCGCGACCCTTTCTCTGCTAAACCAATATTCGGTTATAGCAGTTATTTTTACCGCAAAAGGTATCGCACGTTTCAAGCAGCTGGAAAGTGATAAGGATTTTGCTGAAATCTATTTGCTGGCCTCGTTGGCAAGTGTGTTCCTGGCAATGGCTTCCGCAATCTTGTTTATGCATTTGTTAAACTTCGTTGGTTGCTGATATTTCGGTGTATACGGGCCGACTGTTGGGCAGTGGTTATTGGATGAGGTTAAAGCTTCATCTGTTTTTGCGGTCAGTTCCATCTAAAGGTGGACATCACCCGCGCCAGGAGTTAAGGAGAGGGTGCAGCCACCACACGGAGGGTGTGCCAAGAGCTGTGCTCTTCCGGTGTGCCAGCAGCAAGTCTGCACGAATCGCATCCCATCATTGCTTTTTTATTACTTACAATGCGACGGCGCGTCTTCCCCCCACGATATATGTAATGCTCTCATAGTAGTCTTCGAGCTTAATGTATTTCCCATTCAGCTGGGCAAACTCCCGTAGCTTCGAGTTGCAGGCAGCATCCCAAGAGTAGACTTCGAACTTCCAACCGCGCTCAGCCAGCCTCTTCGCATCTGCCAAAAAGCCTTTTCCAGAATTAATGCCCGCACCGTCACCAGTAAGCAGGGCGATGGTGCCTGGCTTCGGGACATCGTAGCCCAGTCTGAGTAGGTCCGTCTGAAGTGCGTGGTCGGTTGCCTCTGCCTCGCCATCTGACTCACTGCGAGGAATCAGCGTGGTTTTGATCCCAAGTTTTTTGACCGCATCCCAAAGAGCGTCATCCCCTGGAGGGATGCTTCCGGCTAAATAGACCGCTTCGACGGTTCTGCCACGAGAGACGAGGCTCAGCAGGCCTTTGAAATAGGTACGATACTTGCCGCGATCGACAGTGGGCTCTTTTATGGGCAGTACGCTATTGAGCCCGGCGTAATGAATGTTTGAGTTATCCCAGAAAATGTACATCAAAATTTCTTTCCATTTCGAAAAATCCTGTTATTAAAACGAGGAACAGCGACTACTGAAAGCCGTTCATCTCGCATGCCCCTCAGCACGGTATTCGGGCTTTTGCCCCTAAGGAGCGGATGGTCGCGGTGACGATTCCGGCTCAAAGCCAGAGAAAAAGAGGTGAAGATTTGAGCCCCGGTGGAGGGAGTTGGTGCCTTGCCGGGCATAGCACCACGTTTCTTTCACGGTGTTGCCCGGAACCTTCACCTCTTCGCTTTGTAGCAGTTCGATGAAACCCTTGGGGTCGTTTCGGTATTTCTTGCCAAAAGCCGCGGACAATCGTTTCTTCTCCTCATCGCTGAACTCGCGTACGGAGCCGTAGAGCGCGTGTTCGAGGTTGCGGGACATGAAGTAGACGCTATAGGGGACTGCGCGCTTTCGATGCTTGAGCTCGCGCGTGCCTGCGAGCTCAAGCATCGCGGCGGACTTTCTCGCGTTTCTGTCTATCACTTCAGAGATGTTTCTGGCAATGATAGAGTCGCACCCATAGGTAAACCCCTCGCAGCGCCCCTCGACGATACGCTCGTTTGGTATGAAGGCGCCGTCCAGGTCGACGATATGGATAATCCGGTCGAGGTCGGTCCATTCGTACTCATGCCGCGTCGCTATGCGATCGATGACGAACTGGCGCACGGTGTCGCGCACTCTTTCTTTGACGGTGAAGGAGGTCTCCCATGTGAACGGCAGTACCGTGGTGACGTCGCAATGAAAGGCGAGCGACTTCGCTTCGGGTGATGCGCCATCTGCGGCGAGGTCGAGTGCAGCCTGCATTGGTTCGAGGAGCGCGTTTTCATCGCTTGGTCCCTCCACGAGAATCAGGACGACACGCTTCTCTCTCGCCATGGTTACTCGCCCCCCATGGAGGACAGGAGGGAGTCGAAATCGAGGTCTTGTGGACTTCCCGCCTCAAGGAGTGCGGAGCCTATTGCGGAGGTTCTGGTCGGCTCGTAAAGCTGTTCCTTTTGGCCCCCGAGGTTGATGGCTCTCAGGTATTGGTTCCTGAGGTTGTTTGAGGGGGCCATGCCCCGGAACCCGATGTAGCGGTTGTTGGGGTTTGAGGTAGAGAAGACGAGGCATCCGACGGGAAGACACTCGAGCGCGCGAAGATTGTGGGCTGTGAAAATTAGCTGGCCCTTTCCCTGCTCTGTTACGACCTCGAGGAGCTCACCGAGCAGGAACTCGAACACTCCGGAGTCGATCTCATCCACGACGAGGCAGGCGCTGTCGTCGTTGTAGACGTTTATCAGCCATCCGAGCATTGACGCGATCTTCTTGATGCCCTCCGATTCGGTTCTGAAAGGGACATGGATTCCCTGTCGGCAGGACAGGAGTTCAACGCGCTCGCCTGGGGCGCCATCCTCCATCGTTTCGTGGTGAAGGGTATTCACTTGGATGCTGAGCCCCGGAACGATTGCCCTAAGCGCACAGTTGATGGTCTCGATAGTCTTGCGAACCGATTCGCATACCTCCAAGGGAAGGACCGTTGTCTGATCGATGGGGAGCGATACGTCGCGGATGACGGGGGTTTCTTTCGCCTCTTCGGGTGGCCATCCACCTGCGCTGCTGCCCGGGGAGGCGAGCAGGAAGATGTCGAACGCTAACGCAGCGCTTCGACGCGTGCCACAGACCCTCATTTTGTCGTCAGCGAATCTGTTCAGCAGCGTTGTGGAGTCCATGAACGGAACCAATACGCTCTCGTACGCCGTTTTAGCCGCCTCTGATAGGGAGCTATTCTCATGGCGCTCAAGATAGGACTTTCTTGCAGCGACCGCGAAGTTGACCATGGCGTTTGAGAACAGCCTCGATGAAGCCTGCAAGTCGGGAGAGCGCCGTGCCACGGTGAGATCGAGGTCGGCATCCCTTCCAGCGAGGTTCCTGAGCGCCCGCCACCGGATGACGGGCTTCATGTTCTGGGTATCTTCGGTATCGGCCGCATCATAGGCGGCGAGAGTCCTCTTGACGAGCCCATTGGCGCGGACGGAGAGATTCTCGGAGAGGAGGCGTGGCCTGTCGTCAAGTCTGTCGAAGGAGAACGAGTAACAGACCATGAAGGGCTTCCCTGCTGCCACGGTGTCGCCGAGCCCGTCTACGAAGCCAAGAGAGGAGGGTGAGCCCTCTGTCACCTCTGCCTCGATGCTGATTCTGGCACACTTGGCAGAGGGCCCGATCAGATCGACACTTTCGCGGTCGAGTGGGAAGCCGCACATTAAATCCTGGACTCGCGCGAGGGATTCGACGACGGCGGTCTTGCCCGACCCGTTCTGGCCGTATATTCCCATCACGCTGGAACCGAAGGGGCTGTCCTTGAAGCTTATCGAGCCGTTAACAACGTTTTTTACGTTTGAAAGCGCTATAGAGCGAATGCGGATCATGCTATCCTCCTTGAATGCAATCTCTATTACTATATATAGAAAACTTGATATTAAATCAAGATTAGAATGTCTAAAGATAGAAATGAAGTTTATAGAGACTATCGCACTAAACTGATTACCGGCTATTCCAAGATGGTGGGCGGCTGCGGACGATTTCCTGGATCGTTGGATTGTGGTCATTCCTAGCGACGCCTGAAATTCGTTCGTTGTTGCCCAGCCGCTGGGCTTGGAAGTGTTCGATCCGGCACCGGGATCTCCGATGAACCCCCTGGGCGACCAGCCGGGCCAGTCCCGCCCGGATGAAGTTGCCAATCAAGGATGTATTGTTCATGGTGAAACAGCCTAGCCATAGTTCCGAATTGGCAAGTAAGACTATTCTATCGGTGAAGCCCCAACCGCCTCTGATACAAGCGAAACATTGGGGCATTTTTTTGGCGATATTTCGGTAAATGCGTTTGATATTGTCATGATAAGTTAGTGAAACTGCCTTACCGACTTTCTCCAGCCATATTGATTGCTGGTCTTTTGGCTTGTAGATATGCGCCTTTGCGGTGCTGTATGGGCTGGCATTATTGATAGGCTGAGCTGGAGCGTTTTGATGTCTACTGCGTGCGCTCATACGCTCTCCGCTTGCCGCATACTTAAACGATTTACGTCGACTTTTCCGCTGTTGCGGGGATTCTATCTGTTATGAGTCTGAGCTAGGATTTGATCTCAATGCACTGATGAGTACTGCCGCCAGGCATTTCCCAACCCTGTTTATTGGCTTGCCGTGTAGATCGGCGCACTCATGCCTGTTGTCTTGTTGGACCATCATCGCCGTTGCATCCTGCTTGTTGCTCTGGCCTACCTTTGTGTTTTGTTGCACGGGCCTTCTTATGCTGTGAGTGCGGAAAGCCTGTTTATAGACAAGGTCACGTACGACGAGTCGGGTGTCTCAGAGGCTGCCGAGCCTGGACCGATGCCGACCATCTGGAATTGGACAGCTTCGCGGTCGAGACATTTGGCGCCAGGGGGGAGGCGGGCTGTCGCGCCATCTTTACGCCCTATGCCGAGCTGTACCACTACGAGTTTACCTCGCGCGGCAGGGAAGAGGCCAACGAGGAAAAGATGTGTCGCTGGAAGCGCGAGCAAGCGCTGTTCATGCGGCGCTGGCCTGAGTTCTTCTTGGATGGCGATCCGTGGCTCGGGCCGAACCTATCCTCCGACAGTGAGTACTTCTTGCTTTAGAGCGAAGTAATTCCAAGATCCGGCAAAGTATCCTCAAGAGCTGCAAGGGCGGTGGGGTTCAAGTACTTCTTATTGAAGCGGCTCTTGTCATATCGAAAACGTGTGTCAGGATTTTTCAGGTGGCCGTATTAAATTAGTTCGCTTATGTGCTCGGTTTGACTCAGAAGCTATTTAGCGTAACGGTTGAGGTGTGGCGACTCATATTTAAATTGCAGTCACAAAGACACCTTTTATCGATTTCCCGTTGAAATACTGAATTGATAGTTTAAAAATAACTTAAGAGAGCCTTAAATCTCGGAGAAAGGATGTCGTATGAAAAACCTTCGAGAAAGATGGCGCGGACTAACAGTGCTGGGAGTTGTTGCATTTGCCGCTGTCTGCATGACGGTTGCCCCGGCGCCCTCATTTGCTGATATTGCTGGCGGTGGCGGAGGTGGTGGACCGATTACGGAATGGTGTTCCGACGGTCGTCCGAAGACTGGACTCGTTCGGTGCGAGGACGGCAACCTTCGCTATTTCGATCCCGAAACTGGCGCCATGGTCACGAACCAGTGGCATAACGAATACGAAGCTGTCTGGTACTATTTTGGCGCTGACGGGATCGCGGTGTCGGGCTGGCAGTCTATCGGTGGGGACAAGTATTACTTCTACCCCGAAAGCCATGATATGGCATACGGCCGAGTTCAGATTGACGGCAAGAACTACTTCCTGAACACCCCTGGTGCCAACGCCGATGGCCGCATGCAGCATAGCGGCTGGCTCTATGACTCCATCTATGGAAAGTGGTTCTATGCGACCTCCAGTGGCGAACTGCTGACCGGTTGGCATAATATCGGTGGAACTTGGTATTATTTCGACGAGTATGGTGTCATGCTGACCGGCTGGATCAACGTTTCGGGGACGTGGTACTACGCCAACGCTTCCGGTGCGATGGCCACTGGCTGGCTCAACATCGGCGGTACGTGGTACTACCTCGACGGTTCGGGCGCCATGGTCGCTAACAGCTGGCGCAGCCTCGGCGGCTCCTGGTACTGGTTCGGCGACTCCGGTGCAATGGCCACTGGCTGGTTCTTGGCAGGCGGCTCTTGGTACTATGCGAGCGGTTCGGGCGCCATGGCAACCGGCTGGCTCAGCAATGGCGGCACGTGGTATTGGCTCGGAGGTTCGGGCGCTATGGCCTCTAACTCTTGGGCTAACGTTGGTGGAGTTTGGTACTGTTTCGACGATTCCGGCGCGATGGTTACCGGCTGGCGTCAGGTCGGCGGCGCCTGGTACTACTTTAGCGGTTCCGGCGCTATGGCCCACGACGCCTGGGTCGGCGATTACTACCTCCAGTCTTCCGGTGCCATGGCTACGAATGCCTGGGTTGGCTCCTACTATGTCGGCGAGGACGGCAAGTGGATTCCGGGCTATGGTTTAGTTTGGTATAAGAGCGGTAGCCATGTTTACCATACGCATAAGTGCCGTACCGTTGGCAAGGACGCAAAGGGCTATTCGCAGATCTCTATCCAGGAGGCCCAGAGGCGTGGCGCTTCACGAGAGTGCAAAAACTGCCAGCAAATTGGCTAGTACATTACTGAGCTAGTTTTGATTGAGGCCCCGTTGCCCTGAGGTGACGGGGCCACTGCGTGATTGGATACCGTGCTGCTATGAAGAAATGCTCATTCGGGGTGCTGGTCTTTTCCGGCCTTGTTTCTTTGGGGCTCCTTTTGAGTTCGCCCTCGATGTTATACGCCCTTGATTCGAATAACACTGACGAAGGTTCCGCATCTAACGTTGCTATTGCTTCTGTTGAGTCAGCCATTGATGCTCAGCGCGATTCGACCTTCGCTGTCGAGCAGAACTCTCAGGTGGATAATGAGACCCCTTCTGAGGTTTCGAATCAAATTGTTTGGCATCAGGGGTGGATATCACCCGAAGAAGGGGCTGGTTTTTGGCGTTGGGGCTTGTCCGACGGAACGATCGCTGTTTCTTCTTGGAGACATATAAACGGTAGCTGGTACTGGTTCGACGACGAAGGTCGAATGGCTCAGGATGGGTTGGTTCAAGTTGGGGGTGCGACGTATGCCTTCTCCTCTTCGGGCGCAATGCGTGTCGGCTGGTACCTAGATTCTACGGGCTCCACTTCTGCTTGGCGTTATTTCTCCGGTTCTGGCGCCATGGTAAAAGGCTGGCTTTCAGATGGCAGCAACTGGTATTGGCTGGATGATGAAGGCAAGATGGTCCACGACTCGATGCTACAGATCGGGGGAGCCACGTATGGATTCTCTTCTTCTGGCGCGATGCTTATCGGATGGCATCTTGATGCTTCCGTTTGGCACTATTTCTCCGGCTCTGGCGCCCTGGTGAAGGGTTGGCTCTCGGATGGGGGTCGTTGGTACTGGCTTGATCCTGCAGATGGTTCTATGGCCACCGGGCTGAATGAATGCAATGGCACCTCTTATATCTTTAACAGTTCAGGGGCCATGCTATCCTCCCAGTGGGCACTTATTGACAACAACTGGTATTACGCTGACTCCAACGGCTTACTGCATGGAGGTTGGTTACTTCTAGGGAATTCTTGGTATTACCTGGATCCAGGAAGCCATATTATGCTCACGGGCTTTGTGCAAGTGGGCTCGTCCACCTATTTCCTTACGAGCTCAGGTGCCATGGCAACGGGCTGGGCACTTGCTGATGGTACTTGGTATTACGCCGCATCAAGCGGAGCTATTCAACGAGGACGATGGATAAAGTCCGGAAGCGCCTGGTATTACCTTGATGACGTATCCGGCGCAATGCGCACTGGTGAATATACGGTAGGCGACACGCGCTATTATTCTTTTGACTCCGGTGCGATGGCTTCTTCGTGTTGGATCAACTTGAGCGACGGGATGTCATGGGCGGATTCTTCTGGTGCGTTGAATGATCCATTGCCTATTGCACCCGACGGGTCCCCTGTAGCATCGGGCTGCGTCGACTCGTCTTCGTTGCCGGGTATCATTCATATTGGAGACTCGGTTTTCTATGCGGATGCGAATGGTGCCATTAACGTGGCGTCTGGTTGGATTTTGTCGAAAGACGCTTCTGGCGAAAGTGGCAATACTTGGTACTACGCATCTTCCAATGGTGTCCTTAAGTCTGGTTGGCAATATGTCAACGGTGCGTGGTATTGGATGGACCCTTCCACATTCAAGATGAAAACTGGATGGCTTAATGACGGCGGTACGTGGTACTGGCTCCAGCCTTCGGGTGCCATGTTTGCTAACGGGTGGCTGAAAATCGATGGCGTTGACTATTACTTCAATGCAAGTGGTGCATGGTTGAATACGTCTGGTTCTGTTTTAGGGGTTAATAGGTCCAGCCTGGTCAATTGGCTTATGAGCCACGAGAACGATGGCTATTACCGTGGAACACGCTATGATACGCATCTTAGCCAAGAAACATGCATGTATCCAAAGGGTGATCCTCGTTGGGACGGGTATACCGGTATGAACTGCGGCGGATTTGTATCGCATGCATATATGAAAGCGGGCGGGAATTTAGCTCCAATTGCCGCCGAGCAGAGCCATTCCCCTTGGAGTGGTGGTCCCGGAAGGGGCGGCTGCGTTAACGCTTATCGTTGGTACGGCTACGCTATCGATACGTGCGCAAACGTGACTTATTTCAACTCTATTGATGAGTTGTTACGTAGCGGTTTGGCTCGTAAGGGGGACATTGTGTTCTTCAATCCTTACAACCCATATGCGGACGATAGCCACATTGGCTTTTTCTGGGGCAATTCGCCGAGCGAAAATTTGTTCTGGCATAGTGATGGTTGTGGAAATCGCATCTCCGGTTTGACTGCTTTGGGCCCATCGAAAGTAATACTGATCCGTTAGAATTCCGATTTGTAGGGGACTCTCTGGGTCCCCTACCTTTTTGACATCTGGTTTGAAAGTTTATTTGAAGTCGGTATTCTTGGGGGTAAGAGAGGGGGCAATGAGCCTTCGGGTTCAACCCTGCGGCAAGTTCTTATTTTCTTTGCAGCATTACGCCCAACTATTTATTGTTCTAGATGGCGTCTTGTCCAGTTGGATGTTCGGGAATCTTTCACAGCCATGCTGTAAGCTAGACGCAAACAAGAACGAATGACGAGGTTTACATGAGCAAACATCTTAAGTTATTTTCGGCATTGTTGGTGCTGATGGTCCTTGCGCCCATTTCTGTGTTTGTTTTTCCCTCGAACGCGGAAGCTGCGCGGTCCCTAGTTGAGAATTCCTGGCGTTATGAGGACGGACAATTGGTCGCAGAGGATGCTTCTTCCGAAGAAAATGGAATAGCCTTATTGTCCATGGGCATTCTTCCCGATGGGGCTACGGCGCAGGGCATCGATGTCAGTGAGCATCAAGGACGTATTGACTGGAATGCTGTTAAGGCTTCTGGTATCGATTTCGCTATTCTGCGTGTTGGATTTGGCGCTCCATCTTGGGGCGGTCGAGTTGACTATCAATTTAATCGAAATATTTCTGAGTGCGAGCGACTCGGAATTCCCTACGGCGTCTATATCTATTCATATGCTTTTGATAATCAGCAGGCAGCTGATGAGGCGTCAATGGTGATCAATTGCCTTTCTGGGCATAATCCAAGATTGCCGGTGTATTACGATCTTGAGGATAACTCGATAATTGCAAATGGACGTCAAACCGGAATTGCATCGAGGGCGCAGGTTTTTTGTAATAGGATTTCTGCCGCAGGATATGAGCCTGGAATTTATGCAAATTTAAATTGGTTT
>JACXXQ010001087.1_pt1 | contig 10348 bp, 10 predicted proteins | sample 8621361 | NCBI WGS metagenome assembly JACXXQ01 (sample SAMN15503820, study PRJNA645414) | gut metagenome | isolation source: feces | host: Bos taurus | place: USA | collected 2016 | reverse complement strand
TATTTTCGCCTACACCTTAGAGAGCGGCGACGACCTCGATCTCGACCAGACCGCCGGCCGGAAGGGCGGCAACCTGGAAAGCGCTGCGCGCGGGGAACGGAGCCTCGAACTTGGAGGAGTAGATCTCGTTCACGGCAGCGAAGTCGGCAATGTCGGCCAGGTAGACCGTGGTCTTGACGACGTCGGCAAACGTGGCGCCGGCGGCGGTTAGCAGGGCTTCGACGTTGGCGAGGGACTGCTTGGCCTGGGCCTCGATGCCCTCAGGCAGCTTGCCGGTCGCGGGGTCGATGCCCAGCTGACCGGACAGGAACACCATGTTGCCGGTCTGGATACCGGGGGAATACGGACCGATGGCTGCAGGTGCGTTATCGGAAGACACGACGGTCTTGCTCATGTTTTTCTCCTTACGATCAAATAGAGAGCGTGAGCGCGGTGTTCACACCGGGAGGCACAATTCGGTCTGAACACCGCGCTTGATTGGGATAGTACTCAAGGTTTCCGCGCGATGCAAGAATTTTATTATTATGCGAGAAAGTTTTATCGCCCAACGGCGCCCGTCGGCCGCTAAGCGGCACAACCGGCAGCCTGGCGAGCGATCCGTTTTACTGCGAAGCCTGCTGATGACTTTGTCCTGCTTAAATCACGGACGTCGCCTGCCGCGCCCGATATCGACCCCGAGGCCTGAACTGCGTCACCGCCGCGGTCGGGACGCCCCACGCCATGCGGGCCAACGACACGTCGGACAGACACTGGTTGGTCAGGCGACTCGACGGGCCTACCTACCAAGATAATCTCCAAAAGCGCTTGGAAATATGCTCGCCATGGCATATGTCCCGTTCGGACCCCTTCTGGCCTCAATCCCACCGGGCTCACCCCTTAACCCCGGTCTCCCCTCCGATGCCGTTGACGAACCACTTTTCCGTCAACGCAAACAGGGCCAGCAGGGGAACGACGACGATTGCGCTGGCTGCCATTACCAAGCCCCAATTTGTACCATAGGCGCCCCCTTCGATAAAGAAGGCCCTCAACCCTTGCGAGACGAGATAGCGTGATGGGTCGTTCGTAATCAAGGACGGCCACATATAGTTGTTGTAGGCAGAGATGAAGCTCATCAATCCGAGCGTGACGAAAGAGGACTTTGTGAGCGGGCAGACGATATGCCACAGGATCTCCCAATGCCTCGATCCGTCCATTCGCGCCGCCTCTACGAGGCTTTTCGGAATCTGCATAAAGCCCTGCCGAAGCAAGAAGACGCCAAAGGTCGATACCGTGCCCGAGATTATCAACCCCGTAAAGGTGTTCAGGAGATTCAGGTGAGAAAGGATAATATAGGACGGGATATACGTTGCCGCCACGGGCAGCATATACGTCGCCATGACAGTGACGAAGATGCCGTTCTTCCCTCGGAAATCCATGAACACCAAGGCGTAGGCGAGCATGGCGGATGTAAAGACCTGCAAGGCAACGATCAGCAGCGAAATCCAAGTGGTGTTGAAGATGTAGGCCGGAATGGGCGAAGCCGTTATAACGCCGACGATGTTGCCAAAATCAACATGGCTCGGGAGAAAGGAAACCGATCTCATGACCTCCTCGCTCGGTTTCAGCGAGCTGCAGACCATCCATATAAACGGAAGCGCCGTCAAGGCAGAGAAAAACGTCAAGAATAGGACACGGAGTCCCAAGAAGGACAGCCTTTTTAAACCCTGATTACTCATAGTTCACCCACTTTTTAGAGTATCTAAACTGGAAAATCGAAAGCGCCACTGTGATGACCATCATGATGACGGCGATCGCCGACGCCTTTCCCATCGAGAATTCTTGGAATCCCAGCTGATAGTACATATACAGCAGGGTCCTCGTGGAGCCGGCAGGGCCTCCCTGTGTCAAGATCTGAATCTGGTCATATGCCTGCAAAGAATTGATCATCGTGATAATGGTCAAAAAGAACGTCGTGGGGGAGATCGAAGGCAGCGTGATATCAAAGAATTGGCGGACTCCACGGGCCCCGTCGATGGAGCTGGCCTCATACAGATCTCTCGGCACCTTCTCCAGTGCAGAGAGGTAGAAGATCATGGCATATCCGAGCGACTTCCATATCGTCACGATGATGACGGATAGCATTGCGGTATCCGACGACGAAATCCACTGCAATCCGGGAAGATGGAAGACATTCAGTATTTGGTTGGCAAGGCCGTTGTCTGGCTGAAAAATCCACGTCCATACGATAGAAATGGCGACCGTCGGCGTGACCCAGGGCGAGAATATGATGAATTTCAGAAACTCGGACCCGCGGAATTTCCTTGAAAGGGCCAGGGCCAGCAATAACCCCAGAACGATCGTGGGGACCAGGGTGCCCACCGTAAAAACGAGGGTATTCAACAGGGCCTCATAAAAACGGCTATCGTGAAACACCGCGATATAATTGTCGAATGCCACATAATTGAACGCCGGACTCATGAAATCGGAGTTGGTGAAGCTCATCCATATTGCCTTGCAAATTGGATAGAGCCAAAACACGCTCAACGGGACAAACGCGGGCAGCACAAACAGGAGAACACTCCCTATTTTTTTCAGTTTATATTTTTCCATTTCCAATCACTCTCTGAAGAGTCGGGGACATCGACGCCGGTCGAACGTGGGCCGCAACACGAGGACATGGTCTACGTCCGCATGCGCGCAGCAGCCTGGTCCAGGGATTCTCATATGCCATACATAATCAGGGGCATCGGCGGTGCATATCGAACCGCAGGCCATCCGTCGGACACGGCAAGCCTATGACCGACCAAAATGGACTGCCGCGCTCTCATCTCGCATACGTGAAGACGAGAGCCGTCTGCGGCCTAATTGCAAATGGTCGCTCCGCTTTCGATATCGAAAAGGTGGATGTGCGCTTCGTTGAGGCGTAGATGCACCTCTAGACCCGGCCTGTATGAATTGCTCTCCTCGATCGACGAAACGATGTCTCCGTCGCTTGTCTTGACATGAAGTACCCCCTCATAGCCAAGCATCTCGTAAACATCGATGCGACCCGAAAAAAAGGAGTCCTTCTTTTCGCATGGGATGACGTGCTCTGGCCTAATTCCCAAAACCACCCTTGAGTTTTGCTTTGATCGGCCACGGATTTCCCTTGCCCGCTCCTCGTTCACCCTGAGTTCGCCATCCGTGCCCCGCACATAGACGTCCCCGTCTCTTTCCACGAGGTCGACCTCAACGAAATTCATTCCGGGCATGCCGATGAACCCCGCAACGAAACGATTTGCCGGGTAGTGGAACATATTGTAGGGGGTATCGATTTGCTGAACGACGCCGTTGTTCATGGCGACTATTTTGGTCGCCAGCGTCATGGCCTCTGTCTGGTCGTGCGTCACATAGATAAACGTCGTGTCGAGTTTTTCATAGAGTGAGGCGATCTCGACGCGCATTTGCGCCCTGAGCTTGGCATCCAGATTCGAGAGCGGCTCGTCCATGAGAAACACCCTTGGCTTTCGAATCAGGGCCCTGCCCATCGCCACCCTCTGTTTCTGCCCGCCTGACAGTTGATTTGGCCTCCTGTCCAGCAGGTCCTCCAGGTTGAGCATGGAGGCGATTTCACTTACGCGGGCCTCGATCTCGTCCTTTGGGACTTTATGTATCCTCAGCGAATAGGAGATGTTGTCCTTTACGGTCATATGGGGGTAGAGCGCATAGTTTTGGAAGACCATCGCTATATTGCGGTCTTGGGGCTCCACCTCATTCATGACTTGTCCATCGATCAGCAGGTCACCTTGGGAGATGCTCTCGAGACCCGCGATCATCCTGAGCGTAGTAGATTTCCCGCATCCCGAGGGACCTACGAGAATCACGAATTCCTTTCCTTCGATATCGAGATTGAAGTCTCGAACCGCCTCATAGCCGTTCTCATATGTCTTATTAACGTGTTTGAGTTGAATAGTCGTCATAGTACTTTTTTCAATTCTCCTATATTCGTTAGAACGAGATCGGCATACGGGGCGAGCGTCCGTTCGGAGGAGACACCGGTTAACACTCCAACAGTCCGGGCGCCCGCGTTTCGGGCAAACCGAAGATCATTTGGGGTGTCCCCCACCATCAGAACATGTTCGCACGTCGTATCCCATGCCCGCGCACAGTAGCCGATCAGCTCGGCATCTGGTTTTTTTGGAATGGGGCCATCGCATGTGGACACGATGTCCGCCGCTATGCGATTTTCCCGCAGGAACCCTTGCGTGACTTCCGTGTTGTCGGTTGTTGCGATGGCGACCCGAATCCTCTTCTTTTTCAGAAATGCAAGCAGCCCATGTATATCTGCCGTCAGGGTACAAGGCTGGCGAGCTGCCTCCTCTTCGAAAGCCCGCGTCATGTCCCCCAAAAAGGAGGCCCCGTCCACCTCGACGCCGCTGCGCGCATACACCTCCGATACGGCACGAGAGATTGTTCCATAGGTCCCGATCGCCAATTGGCCCTCCGGATCCACTTCTCCTCCCTCGGAAACTCCGAGGGCGGAAAGGCAATCCTGATATTCGATGGCATCCGCCCGGTACAGTTCCCGGAGCCTCGAGAGCACTCGGTATGTCACGGGAATCCAGAAGGGCTGGAACTCTATCAAGGTTCCATCTTTATCGAAGATGACCCCGCGAACGTCATGCAATTTCATCTATCGCCGCCCCAAAGGTATCGAACTGATGCTCTCTTTCACAGCAATACACGGGATTGGCGTAGAAGATGCAGTCCCCTTTTTCATCTTCCGCGCCGAAGCGCATCCAATGGTATGCGTCCGTACTCCAACTGACCCGGTATGATGCGGTCGCCCTCCTGTACTCGAAATCGAACTCGAGACGCAGGCTCTCCCTCACGCCGTCCCTGATAACAAAAAGATGAATCGGCTCGCGCACATTGTCGAATCGGAAGACGGCTTCGAAGGTTCCAGGCTCAGGCATTGCGTCACCCGGGAGCACTTCGCGCCCGTTCTCGCGCATGCAGAAGCTCACTTCAATGTATCTCGTAACGAATACGTGACACTTTCGAAGTGCCTCGAGTATCTTGTTTTGGCTCAGTCCCTCACTGTACACATGCGTGGTCGGATTCCCCACAATGGACGGTCCGCTCTCGGGCGTATACCATTCATGCAGCAATGCGTGCGTGTCGCTTCCCCCGATACCGCAGATCTGCCATCCGTCATTCCACATCGCATCGATCAACCTGACTGCCTGTTGATTCGCCTCATGGTTATTCGGATAGGTGGGATCGTTTATGATTTCCAGGCAATCAACTTTATCTAGGGGATAATCTGGACATGACCATTGCCACGGCACTAAGAACGGGTGGTTGATGCTGATAACGCTGCGTTCCGCATGCAATTGACCGAGGATGTCCAGAAAGGCCTCTCGACTGTCGCCGGCGCAGACACGGTCCAGATCGTCGGGACGTTTTTTTAAACCGAAGGCATTCGCATGTCCATATATCGTTGTTATCTCCGCCCCGCAGATAACGAGCAGGTCCGTTTCGACCCATGTCGCGGGAACCAGATTGTGCTCGGTCGCCGCGTAAAAATCCAATCCCATGAGGTCTGCCTTAGCCATCTGATTGGAAAGACGCTCATGCCCGTCCGACAGAACTGTGTGGCAGTGAAAATCTCCCTTATACCAGCCGGTGTGATTTCTCTTCATGAGATCAGGATCATATCCGGACAGCTTTCCCCGCCTGTCCATCCAGACAACGGTCCCGCACGGATCGGCTGGCACCGCACACCCAGATTCACAGATTACGTCTACCCGCGCAGTATGGAGAAGACGGGATCGCGCATCATGCCACAGCACGAGCTCGATCGTGTACACCCCCTTTGTCAACGTGCACGGTATAGTGCCATTTGACGCTCTTCTTATATCATTCGCGATCGTGATGACATTTCCACCCGTCCCCAATTGCCTGTGGAAGAGCACGTTCTCTCCGTCATCTTTGACGAACAGGTCCACGGCGGCCAGTATTGATGGTTTCCCCTCGACCGAAATGGTTATTGCATCTTCGTCCTCATTCAAGAGAAGCTGCTGCTTTTGAATGGCGGCAGCTTCTCGTGAGAACGTGTACTTCAGTTCCTTTTTCATAGCTACTTGTTTACTGCATCCAAAGCAGCCTGTGCAGTCTTCTGCGCTTCGTCCAGGGCCTCTTTTGCGGGAACGTTATCGATCTCGACCTTATCGGCCGCGACCTTCAGGGCATCGTGAACCTGCCCGTTGGTCGGATCGACAGGATAGATGGAGGCGTGCTTCGCCTGGTTGAAAGGAACGATGGCCTGGGGATGGTCCTCAAGGTATTTCTTATACGTATCGTCTTCCATGATCTTTATATTCACCGGAACGTATCCGACGGTCGTACTCCACTCGACTTGGGAATCGACGGACATGAAGTACCTCAGGAACTCGTACGCGCCCTGCTTCTCTGCATCGCTCGATGATTTCAGAATGCTCATCGTCTGTGCCCCCGCCGTGGGCTTTGATTCGGTAGCACTGGACCAAGCAGGCTGTTCAATGGCCTGAACGATATTGAAATCGAGGTCCGCCTGATCTCCCGAAGAACCCGTATAGCCGCCGGCCTTGTTTTGGATAACATCGTCGATGGTGTCGTACCAGTACTCCCAGCCCTGTCCGCCAGAGTGGATGGCCATCGTCTTGTCGTCATGGATCCACTTGCGGAATTGCTCAAATACCTCGACCCACTGTTTTGAATTGATCGTTACCTTCTTGCCATCCTTCGAGAATACCGAGGCGCCGTTGCTGAGAGCGGCATCGATCATATTGTCTGGGCCCCACATGGGTTCCCATCCATATTCGTACTTTCCGGTCGCCTTGATTTTCTTGGCGGCATCACCCAAATCCTGCCAAGTCTTTATGGACGATGGATCTACGCCGGCGTCCTCAAACGCCTTGATGTTGTAATACAGGACCTGAGTCGTCCCGTAGGCCGGCAATGCGAACTGCCCACCCTTATCGTTGGTTCCCTGACTATAAAAGGCAGAAATCAAATCGTCCTTGTTGAAGGTGTCGTCCTTTTTGGTGTACTCGTTGAGATCGGCCAAGAGGTTCTTCTCGTCGAGCGTCCTTGCGGCAGAAGGACTCAATAGCACCAAATCTGGCGCAGAATTACCTGCGATGGCAGCTTGGAGTTTTTGATACGTCTCGTCATAATCCGCTTGGGTAACGGTTTTGACTTCGTATTTATCCTGGGATTTATTGTACTTGTCGACAATATTCTGGATGACGCCCACGGCTGTTTTGCCGCCTGCGTACCAGAATTCTACGGTCGTCTTTTTTCCGTCATTTGCAGACGTCTGCGTCGTCTTACTGTCCTGTGCAGACTTGCCGGCATTTGTAGCCGTGCAGCCCGTTGCGTTCAATAGGCTGGTCGCACATAATAAGACCGCAAGCGCAGCGCTTATCATCTTTTTGAGCATGTACATCCTCCTGGAGACACGAGTTCCGATATCGCTATCATCTTATGTACGCGGTGTTAATAAACCAGCCTGCGTAACCTTAAGGCTATGTAACGTAAACTAAAGGCTATGTAAACTAAATCCCGGGCTACTTATTGCCCTATGAGCCGCCAACGCATTTGCCGTCCGCTTCGCCGCCTCGCCGCCCATGGGCGCTCTTTCGACAGGTACGTCCGATCTCCCTTTTCCGCCGGACCCATCGCTCAACTTTGTCGGATCCTCGACGACACGCGTAAAGACGATAGACGATGGAGCTCTCGTCTCCACCACATTTTGACCGTTGTCGTTATCTCTTCTCCTATCGTGCCGGTCGCACATTGGAGGGGTGACATGACGCTCGCCGAAGCGCTTGTCTAAGATTCAAATTGATAACAAGAGCCCCGTATATAAAATAAGAGGGCGTCGAAATGAGTCGACGCCCTCTTACGAAAGAGAGAAAGACTAATGGTCGGGCTGCGACTCATTCAATACATGAATCGCCTCGACATCCACCGTGCACTCACCGGTCAAAGCAGTGAGCTCATCGATTTTGACCATGCGGACAAAACGTTCATAGCCGCACGGACGAAGCAGCGAAGTCACCACCGTCACCGATCAGATACCCGCCTCAACCAGATTGTTAACGCTCTTCTCCTCCACCTCGGCGGAGAAGGGAAGGCGTATATGGCCATCGAATTTTCGGGCGATTTTCTCTGCCACAAACGACGTGGCCGTTTCTAATAATCAACGTTGCGCTTAATCCTCCCCGACAGATCCGGACATCTGGGCCTCGATGCGCGCTTCTTCGAAATTTTCCTCGCCCTTGGGCAAACAAATGTTCAACAAAATGGCGGTGATGGTGGAAACTACGAGCGCAGAGGAACCGAAGACGGTGCCAACCCACTCGGGCATGCCGGCGCCGGCAAGGCAGCCGGAAACCTGCTCGATGCCCAGACCAAGAGCAATGGCGGTGCCGCCGATAAGTTTCTTGCGAGCCGTGAGGCCACCCTCGACGATCAGGTCGAGACCGCTCATCGTGATCGTTGCAAAGACACCAAGGACGGCGCCGCCAACGACGGGCTGGGGAATACAGGTGAGCACCGCGGCGAACTTAGGCAGAAAGCCAGCAACGATAAAGACCAGGCATGCGAAGGTAAAGACCAAACGATTCTTTATGCCATTGGAGATGATAATGCCGGTGTTCTGCTCGTAGGTCGACTGGGGAATGGCACCGACGAATGCACCCAGGATACTCATGATGCCTAGGGAGATGATGCCGCCGGCATACTCATCGGAAGTGGGGATACGGCCTTCGACAGCGTTGACGGTCATAGCAACGCCACTCATGTTTTGCAGGCAGTTGACCACATAGACAATGGCTACGGTCGCCATGGCTGCAGGCTGGAACTCAAGCTGGAAGTGCATGATCTCGGGCATGGCAACCCATGCAGAATCGCCCACAGCGGAAAGATCGAGCATACCAAAGGGAAGCGAGACAATCGCGCCGATGACGATACCGAACAGAAGCGAACCCAAGCTCAAAATACCCTTACCGTAATTACCAAGCACGAACACTGCGACAAGGGTGATGATGGCGATAAGCCATGCCTGGGGCGTGCCCCACAACGGCGTTCCTATACCGCCAGCCATCCAGCGAATGGCGATCGGATACAGGGAAAGGCCAATCGTGAAAATGACGGTTCCCGTAACCACCGCAGGAAAGAGATGGCGAATGTACTTGATGAAGAGACCGACGATAATGGCTACAATACCGCCGACGATTTCAGCCCCCAGGATAGTGCCGATACCAAACTGACCGCCAACAGCTTTGAAGACAGGCAATGGGCAAAGGCCGCGCCCATGATGATCGGCAAACCGGTACCGATCTTGTTGCCGATGGGGGACAGCTGGATAAGAGACGCCAGGCCGGTCATGATGAGCGATGCCTAGATAAGCATGGTCTCCTCGACCTTGGTAAGACCACAAACGCCGGCAATGATCATTGCCGGCGTAACAATACCCATGGCGCTCGCAAGCACGTGCTGAAGACCCAGTGGGATGATCTTAGACACAGAAGGCTTGCCCTCCCAGGTAAACAACGGATTTTGCTGCTCGTCCGCAACTGTAGCGTTTTCATTCATGATGCTCTCCTCTCTGAGCAATACACCCGATCGCAATCAGGCCGCCGCACTTGACGCGCAACGTTCCGATGCTTTTATACCTTTTGACATTTGATAAAACAGATAATTTTTTATTACTCTTTATCCGATAATCTCCTCTCCAACTGTCTATATCCTCATTTACCTCCGTGCTTCTCTATTATGTTGTACTATATTATAATAATTTATTATTATCAATTGCTATTATTTGAGGCTGCTTGCAATGGGACCCAACGCGCTTGGGAAGCTCGCCCGTCGCCGAATCGATACCAAGCTGACCGGAGAGAAACAGTGCGTCGCCCAACTTGATGCTAGGAGAGTACGGACCGATGGCGGGCGGAGCATTCGTGGAAGCAATAGTCTCTTTGTTCATACCGGCTCCATTCAAGAGAGGGTTTCCGTTTGGAGGCCCCGGATTATGGCTCTGGTCTATGGCTAACTTCCCGTATGCTGTCCATCGCTCCAAGGCCATGCAAACTTTTTTGTAGGTAATAATTTGGTACTATGCAGAGCTCGAACAAATCGCAGATACAAGGCGGTCACGTTATACTCAAAATGAACCTCGACGAAAGATTTGGCATAATGACGCAAACCAGCCACTCGCACCCCACCGCACCCACCTATCCCGAGCTCTTGGCGCCCGCCGGAGGACCCGAGCCCTTTGCCGCCGCACTCGCCGCCGGGGCAGACGCCATCTACTGCGGCATGGGCGGCTTCAACGCCCGCC
>JACXXQ010001085.1_pt1 | contig 10355 bp, 7 predicted proteins | sample 8621361 | NCBI WGS metagenome assembly JACXXQ01 (sample SAMN15503820, study PRJNA645414) | gut metagenome | isolation source: feces | host: Bos taurus | place: USA | collected 2016 | reverse complement strand
CGCCTGGAGAAGGAGATCGCCGCGGCCCAGAAGGAGCTCGCCGGCTGTGAGAAGACGCTGGCCAACGAGGGCTTTGTGGCCAAGGCCGCGCCCGCGGTGGTCCAGAAGAAGAGGGACCGTGCAGCTGAGCTCAAGGAGATCCTGGCGGCACTGACTGCTCAGGTTGCAGACTTCTCGTAAGCGCTACTGGGGGACGCGGTTTGGGGCTTTGCTCGCTACTGCGGACAGTCCTGCTCGCACGAAGGCCACATTAAGTGGCCTTCGGCTCGTGCGGAACTTGTATCGAGCAAAGCCCCAAACCGCTCCCAGGTCGTTTACGTGGTTGCTTGCATCTGCCTGTTAGGGCCACGGGGTCGTGGCCTTGATCTCGCTGTAAAGCGGTGTTTGGCTGATATTTTGAATGGGAGGGGCTCGTTGTTGATTCGGGCCTCTTTTTATGTTGAGGGGACTTTGGGTTATGGCTAAGCGTTCTGGGTCGTATTCTGTGCCGTTCTCGTTTGATTTGCTTTCGTTTGATGAGGCTGTTTCGCTGGCTGCTGATACGGGGCGGATTTCTGGGGATGCTGGTCCGCTGCTTGAGACGGTTGTCGATATGCTTGATGAGCTGGGGCGTCCGGATGAGTTTTTTGATTGCATTCAGGTAGCCGGCACCAATGGCAAGACTTCGACTACGCGTTTTTCGGCTGCTATCCTTCGCGGCGAGGGGCTCAAGACGGCGCTGTATACGTCGCCGCAGCTGGTGCGCTATCCCGAGCGCATGGAAGTTGACGGATGTGTTGTGAGCGATGAGGCCTTTGCTCGTGGCGTTTCGGCGGCTGTTGAGGCGGGGCGTCGTGTGAACGCGCACCGTGTGGCGGCGGGGGAGCGCGCGTATACCATCACACCGTTTGACCTGCTGACGGCTGCCGCGCTTGTGGTGTTTGCCGAGGCCGCGGTGGATGTTGCCGTGCTTGAGGTTGGCATGGGCGGACGTTGGGACGCCACGAGTGCGACCGATCCTGTCGCCGTTGCCATTACGGGCATCGGGCTCGATCATACACGTATTTTGGGCGATACGCTCGAGGCCATTGCGGGGGAGAAGGCTGCGGTTATTAAGCCTGGGCGCCTGGTTGTTTTGGGCGAGGGTACTCACGAGGCGAGTGTTCAGTGCGTGATGGATGCGCGTTGTCGCGAATGCGGCGTTGTGCCGCTCGTGGTGAACCATGCCACGACCAAGGTGCCTTCGCATGTGGGCGATACGGTGGAGTTTAGCTGCACCACGCCGCGTGCCATCTATACGTCGAGCATGGTCAAGCCGGCCTATCAGCCGCAGAATGCTGCGTGCGCGATTATGCTCTGCGAGGGTTATCTGGGCCGCGAGCTCGATCATGACAAGCTCGATACCTCGCTGATGGGCTGCCCTACGCCGGGCCGATTTGATGTGCTGGGGACCGAGCCGCTTAAGCTGATCGACGCCTGCCATAACCCTCAGAGCTGCGAGAATTTTGTGAGCGCGCTGGACGAGATCGATCCGTGCGTGGAGAATCGCCCCACGCTGCTATGCGCCGCGCTGGCCGACAAGGACGTGGCGGGCATCGTCGATGTGCTGATCCCGGCCTTCCCACGTGTAGTCGTTACCCAGACCGATTCCGATCGCGCCCTGCCGGCAGAGGAGCTCGCTGCCCTCGTGGACGCCGACAAGCTGGCCGGCGTGTACCCGAGCGTATCCGAGGCCCTCGCTGCCTTCGAAGCCGCCAACGAGCCCTTCGTAGCAGCCGGCACCATCACTTTAGCCGGCGAAGTAGCCGGCCTGCTCCGTTAACCCATCCCCTCAGCAGTTGCGGTGAAATAGTTCCTGTTTTCGGCTTTTGACGGCCCATCCAGGAACTATTCCACCGCAACTTTCAGAATGATCATCCGAAGGCGATTGCCTTTAATCTCGAATCGGGCCGCTCGCCAAGAAATGGGCCTATCTACTACGTTTGACCGACTACCCTCGACCATACTGAAAAACGCGAAATCAAAACCGCAGGTAGACGGCTCGCCGATTTTCAAAAAAGACCCGCATGGTCGACCCATGCGGGATAAACGTAGTAGATAGCCCGTTTTCGTGGCGCAGCGTCAGCCAATGTGACAAAGGGGCAGTCCCTTTGTCACATTGGCTAATCCAGGCGGACTAGGTCGTGGGGGTAGGCGTTGAGGATCTCGACTCCGTTCTCGGTTACGAGTGCTAGGTCCTCGATGCGGACGCCGGTTCGGCCGGGGAGGTAGATGCCCGGCTCGATGGAGAACGTCATGCCCGGCTCGATAACATGCTCGTTGACCAGCGAGACGTCGCCCGGCTCGTGGTCCTGCAGGCCGATCGAGTGGCCCAGGCGGTGCGTAAAGTACTTGCCGTAGCCCGCGTCCTCAATCACGTCGCGCGCGGCGCGGTCCAGATCGCACATGCGCTCGCCCGGTGCGATGAGCGCCTCGGCGGCTTCGTTGGCGTGGCGCACGATGTCGTAGATATGCGCGGTCTCCTCGTCCGGCTCGCCCCAAAAGAACGTACGCGTCATGTCCGAGCAGTAGTTGCGGTGACGCCCGCCAATGTCGAACAGCACCACGTCGCCGCGTTTGAGCACCGTATCGTCGGGCTCGTGATGCGGGTCGCCGGCGTTAGCGCCAAAGCTCACGATCGGCGGAAAGCCAAAGTCTTCGCAGCCGTGCTTGCGGTATAGGCTGAGCATCTGGTCGGCAATCTCACGCTCCGTCACGCCCTCGTGAACGAGCTTGATCGCGTCGGCCATCACAGCGTCGTTGGCGGCCGAGGACGCGCGCATGAGCTCCTGCTCAGCTTCGTCCTTGTGCGTGCGTGCGGCGGTGACGGCAAAGTCGCCCAGGAAAAACTCGCTGGCAGCATGGCGCTCCATGAGGGGCATCAAAAAGCCGGAGCGCATAACGGCATCGATGCCGAGTGGTTTGGTCGGATCGACCTCGCGCGCGATGGCGTCGGCCACGATGTCGGTATCGGTGTGATAGGCAACGCGGGCATTGTCATACTCGGGCAGTTGATGCAGTGCGTTGACCAGGATCACCGGCTCGGCATCACGTGTGAGCAGCACGCCGCAAAAACGCTCGAACATATCGGCATAAAAGCCGGTCAGGTAATAAATCGACCACGGGTCGTTTACGAGCAGCTGCGCGCCGGGGTGCTGAGCCTCGAGCGCATCGAGCACGCGTGCCACGCGCTGGTCATCGACATGTGCCATACATCGTCCTTTCGTTAGGCTGCCACCATGGTATCCCATGCCCGTCCCAAGTGGCTGCTTTCAAAACTATGGCGGATTACGGGGCTGGGTCGGTAGTGCTCGACCATAGGCAAAATCGAGAAAAAAACCGCAGGTAGAGGGCTTATCAAAAATCGAAAATTGCCGGTATGGATAGGGGTTCTCGATTTAGCCCCGTAAACCGGCATAGTTTTGAAATGGCGCTAAAGTGGCAGCGGCCTGAAAACAGCTTCCTAAAAAGTTGCGGTGGAATAGTTCCTGGATACCGGGGTTTTGTCGTAAAACAGGAACTATTTCACCGCAACTGAGGAGGGAGTGGGGTTGATGGTGGGGTAGCTAAACGGGCCCCGTCCTTAAAAGACTGGTTAGGCTTGATTGATGTCCATACTGGCGATTAGGTCGATGTTAGTGTCTAGGAGGTTGGGGAGGACTACGTCACCCATGCGGATGGGGGCTTCGACGACTAGGCCTCGGATGAGGGTCATGGCTTGGGCGTGGAGTTCGAGTGGAATGGCCTCGGCCGTGCGGACGGGGAGCAGGGCTTCGTCACCGCCGGAGACGGCCACGGTGGTGGTGAGCACGCGCATGGGGCAGGTGAGTTCCTGATGTGCGAATTTATCGCCGCGCGGACAGCTGTTGCCGGTTACGGATCGCACTTCCGCCACGGCGCCATTGGCGTCGCGCTCCACCTCTACGGTCAGGAGGCATTCGGACGGGCAGGTGGTGCAGTTGAACCGCAGCGTCTCAATCGCGTTGTTGCTCATGGTTTATGCCTCCTCGACGGGATCGACGGACAGGACAATCTCGCTGGCACCAAGGTCGAGCGCCTGCTGAATGACTTTCGCCGGCAGCGGGAAGCTTTCCATAACACTCGGCTTAAACGCGCGCATCTTGCCGGCGAACAGCTCCTCGCCATTAGCCAGAATACGTACGCGGGCGGCATCGACCGGTCGGCGCACGCGGAAGTTGAGCTTGGTGAATGCCACGTCCGTAATGCGTCCCGGCAGCGCATAGCCCGCGATGCCGGCAGGGGAGACCGTGAGCTCGCAATCCGTGCCGGCAGCGCTCGCCCCGGCGTTAACTCCCAGCGCGTACGCCGCTGCAGCCGTACCGGCGCGCTCGGACTCGGTTGTCACGTTGTCGGCAAGGTCGTGCACGTGCAGCACGTTGCCGCAGGCAAAGATGCCCGGAACGCCCGTCTGGAGACTCTGGTCGACCACGGCGCCGCGCGTACGTGGGTCCAGCTCCACGCCCGCGGCAACCGAAAGCTCGTTCTCGGGAATCAGACCCACCGAAAGCAGCAACGTGTCGCACGGAACAACGCGCTCGGTCCCAGGAATGGGTGCCAAGTGCTCATCGACCTGACTCACCTCGACGGCCTCCACGCGGTCGCGGCCGATCACGCGCGTGACGGTGGTAGACAGGTGCAGCGGAATGCCAAAATCGTCCAGGCAATTCTTGACGTTGCGGCGCAAGCCGTTGGCGTACGGCATGAGCTCGTACACGCCCTCGACCGAAATGCCCTCGAGCGTGCAGCGGCGCGCCATGATGAGCCCGATGTCGCCCGAGCCCAAAATGACGGCCCGCGAGCCGGGTTTGAGGTTTTCGATATTGATGTATCGCTGCGCCAGGCCGGCCGTAAACACGCCGGCGGGGCGGCTGCCGGGAATCTTGATCTCGCTGCGCGTGCGCTCGCGGCAACCCATGGCAAGCACGACCGCGCGCCCGGTGAGTCGCAACATGCCGGCGGGGCTCATGAGCGTGACGGTGTGGACCGCGGGCTTACCTGGGTCCGTCATGCCCTCGCCCGAATCAATCCCAATTACCATACTGTCCAGGAACAACGTAATGTCGGTCGCACGTACCTGGTCGATAAAGCGCTGCGCGTACTCGGGACCGGTGAGCTCCTGCTTAAAGTGCGACAGGCCAAAGCCGGGGTGGATGCACTGGCGCAGGATGCCGCCCAGGTGCTGCTCGCGCTCCACGATGGCCGCGCGTGCGCCGGCCTTATGCGCGGCAAGTGCGGCCGCCATGCCGGCGGGGCCTCCACCGATAACGACCACGTCGAACGCCTGCGTCTGCACGGCGCCGGCAGCAATTGATGCCCTGTCGGCATCTGCGCAAGTGCACTCGACGCCCGATACCGCACCCATATCGATACTCGTCGCCATCCTAGCGCACCCCCTTCAACGGTCCCTCTACCAGCCAGGAGCCATCGTCTTCCAACGGTACCTCGCTGGGATCGCAGCCCAGCTCGCGGGCCAGAATCCGCACCACGCGGCTCTGGCAAAAGCCGCTCTGGCACCGACCCATGCCGGCGCGGCAGCGGCGTTTGACGCCCTCGACCGAAACCGCACCCGGGCGGCGTCGGATCGCGGCCACGATCTCGGCCTCGGGCACCGTCTCGCAGCGGCAGACAATCTGCCCCCATGCGGGATCGGACTCAATGAGTTCTTCCTTGCGCGCCAGCGGTGCGCGGTCAAAGTCGTCCGGCTCGCGGCGAATTGGGTTCCAGTCCGCCCGCTCGTGCAGCTCCACGCCCGCCTCGCGCATCACAAGCTCTATGCGCTCGGCAATTGCCGGCGCGCTTGCCACGCCCGGCGACTGAATGCCCGCCGCTTGGAAAAGCCCCGGCACCACGGCTGACTGTCCAATAAAGAAGTCGTTCGTTCCCTGAATGACCGGACGCCCGCCGGCAAATGCGCGCACCACGCGGCGCGTATCCAGATCGGGCACCAGCTTGCGCGCGCCGGTCAGCAGCGCGTTCACATCGCTCGTATAGGTCTGCGTGTCGCCCGGCTCGCGCACGGCAGCCGTGGCGGTGATCACAGTGTTGCCATGCACGGTGCCCGTCACGATAACGCCTTTCGACATCGGCGTCGGCACGGGGTAGAGCGGCATGAGCGTGCGCGGCTCCTTGTCCAGCACCACGATGTTGCCCTGACGCCAGATCATCTGGAAGTCCTCGGCGCCCGCCATATGCGAGATGTCGGCGGCGCCGTTGCCCGCGGCGTTTATCAGGTAGCGGCAGCGCACGTTGCCAGCGGGGGTCGCCAGCGTAAAGCGCGCGTTGTCGCTCGAGCCCGCGACTTCAATCGCTTCCACCGATGCGGACCGCATAAACGTTACCCCGTTGGCCACGGCGTTCTCCAGCGCGGCGATGGCAACCTCAAACGGGTCGACAAAGCCAGTGGAGGGGCACCACAACGCGCACGTTGCATCGGCACTGGCACGCGGCTCTAATTCGTGGATGCGGTCGGGTCCGACGATCGACAACTCGGGCACGCCGTTGGCAAGGCCGTTCTGGCGCAGCTGCTCCAGCCGCGCGCGGTCCTCGTCGTTAAACCCCAGCACCATGGAGCCCGTGCGACGGAACAAAAAGCCCAGCTCCTGGGCCCAGGCGCCATACAGCTCGCAGCCGCGGGCGTTGACCTGTGCCTTTACCGTGCCCGGCGCCGGATCGTAGCCGGCGTGCACCAGGCCGCCGTTGGCCTTCGACGCACCCAGCGCGATGTCGTTGGCCGCCTCGACCACGCAAATGGAAAGGTCAAACCGCGCGAGCTGTCGCGCGATGGCGCACCCGGTAATGCCCGCGCCCACAATCGCGATATCAAACGTTTCTGTCACAGTGCCTCCCAGACGAGTTGACAGGCTGTCAATAGGGCTATCCTACGGTGCGCACACCCCCAGTGCGGCGACAATGCGGCGAACAGCCCCGCAACACCCGCCAACGGCAGGCGAGGGGAGGACCAGCACGGATTCCGACCCCTCGCCACGTCGCGAGCTCCCCACCCTGACTCGCGGCAGGTGCCGCTACCTGTTACAGATTGAGACGTTGAGTCCACAGGAAACCATTCGTCTCAATCTGTAACAGGAAGAGGGGATTTTTGGGCCTAGTTGTTACAGATCGAGACGTTTGACCCGCGGCTTGACCGTTCATCTTGATTTGTAACAGGTAGAGCGGATTTTGGACCCTTACTGTTACAGATTGAGATGAAAGTCTGGGAGAGATTCCTCTGTCTCGATCTGTAACATCTGGAGTCGTTTTTGCCGAGTAGCTGTTACAGATTGAGACTTTGGTTTTGGGTATTTGCCGATGTCTCAATCTGTAACAGTTAGCCGGGTATTTGGGCCCTAGATGTTACAGATCGAGACGTTTATCTGGCAGGTCTCCCGTTTGTCTTGATCTGTAACAGCTAGAAAGGTTTTGGGGATTCAGGTGTTACAGATTGAGATTTTGTTTTGGGCAGAAATGGTTTGTCTCGTTCTGTAACAGTTAGACCCGGTTTTCGGTCCGTTACTGTTACAGATTGAGATTGAAGTCGGGAAGAGTTTCGTTTGTCTCGATCTGTAACATCTGGGATGGATTATGCCGAGCACCTGTTACAGATTGAGATGTTTGTGTCCGCGGCGGGCCCGCGCCCAGCCGTGGTCCCATATAAACAAACCCCGTGGTAAACTTGACCGAGCTGTAACTACCCCGAAAGGTACCCCTAATGTCCAAGTACATCTCCGAGCTCATGTCGCCGCAGCTTATGGGCGTCGTCTATGCCTTCGTTGGCTTTATTATCGCCCTGTATGTGCTGTCGGTCGTCTATGTGTTCATCGACGCTCGCCGCCGCGGCGCCAGCGCCTACGTGGCATGGGGCATCATCGCGCTCATCCCGTTTGTGGGCCTCATTGCCTACCTGGTCTTGCGCCCGCACTCCTACGCGTCCGACCGCGAGGAGCAGGAGCTGGACATGGCCCTGCGCGAGCGCCAGCTTGCCCAGTACGGCACCTGCCCGCAGTGCGGCGCGCCCATCGAGAAGGACTTCGTCGTCTGCCCGGTGTGCGACACCCAGGTTCGCAACGTGTGCCCCAGCTGCCATCGCCCGCTCGATGCGCACTGGAAGGTCTGCCCCTACTGCCGAACTCGCATCCAGTAACGCATCCATCGCCGGGCCGGCCGCAAGCCCCGGGCACCGCGCGCCTCACACGAGCGCGCAACCCGCACGTGCGCCCCACACCCCGCCCATACGATGAAGCATGCGTAGAAAATCGCCCGCCGTGCCATTAAGGTGCGGCGGGCGCTTGTATACCAAGGCAACCTGCCTATAATGATGCAAGTCAAAAACGCCGCGCCCGCAAGCGCCGCACCAGCGCCGGGCGCACACACTTGCACCAGGCATCCGAGAGGAGAAAACATACCCATGAAGGCACTCTACAATGACGGTTCGGTGGCCGAGCTCCCGCAGGACGAGGTCGCGCACGTCATCCGCCACTCCGCCGCGCATATCATGGCGCAGGCCATCAAGCGCCTGTACCCCCAGGCCGATTTTGCCTACGGCCCCGCGACCGACAACGGCTTTTACTACGACGTCGACCTGCCCGAGGGCGTCAAGATCAGCGAGGACGACTTCCCCGCGATCGAGGCCGAGATGAAAAAGATCGTCAAGGAGAACCTCAAGTTCTCCGTGTACGAGAAGCCCCGCGCCGAGGCCATCGCCCTTATGGAGGAGCGCGGCGAGAAGTACAAGGTCGAGCACATCGGCGACCTGGACGACGACGCCCGCATCACCTTCTACCAGCAGGGCGACTACATCGACATGTGCGTCGGCCCCCACATCTGCTACACCAAGGCCCTCAAGGCCTTTAAGCTCACCGGTGTCTCGGGCGCCTACTGGAAGGGCGACAAGGACAACAAGATGCTCACCCGCATCAACGGCGTCGCCTTTGCCACCAAGGAAGAGCTCGACGAGCACATGCATATGCTGGAGGAGGCCAAGAAGCGCGACCACCGCAAGATCGGCCGCGAGATGGACCTCTTTATGATGCGCGACGAGGCCCCCGGCTTCCCGTTCTTCCTGCCCAACGGCATGATCCTTAAGAATACGCTGCTGGACTACTGGCGCGAGATCCACCACAAGGCCGGCTACGTGGAGATCTCCACGCCGCTCATCATGAACAAGCAGCTGTGGAAGACCTCGGGCCACTGGGACCACTACAAGGACAACATGTACTCCACCGTCATCGACGACGAAGAGTACTGCATTAAGCCCATGAACTGCCCGGGCGGCGTGCTGGTGTACGCCTCCAAGCCGCACTCTTACCGCGAGTTGCCCATCCGCGCCGGCGAGATTGGCCTGGTGCACCGCCACGAGCTGCGCGGCGCCCTGCACGGCCTGTTCCGCGTGCGCTGCTTTAACCAGGACGACGCCCACCTGTTTGTGCGTCCCGACCAGCTGACCGACGAGATCGTGGGCGTTGTCAACCTGATCGACTCCGTGTACCAAAAGTTTGGCTTTAAGTACCACGTTGAGCTTTCCACCCGCCCCGAGGACTCCATGGGCTCCGACGAGGACTGGGCGCGCGCCGAGGAGGGCCTGCGTACCGCTTTGGAGAAGCTGGGCATGGACTACGAGGTCAACGAGGGCGACGGTGCCTTCTACGGCCCCAAGATCGACTTCCACCTGGAGGACTCGCTCGGCCGTACCTGGCAGTGCGGTACCGTCCAGCTCGACTTCCAGATGCCGCTCAACTTTGACCTGGAGTACGTTGATGCCGACGGCACCAAGAAGCGCCCCATCATGCTGCATCGCGTGTGCTTTGGCTCCATCGAGCGCTTCATCGGTATTCTGATTGAGCACTTTGCGGGCAAGTTCCCCACCTGGCTGGCTCCCGTGCAGGTCAAGGCGCTTCCCGTCTCCGAGAAGAGCCGCGACTACGCTCACGAGGTGTGCGCCAAGCTGGAGGAGGCCGGTATTCGCGTGGTCTGCGACGACCGCGACGAGAAGATCGGCTACAAGATCCGCGAGGCCCGCAGCATCGACCGCGTGCCCTATATGCTCATCCTGGGCGAGAAGGAGGTCGAGGCCGGCAACATCTCCGTCCGCGATCGCTCCAACGAGACCGTTCAGATGAGCGTTGACGAGTTTGTTGCCAAGGTGACCGAGGAGATCAAGACCCGCGCCTAAGTCAAGCTTCACAACAATTTACAAAGGCGACCGTCCACAAAGGGCGGTCGCCTTTTTCATGCCGAAATAAGAAAAGCCGCTGGTTGAGCGGCTTTTTTTGTTGCACAAAAAGGTACAGGTTTTTGTAGAGGCGTATGGAGATGTACCTACT
>JACXXQ010001084.1_pt1 | contig 10356 bp, 8 predicted proteins | sample 8621361 | NCBI WGS metagenome assembly JACXXQ01 (sample SAMN15503820, study PRJNA645414) | gut metagenome | isolation source: feces | host: Bos taurus | place: USA | collected 2016 | reverse complement strand
CGATGGTAGTGTGGGGTCTCCCCATGCGAGAGTAGGGAACTGCCAGGCATCAAATTAAGCAGTAAGCCGGTCATAAAACCGGTGGTTGTAAAAGAATTCGGTGGAGCGGTAGTTCAGTCGGTTAGAATACCTGCCTGTCACGCAGGGGGTCGCGGGTTCGAGTCCCGTCCGTTCCGCCACCCTAATTAGGGGCGTAGTTCAATTGGTAGAGCACCGGTCTCCAAAACCGGGTGTTGGGAGTTCGAGTCTCTCCGCCCCTGCCAGAAATCATCCTTAGCGAAAGCTAAGGATTTTTTTTATCTGAAATAACCCTCTCCGAAGTAAATCCTTCTACCGGCATCCTTGCCAGCCATTCATATTAATACACTTCATCCAGCACGTTAATTTTCAAAAGATCGCGAATCAACGCATTTTTATCGCTATTTTGCAGCCATATGGCATAAAGCGGCCGTGAAAGTGTTGTGCTATCGACAACGGTATGCAGGCCGCCTTTTTTACGCGCCCAGCTGACGGGTAGCCAGGTGCAACCATTAAGCATCGCAATCTGTTGCTGTGCCAGTTCAGCAGAACTGGTTGTCAGAATGGGCACTTCGTCAGCACCGATCAAACCTGCCTCATGCTGTTGAAAATCTGGCCCCCACTCAAGTCGCAGATAATTAAGATCTCCCTTTAGTTTTGAAGGGGCACTGGTATAAAGCGCTAAAGTGAAATATCCCAGCAACTGACTACTAAATTCGTCCATTTTGGGCGCTTCAGTGGTAATAAGAAGATCAAGCTGGCGTTCATGCAGCTGTTTTACCAGAGACTGCCGTTGGGCAATTCGCGCTTCGAACTGTAAGCCTGTATGGGCATCCTGATTTTGATACAAGCGTCCCAGCCACTGATTAAGCATACATTCCCACAACGAGGCGCTGGCACCGATAGAAAACTCGTTATGTCGTGAGGTATGCGCCACCTCCTTACGGGCGGCCTGCCAGGTGCTCATGAGCGTTTCTGCATAAGGCAGTAGTTTTTCACCGGCAGCGGTTAAACGGATATTGTTTCTGTGGCGGGTGAAAAGGTTCACACCCAGTTGATTTTCCAGTTGTCTGATTCGAAAGCTCACTGCTGACTGGGTCAGATAGAGCGATTCAGCCGCTCGACCAAAGTGACGCGTTCGGCTAACTTCCAGGAAAGTTTTTAACAATTCCGTATCCACAGTGCTCTCCGCAAAATTATTTGTCGTTATGATTTAAATGTTTTGTTTTACACTCTGTCAAGCGTAACTAATACTCCGCGCCATAACTAGCTCGGTCAAAGAATTAGGAGCGTGCAGGATGGCGGAAAGCTTTACGACGACTAATCGATATTTCGACAATAAACATTATCCACGTGGATTCTCTCGTCATGGTGATTTCACCATCAAAGAGGCACAACTGCTTGAGCGTCATGGTTATGCCTTCAATGAGTTGGATCTTGGCAAACGCGAGCCGGTTACCGAGGAAGAGAAACTCTTCGTAGCAGTATGCCGTGGCGAACGTGAGCCAGTGACAGAAGCAGAACGCGTGTGGTCCAAGTATATGACGCGTATTAAGCGTCCAAAACGTTTTCACACCCTTTCCGGCGGTAAACCGCAGGTTGAAGGTGCTGAAGACTACACCGATTCTGACGATTAATAAAAAGGGCGAAATGCCCTTTTTTTATGTCAGTAGTTTCTGCAGATGGATGAGCAAACGGTCAATCGCTCGATAGCTAACTGCCTCCTGCAAATGCTGACGTGTGATAATGTCAGACTGATCAATATCAGCAATGGTTCGTGCAACTTTCAATAACCGCTGCCAGGCACGAATCGATAACCCCAGATGGATCAGTGTTCCTTCCAACCACATCGCATCTTCGCTCTCAAGTTTGCAGAATTGGCGTATTTCCGGACTATCCAGCCAGGCATTCAGTTTATTCTGCCGCTTAAATTGGCGCTCTCTGGCGGCCATTACGCGTTGTTTAACGGTGGCGCTGCTTTCTCCCGGCACTACCGTTTTACTCAAAATGCCGGGGGGTGGTAATGGGATCTCCAGTGAGAGATCGAAGCGGTCGAGAAAGGGCCCCGAGAGCCGGTTGAGATAACGTAATGTCTGTTCTGGCGTGCAGCGGTTATGGTTTCCCTGATAATGTCCGGTAGGGCTGGGATTCATCGCCGCAACAAGCTGGAAACGGGCTGGATAGGTTATTTTTGCTCGTGTGCGTGAAAGATGGATCTGCCCGGATTCAATCGGCTCTCGCAAGGCATCCAGTGTACGCCGTTCAAATTCAGGTAGCTCATCAAGAAAAAGCACGCCGTTATGCGCCAGCGAAATTTCACCGGGCCCTGGAATTGCGCCACCGCCTACCATCGCAGTTAACGATGCACTGTGATGAGGTGAGCGGAACGGGCGCTGCCGCCATTGTTTTTGTACTGATTCAGCATTTACCAGACTTAATATCGCAGCACTCTCCAGTGCCTCTTCATTGCTTAAATCTGGCAACAGGCCATTAATACGGCTGGCGAGCATTGTTTTACCTGTTCCCGGCGGCCCAATCAGTAAAAGGTTGTGCCCGCCAGCAGCGGTAATTTCCAGTCCTCGCTTTCCTTGTTCCTGACCGATAACATCACTGAGATCATGTTGTAGCGCCCGGGATACTGCATCAGTTGGTTTCGGGCGTTCGAGAGCGTGCTTACCTTCCAGAAACGCACAGACAGCTTGCAGATGATCGGCTATCAGGCATCCTTCACCGTTAATTAGCCCCACTTCATCTTCGTTATCTTTCGCGACGATAATTTTTCTGCCCGACTTAATAGCTTCAGTTGCACTGGAGATTGCGCCGGGAACGCCACGCAGAGCGCCTGTAAGCGCCAGTTCTCCGACTAATTTATATTCATCTAACTTATTGGCTGTAAGCTGTTCTGAGGCCGCCAGCAACGCAATGGCGATAGGTAAATCATATCGTCCCCCTTCTTTTGGCAGATCAGCTGGAGCCAGGTTGATGGTGATTTTTTTCGCCGGATATTCATATCCGCTATTGATAATGGCGCTGCGCACGCGATCGCGAGCTTCTTTTACCGTTGTTTCTGGTAAGCCCACCATCGTTAAGCCGGGTAGACCTTTACTGATATGTACCTCAACAGTGATCGGGGGCGCATTTACTCCCAGGGCTGCGCGGGTATGAACAATTGACAGTGACATAAGCCCTCCTTGAGTCACCATTATGTGCATAAGATATCGCTGCTGTAGCCCGCTAATTCGTGAATTTTAGTGGCTGATTCCTGTTTATTTGTGCAAGTGAAGTTGAGTTGTTCTGGCGGTGGAATGATGCTCGCAAAAATGCAGCGGACAAAGGATGAACTACGAGGAAGGGAACAACATTCATACTGAAATTGAATTTTTTTCACTCACTATTTTATTTTTAAAAAACAACAATTTATATTGAAATTATTAAACGCATCATAAAAATCGGCCAAAAAATATCTTGTACTATTTACAAAACCTATGGTAACTCTTTAGGCATTCCTTCGAACAAGATGCAAGAAAAGACAAAATGACAGCCCTTCTACGAGTGATTAGCCTGGTCGTGATTAGCGTGGTGGTGATTATTATCCCACCGTGCGGGGCTGCACTTGGACGAGGAAAGGCTTAGAGATCAAGCCTTAACGAACTAAGACCCCCGCACCGAAAGGTCCGGGGGTTTTTTTTGACCTTAAAAACATAACCGAGGAGCAGACAATGAATAACAGCACAAAATTCTGTTTCTCAAGATTCAGGACGGGGAACTAACTATGAATGGCGCACAGTGGGTGGTACATGCGTTGCGGGCACAGGGTGTGAACACCGTTTTCGGTTATCCGGGTGGCGCAATTATGCCGGTTTACGATGCATTGTATGACGGCGGCGTGGAGCACTTGCTATGCCGACATGAGCAGGGTGCGGCAATGGCGGCTATCGGTTATGCTCGTGCTACCGGCAAAACTGGCGTATGTATCGCCACGTCTGGTCCGGGCGCAACCAACCTGATAACCGGGCTTGCGGACGCACTGTTAGATTCCATCCCTGTTGTTGCCATCACCGGTCAAGTGTCCGCACCGTTTATCGGCACTGACGCATTTCAGGAAGTGGATGTCCTGGGATTGTCGTTAGCCTGTACCAAGCACAGCTTTCTGGTGCAGTCGCTGGAAGAGTTGCCGCGCATCATGGCTGAAGCATTCGACGTTGCCTGCTCAGGTCGTCCTGGTCCGGTTCTGGTCGATATCCCAAAAGATATCCAGTTAGCCAGCGGTGACCTGGAACCGTGGTTCACCACCGTTGAAAACGAAGTGACTTTCCCACATGCCGAAGTTGAGCAAGCGCGCCAGATGCTGGCAAAAGCGCAAAAACCGATGCTGTACGTTGGCGGTGGCGGGGGTATGGCGCAGGCAGTTCCGGCTTTGCGTGAATTTCTCGCTGCCACAAAAATGCCTGCCACCTGTACGCTGAAAGGGCTGGGCGCAGTAGAAGCAGATTATCCGTACTATCTGGGCATGCTGGGGATGCACGGCACCAAAGCGGCAAACTTCGCGGTGCAGGAGTGTGACCTGCTGATCGCCGTGGGCGCACGTTTTGATGACCGGGTGACCGGCAAACTGAACACCTTCGCGCCACACGCCAGTGTTATCCATATGGATATCGACCCGGCAGAAATGAACAAGCTGCGTCAGGCACATGTGGCATTACAAGGTGATTTAAATGCTCTGTTACCAGCATTACAGCAGCCGTTAAATATCAATGACTGGCAGCAACACTGCGCGCAGCTGCGTGATGAACATTCCTGGCGTTACGACCATCCCGGTGACGCTATCTACGCGCCGTTGTTGTTAAAACAACTGTCGGATCGTAAACCTGCGGATTGCGTCGTGACCACAGATGTGGGGCAGCACCAGATGTGGGCTGCGCAGCACATCGCCCACACTCGCCCGGAAAATTTCATCACCTCCAGCGGCTTAGGCACCATGGGTTTCGGTTTACCGGCGGCGGTTGGCGCGCAAGTCGCGCGACCGAACGATACCGTCGTCTGTATCTCCGGTGACGGCTCTTTCATGATGAATGTGCAAGAGCTGGGCACCGTAAAACGCAAGCAGTTACCGTTGAAAATCGTCTTACTCGATAACCAACGGTTAGGGATGGTTCGACAATGGCAGCAACTGTTTTTTCAGGAACGATACAGCGAAACCACCCTTACTGATAACCCCGATTTCCTCATGTTAGCCAGCGCCTTCGGCATCCCTGGCCAACACATCACCCGTAAAGACCAGGTTGAAGCGGCACTCGACACCATGCTGAACAGTGATGGGCCATACCTGCTTCATGTCTCAATCGACGAACTTGAGAACGTCTGGCCGCTGGTGCCGCCTGGCGCCAGTAATTCAGAAATGTTGGAGAAATTATCATGATGCAACATCAGGTCAATGTATCGGCTCGCTTCAATCCAGAAACCTTAGAACGTGTTTTACGCGTGGTGCGTCATCGTGGTTTCCACGTCTGCTCAATGAATATGGCCGCCGCCAGCGATGCACAAAATATAAATATCGAATTGACCGTTGCCAGCCCACGGTCGGTCGACTTACTGTTTAGTCAGTTAAATAAACTGGTGGACGTCGCACACGTTGCCATCTGCCAGAGCACAACCACATCACAACAAATCCGCGCCTGAGCGCAAAAGGAATATAAAAATGACCACGAAGAAAGCTGATTACATTTGGTTCAATGGGGAGATGGTTCGCTGGGAAGACGCGAAGGTGCATGTGATGTCGCACGCGCTGCACTATGGCACCTCGGTTTTTGAAGGCATCCGTTGCTACGACTCGCACAAAGGACCGGTTGTATTCCGCCATCGTGAGCATATGCAGCGTCTGCATGACTCCGCCAAAATCTATCGCTTCCCGGTTTCGCAGAGCATTGATGAGCTGATGGAAGCTTGTCGTGACGTGATCCGCAAAAACAATCTCACCAGCGCCTATATCCGTCCGCTGATCTTCGTTGGTGATGTTGGCATGGGCGTAAACCCGCCAGCGGGATACTCAACCGACGTGATTATCGCTGCTTTCCCGTGGGGAGCGTATCTGGGCGCAGAAGCGCTGGAGCAGGGGATCGATGCGATGGTTTCCTCCTGGAACCGCGCAGCACCAAACACCATCCCGACGGCGGCAAAAGCCGGTGGTAACTACCTCTCTTCCCTGCTGGTGGGTAGCGAAGCGCGCCGCCACGGTTATCAGGAAGGTATCGCGCTGGATGTGAATGGCTACATCTCTGAAGGTGCAGGCGAAAACCTGTTTGAAGTGAAAGACGGCGTGCTGTTCACCCCACCGTTCACCTCCTCCGCGCTGCCGGGTATTACCCGTGATGCCATCATCAAACTGGCGAAAGAGCTGGGAATTGAAGTGCGTGAGCAGGTTCTGTCGCGCGAATCACTGTACCTGGCGGATGAAGTGTTTATGTCCGGTACTGCGGCAGAAATCACGCCAGTGCGCAGCGTAGATGGTATTCAGGTTGGTGAAGGCCGTTGCGGTCCGGTTACCAAACGCATTCAGCAAGCCTTCTTCGGCCTCTTCACTGGCGAAACCGAAGATAAATGGGGCTGGTTAGATCAAGTTAATCAATAAATACAAAAAATGGGACGGCACGCACCGTCCCATTTACGAGACAGACACTGGGAGTAAATAAAGTATGCCTAAGTACCGTTCCGCCACCACCACTCATGGTCGTAATATGGCGGGTGCTCGTGCGCTGTGGCGCGCCACCGGAATGACCGATGCCGATTTTGGCAAGCCGATTATCGCGGTTGTGAACTCGTTCACCCAATTTGTACCGGGTCACGTCCATCTGCGCGATCTCGGTAAACTGGTCGCCGAACAAATTGAAGCGGCTGGCGGCGTTGCCAAAGAGTTCAACACCATTGCGGTGGATGATGGGATTGCCATGGGCCACGGGGGGATGCTTTATTCACTGCCATCTCGCGAACTGATCGCTGATTCCGTTGAGTATATGGTCAACGCCCACTGCGCCGACGCCATGGTCTGCATCTCTAACTGCGACAAAATCACCCCGGGGATGCTGATGGCTTCCCTGCGCCTGAATATTCCGGTGATCTTTGTTTCCGGCGGCCCGATGGAGGCCGGGAAAACCAAACTTTCCGATCAGATCATCAAGCTCGATCTGGTTGATGCGATGATCCAGGGCGCAGACCCGAAAGTATCTGACTCCCAGAGCGATCAGGTTGAACGTTCCGCGTGTCCGACCTGCGGTTCCTGCTCCGGGATGTTTACCGCTAACTCAATGAACTGCCTGACCGAAGCGCTGGGCCTGTCGCAGCCGGGCAACGGCTCGCTGCTGGCAACCCACGCCGACCGTAAGCAGCTGTTCCTTAATGCTGGTAAACGCATTGTTGAATTGACCAAACGTTATTACGAGCAAAACGACGAAAGTGCACTGCCGCGTAATATCGCCAGTAAGGCGGCGTTTGAAAACGCCATGACGCTGGATATCGCGATGGGTGGATCGACTAACACCGTACTTCACCTGCTGGCGGCGGCGCAGGAAGCGGAAATCGACTTCACCATGAGTGATATCGATAAGCTTTCCCGCAAGGTTCCACAGCTGTGTAAAGTTGCGCCGAGCACCCAGAAATACCATATGGAAGATGTTCACCGTGCTGGTGGTGTTATCGGTATTCTCGGCGAACTGGATCGCGCGGGGTTACTGAACCGTGATGTGAAAAACGTACTTGGCCTGACGTTGCCGCAAACGCTGGAACAATACGACGTTATGCTGACCCAGGATGACGCGGTAAAAAATATGTTCCGCGCAGGTCCTGCAGGCATTCGTACCACACAGGCATTCTCGCAAGATTGCCGTTGGGATACGCTGGACGACGATCGCGCCAATGGCTGTATCCGCTCGCTGGAACACGCCTACAGCAAAGACGGCGGCCTGGCGGTGCTCTACGGTAACTTTGCGGAAAACGGCTGCATCGTGAAAACGGCAGGCGTCGATGACAGCATCCTCAAATTCACCGGCCCGGCGAAAGTGTACGAAAGCCAGGACGATGCGGTAGAAGCGATTCTCGGCGGTAAAGTTGTCGCCGGAGATGTGGTAGTAATTCGCTATGAAGGCCCGAAAGGCGGTCCGGGGATGCAGGAAATGCTCTACCCAACCAGCTTCCTGAAATCAATGGGTCTCGGCAAAGCCTGTGCGCTGATCACCGACGGTCGTTTCTCTGGTGGCACCTCTGGTCTTTCCATCGGCCACGTCTCACCGGAAGCGGCAAGCGGCGGCAGCATTGGCCTGATTGAAGATGGTGACCTGATCGCTATCGACATCCCGAACCGTGGCATTCAGTTACAGGTAAGCGATGCCGAACTGGCGGCGCGTCGTGAAGCGCAGGACGCTCGAGGTGACAAAGCCTGGACGCCGAAAAATCGTGAACGTCAGGTCTCCTTTGCCCTGCGTGCTTATGCCAGCCTGGCAACCAGCGCCGACAAAGGCGCGGTGCGCGATAAATCGAAACTGGGGGGTTAATAATGGCTGACTCGCAACCCCTGTCCGGTGCTCCGGAAGGTGCCGAATATTTAAGAGCAGTGCTGCGCGCGCCGGTTTACGAGGCGGCGCAGGTTACGCCGCTACAAAAAATGGAAAAACTGTCGTCGCGTCTTGATAACGTCATTCTGGTGAAGCGCGAAGATCGCCAGCCAGTGCACAGCTTTAAGCTGCGCGGCGCATACGCCATGATGGCGGGCCTGACGGAAGAACAGAAAGCGCACGGCGTGATCACTGCTTCTGCGGGTAACCACGCGCAGGGCGTCGCGTTTTCTTCTGCGCGGTTAGGCGTGAAGGCCCTGATCGTTATGCCAACCGCCACCGCCGACATCAAAGTCGACGCGGTGCGCGGCTTCGGCGGCGAAGTGCTGCTCCACGGCGCGAACTTTGATGAAGCGAAAGCCAAAGCGATCGAACTGTCACAGCAGCAGGGGTTCACCTGGGTGCCGCCGTTCGACCATCCGATGGTGATTGCCGGGCAAGGCACGCTGGCGCTGGAACTGCTCCAGCAGGACGCCCATCTCGACCGCGTATTTGTGCCAGTCGGCGGCGGCGGTCTGGCTGCTGGCGTGGCGGTGCTGATCAAACAACTGATGCCGCAAATCAAAGTGATCGCCGTAGAAGCGGAAGACTCCGCCTGCCTGAAAGCAGCGCTGGATGCGGGTCATCCGGTTGATCTGCCGCGCGTAGGGCTATTTGCTGAAGGCGTAGCGGTAAAACGCATCGGTGACGAAACCTTCCGTTTATGCCAGGAGTATCTCGACGACATCATCACCGTCGATAGCGATGCGATCTGTGCGGCGATGAAGGATTTATTCGAAGATGTGCGCGCGGTGGCGGAACCCTCTGGCGCGCTGGCGCTGGCGGGAATGAAAAAATATATCGCCCTGCACAACATTCGCGGCGAACGGCTGGCGCATATTCTTTCCGGTGCCAACGTGAACTTCCACGGCCTGCGCTACGTCTCAGAACGCTGCGAACTGGGCGAACAGCGTGAAGCGTTGTTGGCGGTGACCATTCCGGAAGAAAAAGGCAGCTTCCTCAAATTCTGCCAACTGCTTGGCGGGCGTTCGGTCACCGAGTTCAACTACCGTTTTGCCGATGCCAAAAACGCCTGCATCTTTGTCGGTGTGCGCCTGAGCCGCGGCCTCGAAGAGCGCAAAGAAATTTTGCAGATGCTCAACGACGGCGGCTACAGCGTGGTTGATCTCTCCGACGACGAAATGGCGAAGCTACACGTGCGCTATATGGTCGGCGGACGTCCATCGCATCCGTTGCAGGAACGCCTCTACAGCTTCGAATTCCCGGAATCACCGGGCGCGCTGCTGCGCTTCCTCAACACGCTGGGTACGTACTGGAACATTTCTTTGTTCCACTATCGCAGCCATGGCACCGACTACGGGCGCGTACTGGCGGCGTTCGAACTTGGCGACCATGAACCGGATTTCGAAACCCGGCTGAATGAGCTGGGCTACGATTGCCACGACGAAACCAATAACCCGGCGTTCAGGTTCTTTTTGGCGGGTTAGGGAAAAATGCCTGATAGCGCTTCGCTTATCAGGCCTACCCGCGCGACAACGTCATTTGTGGTTCGGCAAAATCCTCCAGAACGCCTCAATCAGCGGCTCATGCAGCCGCTTTTTTTGTGCACACACGCCCAGTTCAAACGGCGTTTTCTCATCGCTGCGATCTAAAATCATTACCCGGTTGCGTACAGGCTCCGGGCTGTTTTCCAGCACCACTTCCGGCAACAGCGCCACACCACAGCCGAGCGCCA
>JACXXQ010001074.1_pt1 | contig 10402 bp, 9 predicted proteins | sample 8621361 | NCBI WGS metagenome assembly JACXXQ01 (sample SAMN15503820, study PRJNA645414) | gut metagenome | isolation source: feces | host: Bos taurus | place: USA | collected 2016 | reverse complement strand
TTGTAACTTCGCCGCACAATTTAAAATTATCGCAATGGAATTTACAGGAAAAATCATCGCTATCCTCCCCCCGAGAGGCGGAGTTTCAAAAACTAGCGGCAACGAGTGGAAATCACAAGAGTACGTTATCGAAAACCACGACCAATATCCACGTAAAATGTGCTTCGACGTATTTGGCGCAGACAAAATCGAGCAGTTCAACATTCAAATGGGCGAAGAATTGACTGTATCATTCGACGTTGACGCCCGTCAGTGGAATGATCGCTGGTTCAATAGTATCCGCGCATGGAAAGTAGAGCGTGTTAGCACAGGTGCTCCAATGGCTTCCGGTTCTCCCGTTCCTCCTCCAGCTCCATCGGCTATGCCGGAATTTACTCCGGGCGATGCCAAAGACGATCTGCCATTCTAAACCGAAAGTCATTCGTTCGATGAATAAGCATAAAAAACTCCCGATAGGATTAAACTCCATCGGGAGTTTTTTTTATGTCCTTTTCCTCCCGAAAAAAAACAAATCTTTTTCTTCTTCTTTTTCATCTTCAGAAGAAGAAGTTTTTTTATTTATTTCTTTGTTTATAATGGGGGATGAATTTTTCTGTATATTTTACGTATTTTCTGTGAATTTTTCTGTATATTTTACAGATTTAAATGTTAAAATCACCCATAATAAGCTGACCATAGGACTATTATAAGCACACATATAAAAACGGCAAAAATGCAAAAAGAAAAAAAACAAAAAGGCGTTTCTCCAAAAGCAGAACGCACACAAAAAAGTATGGGTCAATGGAGCAAAAAAAAACGATAAATAGCATCTTGAAAATGTATGGAGGAAGCAGGCAAAGTTTATGGATAATCCAGCCAAAAGCTATGGAGGTTTTCAGAAAAATGATCGCAGACAAACGATGATTTTTTATTCTGATTTATATTTCAAAACAATATTAGGATATACCATTCCGTCTGCACAGGCAAACTGAACAAAGAGGGTGAAATGACGGAAGAAGTCGGCGTTGCGCAGAAAGAAATCCGGTACAAAACGAACGTGATTTTCTGATTGTTGGAATATGTGGTCGAAATCCGCCATCAGCATAAAATGGTAGGAATCGGACAAATGATCCATGCCTGTCTGATAGGCCATCGCTCCATTGAGCACCTCACCTTTATCCAGTTGGCGAATATAATGCGCGAGAGCATCCGCATCAGGAGCGAGCAACAAGCGCCCGCCATAGAAGGCTGCATATACATCCAAAGTTGGTTCCGCAAAACTGGTTAGTTGTTCAAACAATGTTGTTTGAGGCAACCGATAGACAAGATATGCTTTATTTACAGTATAACAAAAAGTTATACGCGGATTCTTTCTTCCTTCGTCCGCCGAAGCTGCATCAACAAGGGCACGAAGCATTCGCTCGGCTTCCGTTACATCTGCCACCGACAGGCTCAAGACTGCCGCTGCACCCTGCAAAGTATCTTCACGCTGAAAGAGACAGGCAACCAAATCCTGCCCGGCATTTTCCATCAGATAGCGTGAAAACTCTTTATCCCTATTTTGCACTTCACTCGTGCGAACAGGCACGCTCTGTCTCTGGACATTTCCATAAGAAAGTAGAGACACCCAGTCCGTAATCCCTTGCCTGCTGAAATAAAAAGCAGTAGACGGCAACACCTCTCCCGGAAATCCCTTGACGGATTGTTGCTGGCGAAGCTGGTTTATAAACGCAAAGCAAGTGTCTGCATCGTGAGTGATGCCGGAGAAATAGATGAAATCATCTTTCATTTTCATGTCAAATTCCGTCCATCCCATCATCCCTTGCATACGGGTATAGATGGTAGCGGCCGCCGCGCTTTTTTTCGGAGCACGTATTCCTGTAAAGGTAGAATCATCAGCCAACGATTTTCCACTTTTATACGCATCAATAACGTTTTCAATCAGTTTTTTCTGAAAGCTCAATGCCATAAAATCGGATGTCAGATAGCAGGCAAGAAAATCACCGTCCGCCATAGGATAAATAATTATCTCTTCTCCTTTGTAAATAAACGTTTTCGGCGGATAAAGTGAGGATATATATTTGCGTACAAATCTGTTTACCAACTCCTTATCTCCATTTCCCAATCTGCAATAGAGCACTTGATTACGTTCGTTATCCGGCTCGTGGAAACTAATCAACATTTGATTCATTTGCCGGCTTAAACCGTGGGGAGTATCTTCTGAAAGGGCGTAAAGGCTCTGTTTCAGATAAGAAAAGAGTTTGGATACATAAAGATATTGCTGATTTTTACTGCAAGTCAGCTCATCGACTTCTGCTACAAATTCGAGCACGTCATCAGTAACGAATACTGCTGAAGTTGTGGATGGCACCAGTTCATAAAGATTAAAGTCTTTCTGCCCTTCAGCTGCTGACAGTCTAAAAAAAGAGTACAATGCGAAACCTGAGCACAAAAGTACAACAGAAGATGTGATCGCTATTTTCACTATCGTACGAAGTTTCATAATATTCGCTGTTTATCGGCTAGGTGCAAAAATAATAATTTCTACAAAGAAAACAAAACTTTTGCTAAAAATTTCACCGATAATCAAACATAGATATCCAATCCGTCGAACGCCAGGTGAATATTTTCCGGAAGGTTCTTTTCAACCTCCGCATGCAAGCCCATATCATGACTCATGTGTATAAAGTATGTCTTCTTTGCCTGAATACGCCGGGCCACCGCCAATGCTTCTTCCAAATTTTGGTGAGTAGGATGCGAGGCGATCCGAAGCGCATTCATTACCAAAACATCTATTCCTGCCAATTGTTCATAGGATTCTTCGGGCATGGTCAACATATCAGTGATATACCCCAACTGCCCGATACGATACCCCAGAATCGGCAGTCGGCCATGCATCACACGTAGAGGAAGCACTTCCGTGTGGTTTACAGAAAAGGATTGCCCCACCGAAATTTCCTGTAAAGGAATATCGGGAACACCCGGATAACGATGGTCGACAAAGCAATAGGGCATACGCAAACGCAATCCCTGCGCTACATAATCTTCCGCATAAATAGGCACGGAACCGAACCGGCAAAACGGACGTAAATCATCCAGTCCGCCCACATGGTCATAATGTTCGTGCGTAATGAGCACACCATCTATCCTCTCAAAAGGGAGATGTAATACCTGTGTCCGGAAATCGGGACCACAATCTATCAGAATCCGCGCGTCATCTGTCTCCACAATAGCAGATGCACGCAATCGATTATCTTTCGGATCGGAAGAAGTACAAACCGGACATGTACAGCCGATTTGAGGTACTCCCGTTGATGTTCCACTTCCTATAATTCTTACTTTCACTTGTTTATTCTCAATTTATAAAGTTGACTTCCGGATGGATATCAATGCCGAACTTCTCACGAACAGAGGCTCGGACCGCATCTGAAAGTGCAATAATATCACTACCTTTTGCTCCACCACGGTTCACCAGCACCAGTGCTTGTTTATCATGCACAGCAGCCGGTCCCAAGGCTTTTCCTTTCCAGCCGCATTGGTCAATCATCCACCCTGCCGGAATTTTTACGCGGCCGTCGGCCAGCTCATAGTAGGGTATGCGGGGATATTCCTGTTGCAAGGCTTCCAGTTTTTCTTTCGGCACAATGGGGTTCATAAAGAAACTGCCGGCATTACCCATCACTTTCGGATCGGGCAGCTTGCTCTCGCGAATAGCAATAATCACTTTCCGGACAACAGAAAGCGTCAATGACGGATATTTTTCAAGCTCCTGACGAATGGTGCCATAATCTAATGTATAATGCTCTTCTTTACTCAATCGGAAACGAACATAAGTGACAAAGGTCACTTTGTTTTCCGGATACTTAAAGATACTGTTGCGGTAGGTATATCCACATTCCTCTACTAAATAAACGCGTTCTTCAGCTTGAATGTTCACTGTTTCCACAGCCGTTATCAGATCTTTCACCTCAACGCCATAGGCTCCGATATTCTGCACCGCACTCGCCCCCACCTCACCGGGAATCAGCGACAGGTTCTCCGCTCCATACCATCCATGCTCTACACAATAAGCTACAAAGTCATCCCATACTACCCCTGCTCCCACTCTCACTGATACAGAGTGGGCATCTTCTTCCGTCACTTCGATTCCTTCAATGCGGGAATGCAATATCAACCCGTCGTAATCTTTGGTAAACAACAGGTTACTGCCACCACCAATATGCAAAAAAGGTGTCGTAACGGCACCTTGCACAATCAGCTTCTTCAGTTCTTCAACCGAAGTGTACTCTAAAAAACGAGCGGCACTGACATCAATGCCGAATGTATTGTAGGGTAAAAGAGAATACATATATTTTTAATTATAAGTTATATCATTATTCGTTATAAGCCGGCAAACACAGTTATATCATTAACTGCAAGGCTATTTCTTGTAGCGTATTACTACCTGCATCAAATGCTTGTATCTTCAAACTTATACAATTCCCATTCCCCGGCTTTGCGACGGAAATAGAGGATATTAGAAAAACCATTACCGATACCTTTCAACGCCAGAATCTTCGTTGGCGAATCATCGTCATTCCGCTGCCCGTAATTGATATTAGAAAGACGATCGGCAGGAAGTCCCGGTTTAAAAGCGAACCACTGATTAAGATCGAGGGTGGTCTCCAGAATAGAGAAATCATCGTCCGGATCGGTGGTTACAAAAGCCAGAGGCTCACACACACGCTTACTCTGAAAAAGACTATCTGCGGCAAAGTGTCCGAAAAACTCCACGAAATTTTCATTATCATTTTGCTTAATGGGGCGCAGATTAATTGCCTCCAGCATCCATGCACCTTTGATACGCTCAAAATAGTATTTCTTTACCATTCGTGTTTTCACAAACACCCATTCTACCTGTACGGAAGTGAGGGAGGTATCTCCCACTAAATCCATATCTTCTTCTCTATCAAATAGAAGCGTATAATAATGCTGTTTGGTAAACAAGTCATCATGCTTCCAGTTATGCTCCTCGATATTCGTTTTTTTATCTCCATTGTAGTAAGGCAACGGAAATTTCACACGCTGACGCTGCAACACGTCATCGGAAGCAAAATTGTAGATAAAATCATCGAAAGATTCATCTGCCTGTATAGGTTGCGGATCTTCCGGCGATTCATCACAGTGAATAGAATCGGCTACCTGCCGGATAGAATCCACTTCTTTTGTGATAGATGCGAAGGGGTCAATGTTTGTTTTCTTGTTTCCACAAGCACCCAGTATACCGAGCAACATGACCCCTACAATTAGTTTTTTCATTATTTTAGTTTCTCTCTTAACTTTTCAAGCATATCTACCGTCATGCTTTCCAAATCGTAGGCCGGCTTCCATCCCCACTCTTCACGAGCGCAGGTGTCATCCAGACTATCGGGCCAGCTATCGGCAATGCGCTGTTTCAAAGGATCTATATCATAGATCATCTCAAACTGCGGCACATGCTTCCTGATAGCCTGATAAATCGTCTCCGGGTCGAAACTCATCGAGGCGATATTGAAAGCATTTCGGTGTATCAATTTTGTCGGATCAGCTTCCATCAGCGTAATTGCTGCGTTCAGCGCATCCGGCATGTACATCATATCCATCAAAGTGCCTTGCTTAATGGGGCACACAAATTTTTCTCCTTTCACCGCCGAGTAATAAATATCGACAGCATAATCGGTCGTACCTCCTCCCGGAGGGGTCACATTCGAAATAATGCCCGGAAAACGGACAGCACGGGTATCAACACCATATTTATTAAAATAGTAGTCACTTAGCAACTCGGTCGTTACCTTGGTGACTCCATACATGGTGCGCGGACGCTGAATTGTATCCTGCGGTGTTTTCGTATGAGGCGTACTAGCGCCAAACGAACCGATAGAACTCGGAGTAAACACTGCACATCCTTGTTCGCGTGCCACTTCCAATACATTCCATAATCCATCGATACCTATTTTCCAGGCCAGCTTGGGTTTCGACTCGGCAACTACGGACAGCAGAGCAGCCAAATTATAAATTGTATCGATGTGATACTCTTTTACCACAGATGCGATCGCTTCTCCATCCGTTACATCAGCAATTGCCGACGGTCCGGACTCCTTTAATTCCCCTTTAGGTTCTGCACCCGGAATATAACCTGCTACTACATTTGCATTTCCGTAACGTTTACGTAGCTCCATCGTTAGCTCCGACCCTATCTGTCCGGTAGCTCCAATAATCAAAATGTGTTCCATTTTTTCTTCTGACTTAGAATATCAAGCTTAAATAGTGCGCAAAGTAAGCACTTTTTTTTCAGATTTTAATCAAAAAGACATTGTTATTCCAAGAAAAATTGTGTCCTTTGCAATATAACTTAATCACCCAAACACTATGTACGGTAAAATGCAAGAATATCTCTGCCAAACATTGGCTGAAATCAAGGAAGCCGGACTTTATAAAGAAGAACGACTGATTGAAAGTGCGCAGCAAGCTGCCATCACTGTAAAAGGTAAGGAAGTGCTGAACTTCTGTGCAAATAATTACTTAGGATTATCCAATCACCCCCGATTGATTAAGGCTTCGCAGGAAATGATGAATAACCGTGGTTACGGAATGTCGTCCGTCCGCTTCATTTGTGGAACGCAAGATATACACAAAGAACTGGAAGCTGCCATCTCGGAGTATTTCCAAACGGAAGACACGATCTTGTATGCTGCTTGTTTCGACGCCAACGGCGGCGTATTCGAACCGCTTTTCTCTGAAGAGGATGCCATCATCTCGGATTCTCTGAATCATGCTTCTATCATTGACGGAGTACGTCTTTGCAAGGCAAAGCGCTACCGTTATGCTAACGCTGACATGAAGGACTTGGAAAGATGTTTGCAAGAAGCGCAGGCACAACGTTTCCGTATTGTTGTAACGGACGGTGTGTTCTCTATGGACGGCAATGTAGCTCCAATGGATCAGATTTGCGATCTTGCCGAGAAATACGATGCACTGGTAATGGTGGACGAGTCACACTCTGCCGGTGTGGTAGGTGCCACAGGGCATGGAGTAAGCGAGTTGTATAAGACTCATGGACGGGTAGATATTTATACCGGAACATTAGGTAAGGCTTTTGGCGGTGCACTGGGAGGTTTCACCACCGGTCGTAAAGAGATTATCGATTTGCTTCGTCAACGCAGCCGCCCGTATCTGTTCTCGAATTCTTTGGCTCCGGGCATCATTGGTGCCAGCCTTGAAGTTTTCAAGATGCTGAAAGAGAGCAATGCATTACATGATAAACTTGTTGAGAATGTAAACTACTTCCGCGATAAGATGACGGCTGCCGGATTTGATATCAAACCGACACAAAGCGCTATCTGTGCCGTTATGTTGTATGACGCGAAGTTGTCCCAGATTTACGCTGCACGTATGCAGGAGGAAGGCATCTATGTGACAGGCTTCTATTATCCGGTAGTGCCGAAAGATCAGGCACGCATCCGTGTGCAAATCTCTGCAGGGCACGAGAAAGCACATCTTGACAAGTGCATCGCTGCCTTTATCAAGGTAGGCAAAGAGCTTAATGTGCTGAAAACGGAATAACTCCGGGGCAAGTTTTACTTGCAGCACCCATTTTTAGGCACGGATTACACTGATTACGCTGTTGCTTTATGCAAGCATATTTCTAAAACCGTAAAATCCGTGTAACCCGTGCCTAAAAATTCTCTTTTATAAAATAAATTTTGAACCGCTACTTGACTATAAAAAAAAGATTATGGAAGAATTGACTCTCACTACTCCTGCCCTACTTTTCTCGGCAGTTTCATTGATATTGCTGGCTTATACCAACCGTTTCTTATCGTATGCCCAACTTGTGCGCCAACTGCGTGACCGCTACATGGAAAACCCTTCGGATATCACTGAAGCGCAAATCGAGAATCTACGGAAACGGTTAAACCTGACCCGTAGAATGCAAGGACTAGGTATTGCAAGCCTTTTTTTCTGTGTAGTCAGCATGTTCCTTATTTATATCGGGCTTCAATTATTCTCTGCTTATGTATTCGGATTGGCATTGATTCTGCTGATAGCTTCTTTAGGCGTATCTTTCCGCGAAATACAGATTTCCACCCGTTCACTGGAAATTTACCTGGGAACGATGGAGAAAGGGAAAAACAAGAAATAAGATTGTTCGTACTCCCGTTAAAGTCTATCATTATCAAGATACCACCCGGCAAGGAAGAATAACCGTAAAGCGGCTTCCCTTGCCTACCTCGGACTTGAGTTCGATCTTTCCACCCAGCTTCTCTATAATCACCTGACAAATAGAAAGTCCCAATCCTGCTCCCTGCGAAAATTCGTTTTGTTTGTAGAAACGGCTGAAAATCATCCGTTGTTCTTCTCGTGGAATCCCTCTTCCGGTATCTTCTACATAAATCTGCACTTTGCCTTCATCCGGCAGATAACTATATCCTAATTTGATATATCCGGTTTCCGTAAACTTGCAGGCGTTATTCAGAAAGTTTGTCAGAACTTGTATCAAGCGCTCTCTGTCCACATTGATTTCCAAAGGTGTATCATCCACTTCTTTCAGAAATTCCAAATGTGGAGCAATCAGAACCTGATGTGTCATATAGATATCGTCAATCAACTCTCTCACCTTGCATCTCTTGAATGAGAAAGACATATATCCTGATTCGATACGGGAAAGTTCCAAGATATCATTAATCAGTTTGAGTAATAACTCGCTGTTCTTGTTAATAGTACTGATATACTCTTCGCGTTCTACGGAACTCAATCCATCTTCCAATGCCAGTATATTGGCAAAGCCAACGATTGAATTAAGCGGAGTACGTATCTCATGGCTCATATTTGCGAGAAATGATTGTTTCAATTCCGCCTTTTCAGCCAATAAGCGTGCTGCTTCCAATTCTTCTTCACGATCTTTTATATCCTGTATATTAAGCAACAAACCTGCGGTTTTATATTCGCCTCCGGGTAGCTGTTTGGTGGTATAACGGAACTCCCACCACTGATAGCCTTTGCCGTCGAAGTTACAAAGCTCCTGCACAATCTTTTTATGAGCACTTTTCAGATTTCGCCAGTTGAACTTCACTCCTTCCCAATGGTCGGGATGGATAAAGCTCATGAATTCCTTAAACGAAAGTTGTCTGGAATTTAACCCTTGCGACGCCCAGAATGCATCTTCAAAGACAAAACAACCGTTATCCAATCTCCAAGCATACGTCATTCCACCCTCAATGGCTAATGACAATGTTTCTTTTTCATCAGCCAATGCTATAAGAGCCTGCTTTTTCCTCATCTGTTCCCGAAGGTATAGCCACCAAAGAGAAGCGAAAAGAATAATTAGTATAAGAATGAACGATGCGACTGAAATTCCCCACAACAAAGGGTATTTATCACTAAACGGAATATCGATAATACGATATTTAGCAGGAATACTTTCCTTACTCAAACCTATTTGCGTCATTGTATTCCAATCAACAACATACTCTTTCCGGCTTTCAACAATAGGCATGTCCGCCGGACTCACACCGTGTAATATACGAACGGCTGCTTTCACCTCTTCTTCCACCTGAATAGGCAACGAAGTGATGTATCCACCCAGCAACTTCTCACCAAACCCGAAGGCTTCATTGATAGCTGTCAGACTGGGACTGCCACAGATGCTTCCAATATTAATGGTAGTATAATCCCGTTTCAGCTGAATATAGCATTGATCGCGATAGCTTCTGTTCAACACCCACATAAAGGTAGCGTCCGAATGATTTCTGGCATTACGTAAAGGAATAGCCATGAAACGAGTATAACCTTCCTCCTGCGTCAAACGTATCTGTTCTTCAAGAGAAAGTTCGGGGTTATCGATGAATCCGGTCACTTTATGACCTTTAAACTGTTCCTTTGCATCTCTTCTGATTTGTTTATCGATATAAGTGGTATCGAGCATGGTAAACAACCGGACGTGTTCACCGAAAAGTTCTTTTGCCACACTGACATTTTCATTAAAGGCGATCTTATCATGGAAACCCGTCACATTAGGATGGCGTTTCAGCAAGCCCCAATTCGGGTAATTGACACCACCAAAAACCACAGGTACTTCTTTGCCCAACTGAACCCCACATTTCATCAATGAATAGGTAGCCTGGTCTTCATTCACCAGAATCACTTCCGGCCGCCAGTCTTTCGAAACGGAATCAACCAGAAAACGCATTCGTTCCAACTCCGGTTCTTCCCAATAGGACTCACAATCTAAATAAACGGTACGGATATCAGCATCTATTTTCTCTTTCTCAAATTGCTCCGCTATCATCCGGTTAAATTCCGGATAAGCCGCGTAAGTCTCCTCATAAGAGTGGATAACTAAAATACGCCGTTCCTCTTTTTGAGAACAACTGCTCACCCCCAAAAAGAGCAATAAAAATATAGG
>JACXXQ010001073.1_pt1 | contig 10417 bp, 14 predicted proteins | sample 8621361 | NCBI WGS metagenome assembly JACXXQ01 (sample SAMN15503820, study PRJNA645414) | gut metagenome | isolation source: feces | host: Bos taurus | place: USA | collected 2016 | reverse complement strand
AACCCTCCTTTTAATTATCATTTGCATTCAAAAACGAAATAATGCATACTGCTGATATGGATTATTTCTATATTCTTAATAGAAATTTTCAGTTATCCATTTATCATTCATAAAGTTAAGATATACAACAACTTATGATATTGATTTAATTAGAGGCGAATATGACAACAAATATTGTAGATGAAAACATTAAACTATTAAAAAAAGTGGGGTTAAAAATTACTGAACCTCGTTTAAAGATCCTCTCATTAATGCAACGTACTCCGGTACAACATTTCTCCGCTGAAGATGTTTATAAATGGTTACTTGAAGAAGATGAAGAAATTGGATTGGCAACCGTATACCGCGTTTTAAATCAATTCGATGAAGCCAACATTCTTATTCGCCATAATTTTGAAGGAAATAAATCTGTATTTGAACTTGCTCCGCAAGAACACCACGATCATATTATTTGTATGGATTGTGGCAAAGTGTTTGAATTTAATGATGATCTTATTGAAAGAAGACAAAAAGAGATCAGCGAACAGCACGGCATAAAATTACTTTCTCACAGCCTATATCTTTATGGTAAATGTGCCGACATTAAGCATTGTGAAGAAAAAAATCAAAATAAATAATTGATATAAATAAATGGTTGCTGTTTTTAAACTTACCGGCAACCATTTTTTATTTTCGACTTTTAGCTCTACTTTTTCTTTGGTCTGAAACTATCAACAATTGCTTTATGCGTATCAATATAAATTCCGCTCAATAATTCCAAACAATAAGGCACAGCAGCAAAAATCCCTTTCACAATCACTTTACCATTTTCGTCTTTCAACCCTTCCAATGTTTCTTTAATTGCTTTCGGTTGTCCCGGCAAATTAAGAATTAAACTTTCTTTGCGGATCACACCGACTTGACGGGAAAGAATGGCTGTCGGCACAAATTGCAAACTAATCTGTCGCATCTGCTCGCCAAACCCGGGCATTTCCCGATCTGCCACCGCTAACGTTGCATCAGGTGTCACATCTCGCTTTGCCGGCCCCGTGCCGCCGGTGGTCAACACTAAATGGCAACCGCACTCATCCACCAACTCTTTTAATGTTTGCTCAATTAACGGTTGTTCATCAGGAATCAAACGTTTTTCCACCGCAAAAGGCGCTATTAATGCCTGCTCTAGCCATTGCTGCAAAGCAGGCAACCCTTTATCTTCATAAACACCTTGCGAGGCACGATCTGAAATAGAAACTAATCCAACTTTAAACTGCGTCATTTTTTATCCTTTTATTGAAAACCATTTATCGCCGAAAAAGAACAGCAATAATCCGCCCATAACTACCAACATACCCACCATTTTCCAGACAGTCACTTCACGCACCGGCATATAAATTAAGCCAAAATGATCTATGATCATCGCCGCCACCAACTGTCCGATAATAATAAAAAACAGCATATTGGTAATACCGACCTTCGGCGCAAGAAAAATCGTGGTAAATACCACCAATGCACCTAACGGCCCGCCAATAAATTTCCAAAACGGTTGTCCGGCAAGGTTTTGTAAGCCTTCCCATAAATTGGTTTTCAACAAACATACCGCCAACAACGCTAATGTTCCGGTAGCAAAAGAGATTAATGCCGCAATTAACGGTTGCCCGGCAACCACTTTACTAAGCTGGCTATTAATCGCCGCCTGCGAAGCAAGCCCGACACCGGCGACTAAAGCAAACACAACATAAATGATTCCCACTAAATTGCATCCTCGTTTTCTTCTCCGGTACGAATACGGATCACCCGTTCAACATCGTACACAAAAATTTTGCCATCACCGATTTTGCCGGATTGCGCATTATCAATAATCGCCTCAACGCACTGTTCAACCTGCTCATCGACCACAACAATTTCCAATTTCACTTTAGGCAGAAAATCCACCATATATTCCGCTCCGCGATAAAGTTCGGTATGCCCTTTTTGTCGACCAAAGCCCTTTACCTCACTCACGGTCATCCCGGTAATACCAAGATCCGATAGTGCTTCACGCACATCATCCAATTTAAATGGTTTAATAATTGCTTCAATCTTTTTCATATTTACCTCCTGCGGTGAAACTTATTTAGTTAATTGTAACAACACTAACACTTCATAGTGTGCCGTGTGTGGAAACATATCAAACAACTGCACTTTGCTTAAATGATAACCGGATAAGCGTTGTAAATCCTGCTGCATCGTGACTGCATTACAACTGGAATATAGCAAAAAACGAGGTTGGAGTTCATTTAAATATTGTACTAATTTTTCACCGATGCCTCGTCTTGGTGGATTTACAATCACCAAATCAGGTTTATCTCCTTGATTTGCTTTAAATTTACTCGCATCAAGATCTTGAAATGTCGCATTATCCAATCCAGCTTTTTCCGCCGCTGCACGTGCGGAACGGATTGCCGATGGCGAAATTTCAATACCAACCAATGATACTTCTGCGTCAATCTGTTTTCTGGCCAATGCACAATGCAAACCAAAACCGCCTACTCCACAGAACAGATCCCAAATTTGCTTAATCGGCAATGATTGTGTCCATTGCTGCGCGGTACGATATAACGCACTCGCGACTTGCGGATTAGTTTGAAAAAATCCTTGCGGTCGAATGAAAAGCGAAATCTGATTAAATTGCTCTTCCAACATCTGCTGCTCGCTAAGAGAAATTTCGGTTTCTCCCTCTAAAATCGCAGCATGTTGCGGTTGAATATTGGCACTAATCACCGCCAATTGCGGCAATTTTTGTCGTAATGCCGGCAATTCCCGCCGAATTAGCGGCAATTTTTTTTCACTGCGTAACACAAAACGTAACATAAACTGTTGATTAAATTGGCTTTGTGTCAGCAATAGATATTTTAACTCGCCTTTACGCTTCGCCACGTTATAGGGTACAAGCCCGGCTCTAGCAATAAAATCTTTTAATTGAGCAAAAATTTGTTTAAATTCAATCGGATAAAGAGGACAATCAGTAAGATCAATTGCACTGTTCATATCATTGGGATCGGTTAAAATACCCAATATCGGTTTTTCCACTACACCGCTCACCACCATTTTGGCGCGATTACGCATCGCCTGTTGTGCCGATTGCTGTGGCGGAAACCAAATAGTTTCTTCGCTCACTAATTCGGATAAACATTGCTGCAAATGCTGTTGTTTACGCTCAATTTGCTGTTGATAAGGTTGTTCCAACCAAGCACAAGAGTGGCATTTTCCTTGTGCAAAATAAAGACAATGCATCAACCTTTTACCTCTAACCATTTCTGCTGTAATGCAGACAAAAAGTGGTGCGCTTTTAGCCAACGCTCACTGGCCTGTAATTGAGATAACGAAAACGTTTTTTTCTTCGTTAATTGTAAATAAGCTGTTTTTTCCTGCTCTGTCGGTTGATATTGCAGCCGATCCAGCACGTCAATCACACCGGCACGTTCATTGCATAATAGTAGAATATCGCAACCTGCCGCCAATGCCTGTTGGCTCCGTTCAACAAAACCGCCCATCGCATCGGCACCTTTCATTCCTAAATCATCAGAAAAAATAATCCCTTTAAAACCAAGCTGTTGTCTTAGCACCTGTTTTAACCAAAAACTTGAGCCACTTGCCGGTTGTGTATCTGCCTGAGTATAAATCACGTGTGCCGGCATAATTGCATTCAATTTCTGTTTTTCAATTAATTGTTGAAACGGTTGCAAATCTTGCTGTTGAATCTGGACAAAAGGGCGTTCATCCCTTGGTGTTTCCAAATGCGAATCGGCAATAACGTGTCCGTGCCCCGGGAAATGTTTGCCTGTCGTTGCCATTCCTGCCTGCAACATACCGTTACAAAAAGCTTCCGCTAACGGCAATAACTGTCGCCAATCCTGATGAAAACTGCGATCTCCGATCGCTTTACATTGATGACCGACATCCAAAACCGGTGCAAAACTTAAATCAATATCCATTGCAATCATTTCGGATGCCATCAACCACGCACTCTCTTGCGCCCAATATTGTTGTTCCTCTTGTGCCAATAATGCACTAAACGCCTGCATTGCCGGTAATTGCGTAAATCCGTTACGAAAACGCTGAACTCTGCCGCCCTCCTGATCAACACAAATCAATAGTGGGCGTTTTACTTTTTGTCGGATGGTTTCAATTAAATGCTGCAATTGCGGAATATCTTCAAAATTACGCGAAAACAGAATAACGCCGGCAATTAACGGATGATTAAGAATTTCAATCTCTTCCGCCTCTACTGATTTACCTTGTAAATCAACGATTAATTTAGACATAACACCCTCAATTCAGTTGTTGATGACAAATAAGCCATAATGCGATCAAATAATCTGCCCATTGCAAACAAGACTTTTTTTGCGCTTGCCATTGGCGAAATGAAAGCAGTGGATGATCGCTAAAATAATGCTTTAAAAAATAATTTTCTTGTCTTTTTGTTAAATGGTTAGCTTGCAAAAATAACGCCAGCTCCCAAAACGGATGAGCATAACCGGCATATTCCCAATCAATAAAGGCTAACTTTTGACCGGTTTTTACAATATTGCCAAGATGCAAATCAAAATGGCACAAGCCTTTCAGCTCCGTTAATTGCGGTTCTATTGTTGGCGCAATTAAATTTGGTGCATATTTAGCCAGAGCAGAACAACGCTCAATAATATTCACCTCATCCAATGTTGCAAAAACGGTTTGCTGTTGTAGCTGTTTTAGTGCTACTGCGACCTTTTTTAACAAAGGCTTCGTCCATTTTTTTGCCGTTTTCCCCCAAATATAGCTCACAACCAGTTGCTGTGAATGTTGTTCTATCATTGTAGGGGAAATCATTGCCTTATTATCAACAGCAGCCAGATAGTTCAAAACCGCTGCCTCTCGCGCACGATCAACACCAAGCAACGCCAATTCAGGCGTTTGATAACGAACAACATAACGCTGATCGGCAATGGTGATAATCTCACTGCCTCGTGTCATTCCCGATGTTTGCAGCTCCATTTTACTTATTTAATCAGCTTTAAAGTAGACACGATAATTCACGCTGTTTTTATTCGGCTTTTGTAATTGAATCGTTTTTTGCTGCTGTGCTGCCAAAGTTAATCCGATCCACTGCTCCTCCTGTTGCCAATCGGCACGTTGAGTAACGCCATTTTTATCATACCAAGTGAGCAGGAAAGCCGTTTTAATCAGTTTATCGGCTCGATTTTTCACTTCAAGCTGTGATGAATTGGCTGACACCTGCAACGATGGTGCTAACACAGCTTCAATATTAATCACCGGCTGATTGCTGCGTAACGGTGATTTCACCGATGAAGAGCACGCACTTAATCCCAACAGTATAATCAACATTAAAAAAAGTGTTCTCATTTTGCCTCCATCTACGCATTTTTTATCGAAAAAGAGATGACATCTTCAATATTGTCTGTCGATAACGCAATCATTAATAAACGATCCACGCCCAACGCCACACCGGAACAGGATGGCATTCCGGATTTCAATGCTGCCAGAAAACGGCTATCCATTTGTTGCGGTGGCAAATGCAATTTTTCACGCAACAAATTGTCCTGTTCAAAACGGTGCATCTGTTCATTGGCATCTGTTAATTCGTGGAAACCGTTCGCCAATTCCAAACCTTTATAATAAAACTCAAAACGCTCTGCTACACGATGATCTTCCGAACTGATTTGTGCCAATGCCGCCTGTGCTGAAGGGAAATGATACACCGCAATAGGGCGTTCCTGTCCGATATTTTTTTCCACGACTTCACTGAAGAGATATTGCAACAATGTATCTCTTCCTTCCATATCCGCATTGACCAACCCCTGAGCCTTTGCCTTTTCTACCAGCTCCGCTTTGCTGGCTGATAATGGATCAACGCCGACATATTCCTGAAACACAAACTGATAGCTCAAAGATTCCGCCGGCGGACAATCTAAAATTTGTTGCAATAAATCATCCACTTCATTGATTAAGCGATACATATCAAAAAAAGGACGATACCACTCCAACATCGTAAATTCCGGATTATGGCGTTTTCCTGCCTCTTCGTTCCTGAACACCTTGCAGATTTGGAAAATCGGACCGCTACCCTCTGCCAATAAGCGTTTCATATGGTATTCCGGGCTGGTAATTAAATGCAGCGTTTTTTTCTGATCAAAAGGCGGTGTAAATTCTGTTTGGAAGGTAGAAAGATGAACATCCGTCACCGAAAACTCGCTTAAAATCGGGGTTTCAACTTCCAATAAACCACGATCAACAAAAAATTGTCGAATATCAGCAATAATTTTGGCGCGTTTTAACAGGTTCTGAATGGATGAGGTGGATTTCCAATTTAATGATTGGTCAATATCTGACATAGTAATTCCTTAATCAATAGAAAATCCGTTTATTGTAATGACTTCAGCTATAAATAACAATTTAGCTCATCATGCTTAACTCTGCTTTTCCGACAACAGTAACTGCACACTGCTTTGCCAGAGCTGTTCTGCAATATTCTCCTGATTTTCTGATCTTAATTGGCATAATTCTGCAAAAATAAGCGGCAAACGTGCCGGATGATTCGGCTGCCCTTGCCAGCCTATTATTGGCATATCCGGGCTATCCGTTTCAAGCACCAAAGTGGATAACGGCAAACGGGCAATTGCCTGTCGAGTTTTATTCGCACGTGGATAAGTAATAGTGCCGCCAACGCCAATTTTATAGCCGAGATCAACAAATCGTTTCGCCTGTTCATAGCTGCCGGAAAAACCGTGAACAATACCGGCTTTCGGCAATTGATGTCGCTTTAAAAAGGTATAGAGCTGATCGTGTGCGCGGCGAGAATGTAGATTCACCGGCAAATGGTAACGGTTTGCCAAACTTAATTGTGCATCAAAAAATTCGCACTGTTTCTGCCACATTTGCTCAGTGATGATGTCTGCCGGATAACGATCCAAGCCAATTTCCGCCACCGCAATACATTGGTTATTTTGCTGTGCCAAATGTTGTTCCAGATAATCCAAATCTTGACGCTGATGGGTAGCAATAAAAAGAGGGTGCAATCCCACACCATAATAGAGATTCGGTTGCCCACTGAGCCAAGTCGGCAAAAAATCAATACTTTGTCGATTAATGCCGACAACCAACATTTTCTCAACTCGTTGCGCATTTGCCTCTGCCACCAGTTGCGATAATGATTGATTCAGATCTTGTGCCAAATAATCTAAATGGGTGTGAGTATCAAAAAACGGCATAATCTTAATGGAAATAACCTAATAACATCGCTGCAATAAAACAGATTAACGCCGGTAAAAGCAATCTATTTTGCGGATTTTGTCGTTTAAATGCTTTTGCTGCCAAAATAATATAGAGCACCAAGGCAACAATTTTAATCAGCAGCCAAGTCATCAACGGAAACTGGAAAAAGATTAAAAACGAAAGTCCGCTCAATAGCAATACGGTATCAGTGATATGTGGCAAAATACGCAACAATTTGTATTGGCGCCAATCTTTGGCTTGTAATTGTAAACCGCCACGAAGCACGAATAGAATTAAACTTAACCAAGCGCTGAATAAATGGAGATAAATTAATGTTTTCATAATAAAAAATAGCCATCTAGAAAAAGTAGATGGCTATTTTGCATAATCGATTATTTAAAATCAATAATTAAGCAGTGGTAACTTCTGAATCAGGATCGCCATTAGCAATCGGTTTCAACATAGTGAAGAAGCAGACGATCGCTACTACAGTTAATGCTATGCCAACCCATACTGATGTTTCATAAGATAATCCGAAACCAATTTTCGCATAAGCTAAGAATGTTGCTGATACCATTGTCATAAAGATCGCCGGAATTGTACAAATCCAGTGGAATTTATGATAACGATAGAGGTATGCTGCTGCAGTCCATAGCATTACCATTGCGGTGGTCTGGTTTGCCCAAGCGAAATAACGCCAAATCACTTGGAAATCAAGTTTAGAAATAATGAAACCTAATATGAATAATGGAATTGCGATCATTAAACGTTTAACTAAGTTACGCTGATCGATTTTGAAAAACTCTGCGACAATCAAACGCGCTGCACGGAATGAAGTGTCACCTGAAGTAATTGGTAATACCACCACACCCAACACCGCTAAAATACCACCGAAGTAACCCAACATATGTGTTGCTGAATCATAAACCACTTTTGATGGTGTACCTGCATTGATCGCATCATTCATTAATGCCGGACTATCATAGAAAGTTAAACCGACCATACACCAAATTAACGCGATAATCCCTTCACCGATCATCGCACCATAGAAAACGAAACGACCTTCTTTTTCATTTTCCATACAACGCGCCATTAATGGGGATTGTGTCGCGTGGAAACCGGATACCGCACCGCAAGCGATGGTAACGAAAATTAACGGCCAGATCGGTAGATTATTCGGATGTGCATTTTCAAAGAATTTAGAAAAACTCATATCACCGATACTATGGAACAACGCTTTATCTTCAAATAACAAAGCAAAGAACATACCAAAAGACATAAAGAGCAATAATGCACCGAAGAGTGGATAAATACGACCAATGATTTTGTCAATCGGAACCAAAGTGGCAATGATGTAATAGACGAAAATAATGGTTGTCCAAGTCACTAAAGTATCGGCACGATCAAGGCTTAAACTTTCGCCGAAATTATCCATTGTAATATTCGTTAAAAGCCCGGCAGGAGAAATAACGAACACCACGCCAACGAGCACCAATAACACTAATGCCAATGCATTCATAAAGTGTTTAACCGGCGCACCGATATATTTACCTGCCAAATTAGGCACAGAAGCCCCACCGTTACGTACACTCAACATTCCGCTGAAATAGTCGTGCACCGCACCCGCAAAAATACAGCCGAATACAATCCATAGCATAGCGACCGGTCCATATAACGCCCCTAAGATTGGTCCGAAAATCGGTCCGGTTCCGGCAATATTCAATAATTGAATAAGCCAAATCTTTTTCTTAGTCATCGGCACATAATCGACACCATCATTCATCAAATGCGCCGGAGTTTCACGTTTTGGATTGATTTTAAAAACTTTCTCTACGATTGAACCGTAAATGAAATAGCCGGCTATTAATAAAGCAACGGCAGCAATGAACCACAACATAATTTCACCTTTAACAATAGTTGTTCAAAACGGACGAATTCTAGCAAAAGCCTTGACTTATTGTTAAAAATTTCTGTAAAGATGTGATTAATATCACAACAATCCGCTTTATATGATGAAATTTTTAGCAGTTATAACCAAAAATAGGTATAAATTTTAGCCTAAAAAGTAATCTAAATGTTAAAGCGATAGATAACCTGATTAGCAGAACCGCGCCAAACCAGACTTGGATCTGCCTGCTCTTGTATGAACTTACCATCAATCAAAACATCAATATACTGTAACATTTCTCGCTGTTGTTGATTTAATTCCGCTAAACGATACCCTGTCCAGCACCAAATATCTTTGCCTTTGCACTCCGTTTTAATGCGTTTCACTAATGGCAACAGTCTTTCAACATTTCGCGGATGTAGCGGATCGCCGCCGGAGAGCGATAGCCCCTGACGACGAATACGTGTATCCTGTAAATCCCGAATAATCTGCTCTTCCATTGCATCAGTAAAAGGCACACCGGCATCAAATGACCAACTTTTTTGGTTATAACAGCCACGACACTGGTGAGTGCAACCGGCAACGAACAGCGTGCAGCGTGTTCCCTCACCATTAACGACATCAACCGGATAATATTGTAGATAATTCATTTTCAAGCCTTATAAATGTTTAACCCGTCTTTTTACCTCTTCCTGTTTTCCAGGATTAAAAGGTCTGGCATCCGGACTACCCAAATAACCGCACACCCGACGAATAACCGACACTTTAGCACTATCGTGATTACCACATTTCGGACAAACAAAGCCTTTACTGGTACACTCAAATTCACCGGTAAATCCACACTGATAACACTCATCGATCGGCGTATTAGTACCATAATAAGGCACTCGGTCATAACTATAATCCCAAACATCCTCCAAAGCTTTTAGGTTATGTTGCAAATTCGGATACTCTCCATAGCAGATAAAACCGCCGCTCGCTAAAGGCGGATACGCCATTTCAAAATCCAATTTATCGTAAGGATTAACTTTTTTCTCAACATCCAAATGGAAACTGTTGGTGTAATAACCTTTGTCGGTTACCCCTTCAACAACGCCGAACTGCTTGCTGTCCAAACGACAAAAACGATCACACAAGCTCTCACTTGGTGTTGAATATAAACTGAAAGCATAACCGGTTTCCGCCTGCCATTTTTTTGTTACCTCATTAAGCTAACTGCCAATCGCCACACCTTTTTCCTGTAACACTTCAGAATCAAAAATATGTCCTTGCTCGTATAATGCATTAATTGTTTCGTGA
>JACXXQ010001068.1_pt1 | contig 10434 bp, 10 predicted proteins | sample 8621361 | NCBI WGS metagenome assembly JACXXQ01 (sample SAMN15503820, study PRJNA645414) | gut metagenome | isolation source: feces | host: Bos taurus | place: USA | collected 2016 | reverse complement strand
TAAAAAATAAATTTATTAGTTTTTTCTTTATTTTTAATAATATTAAAATTTTCACTATTGCCATTAATGCTATTTTTTTATAGAACAAAAAAACAACATCATTTGATGCGAAATATCTTATTGATATTTATATGGTTTTTATAAAAAATTAAATTTTTTCTTAGAAAAAGTGTATAAAAATGCTTTCTGAGATAATTTACCTATCACATTATTATTTTGTGGCTACTATTCTACAAAATATAAACTTAATAACACAAAAAATAATTTCAAAAGTGATTATATTTATTAAAATTTCATTTTTGATGACGGTTTTCAGCACTGATGAACACAGGCTTAGTAACCTTTTTCAGGTAATTTTGATCTATATCCGGTTCATATTTTTTCGCAAAATGTACCGATTTTGTGTGCAAACGCTATTTGCTACATCGCAGAGTTATCGTTAAGAATTGATCTGGTTCAAGATAAGACATAAAAAATCAGCAGCTGGCACACTGCCTGCTGCTGATCAAAAGATAAGATGTTGGCTACAAAGTAGTGCTTATTGAGATTGAAGGTAATCAAGCACCACTTGATGATGCTCTCCGGTTTTGAACTTATCAAACACTTTTTCAATCTCACCTTGCTCATTAATTAAAAAACTGATGCGATGAATGCCGTCAAAGGTTCTGCCCATAAATTTTTTCTCACCCCAAACGCCGAATGCCTCTGCGACTTTGTGTTCCGGATCGGATAACAGTGTGAAATTAAGTTCTTTCTTCTGTTCAAATTGCGCCAATTTTGCCGGTAAATCAGGGCTGATACCTAAAACTTTCACATTTAACTTCTGCCACTCTGCTTTTGTATCACGAATGCCACACGCTTGGGTTGTGCATCCCGGTGTTAACGCTTTCGGATAGAAATAGACCAGCACTTTTTGCCCACGAAATTCGTTTAATGATACCAGTTGAGAATGTTGATCCAATAAGGTAAATTCCGGTGCTTTTGCACCTGCGGTTAAAGTTTGCATTGATTTTCTCCTTTAATTTCTACTCACTTGTACTTGGCTTCCCTTCATTAAGAATGCTAAAGCTTCGTACAATGAAAGTATCAAGCTGTTTTTATTTGCAGCGGCTTTGTCCGCGCTCAAACAAATTATAGTGAAAAATAAAAAAATTGCTTGCAATGTAAGGTAATTTTGGCAATCTAGAAAACATTGTTTTTCTAAAAATTTTGTATTACAGCGAACAAACGCTCAGGAGGAATTATGTCATCACAACCTTTATTTTCAGGCAGCATTGTTGCCCTCGTAACCCCAATGGATAGCGCCGGTGAAGTCAATTACGGTCAATTAAAAAAATTGGTTAATTACCATATCGAAGCCGGCACCAATGCGATTGTTTCCGTAGGCACCAGCGGTGAATCTGCCACATTAAGTATTGAAGAAAACATTAAAACTATTTTAAAAACACTCGAATTTGCCGATGGACGCATTCCGGTAATTGCCGGAACAGGTGCCAATGCCACCAGTGAAGCGGTTACAATGACCAAATTATTAAACGGCAGCGGTATTGCCGGCTGTTTAACTGTAGTGCCTTACTACAACAAACCGACACAGGAAGGGATGTATCAGCATTTTAAAACCATTGCTGAATGCACCGATTTACCGCAAATCCTTTATAACGTACCGGGACGTACCGGCAGCGATTTATTGCCGGAAACTGTCGGTCGCTTGTCTAAAATCGAAAATATTGTCGGTATTAAAGAAGCAACCGGTGATGTTAGCCGCGTGAAAAAAATTAAACAGCTTGCCGGTGAAGATTTCATTGTGTTAAGCGGTGATGATGCGACTTTCTTAGATTCTATGAAAGAGGGTGCGGAAGGGGTGATTTCAGTTACCACCAATGTGGCAGCGGCAGATATGGCAAAAGTTTGTCAGTTGGCTTTAGCCGGTAAATTTGATGAAGCGGAAAAAATTAATCAACGTTTAATGGCATTGCACCACGATCTGTTTGTTGAATCCAATCCGATTCCGGTGAAATGGGCGTGCTACAAACTCGGCTTAATTGATGAACCGACACTGCGTCTACCGCTCACTGTATTAAGTGAAGCAGCGCAACCGAAAGTGATTAAAGCGTTGCAAACAGCCGGTTTATTATAATATTTAGCAATTTAATGGGGTGTTTATGCACCCCATTTAGGGGAAAATTATGTCTTATCAAGTTGTCGCTTTTGATTTAGACGGCACATTATTGAACAGTAACGGTGAAATCTTGCCAAGCAGAGTTGAGGCGATACAAAAAGCCAAAGCTCTCGGTAAAAAAGTGGTGTTGGTAACCGGTCGCCATCATACAGCGGTGAAACCCTATTATCATCAACTTGGCTTGGATACGCCGGTAATCTGCTGTAACGGCACTTATCTATACCAAATGCAAAATGATCAGGTGTTGGCAGCCAATCCGTTGACTGCCTCCAAAGCAAAACGCATTTTGGATTTAGCCAATCAATATGGCTCTCACGTGTTGCTCTACTCCCGAGATGCAATGAATTTTCAGATATTTAATCCCCATATGACAAAATTCAAAGCGTGGGCGGACAGTTGTGATGAGGCGGTTCGTCCGAATGTGCGTCAAGTGCCTGATCTCTATCACTTTATCAGCAGCGGCGATATTATTTGGAAATGTGTTATCAGTGCACCAAATCGGGAAGTGATGTTGCAAGTGGTAGATCAACTGCCGGCGGATCAATTCAGTTGCGAATGGTCGTGGGTTGATCGTGTTGATATTGCCAATGTCGGCAACAGTAAAGGTGGGCGTTTATTGCAATTATTGCAAGCGTGGCAAATTGATCCGCAACAGGTCATTGCATTTGGCGATAACCATAATGATACCAGTATGCTATCGAGTGTCGGCTTAGGTGTTGCGATGGGTAATGCTGAAGAAGAAGTGAAACAACAGGCAAAATTGGTCACACTTAGCAACGATGAAAATGGCATTGCTGCTACACTTGAGCAATATCTTTTTAATTAAGTTCAAGGCAGATTTCAATTCACAGAATCATAGCTAATGCATTTCCAAATTAAAAATATCGTACCATCGTAAACGGTAACGTTTTAACCATTAAGGAGTTTTTGATGAAAACAATCGGACTTTTAGGCGGAATGAGTTGGGAAAGTACTGTCACTTATTATCAACTTATTAACCAAACCGTTAAACAGCAACTTGGTGGCCTGCATTCAGCCAAAATTATCCTTTATAGTGTAGATTTTGATGAGATTGAAAAATGCCAAGCTCAAGGAGATTGGGATAAAAGTGCGGAAATTTTAGCTAGTGCCGCACAAAAACTGGTTTTAGCCGGCGCCGATTTTGTTGTTATCTGCACCAATACTATGCACAAAGTTGCCCCTCAAATTGCTAAAGCGATAGATGTACCGCTTATTCATATTGCTGATGCAACAATTTCGTCATTAAAGCAGCAACATATTCGGCGAGTGGCGCTACTCGGCACAAAATACACAATGCTTGAAGACTTTTATAAAGCGAGAATTATTGAACAAGGCATTGAGGTGCTTATTCCAAATGCGGAACAGATTGAATTAATCAATCAGGTGATTTTTGATGAACTTTGCCTTGGTCAAATTAACCCATCATCCAGAGCGAAATTTCAACAAATTATTGATTCGCTTAAACAACAAAGTGCCGAAGGTGTTATTCTCGGCTGCACTGAAATCGGCTTATTAATTTCACAACAAGATTCCGTTTTACCGATTTTCGATACCACCGTTATTCACGCACACACAGCAGCTAAACTGGCATTGGAACAGAATTAAACAAGCTATCGAGTTTGCGAAAAACCGCTATATTGCGTAACACGTCCGTGGCGGGCAAAGCCGAATAAAGTGAGGTTGTGTTGTTCCGCCATTTCCACCGCTAACGCCGTCGGTGCGGAAATTGCCACCAGCATTTCAACACCACAAGCTAAGCATTTTTGCACCATTTCATAGCTGGCACGACTGCTCACAAAAACAAACCCTTGCGGACGCTGATGCGTTGCATACCATCCTAATAATTTATCCAGTGCAACGTGCCGTCCGACATCTTCACGAATTGCCAACAATTCACCTTGAGGATTAAAAAAAGCGGCGGCGTGTGTTGCACCGGTTGCTTGCGCCAAAGGTTGATGCTGTTCCAGTTGTGTTAAACAACCATCGAGTCGATTTAACTCCAATGTGAACGTTGGCGTAATAGAGGCATAATGACGTTTCACTTGTTGTAACTGCTCCACGCCACAAATACCGCAACCGGTTCTGCCGACTAAATTTCGCCGATATTGCTTTAAATCGACAAATTTGCGCGTGGACAGTTCTATTTGCACTTCAATCCCTGCGCAACTCGGTTCAACATCAATGCCATAAATCTGTTTCGGATCGTCAATAATGCCTTCGGTTAAAGAAAAACCAATCGCAAAATCTTCTAAATCTTGGGGCGTGCACATCATCACACTGTGAGAAATATCGTTATAAACTAAAGCTACCGGCATTTCGACCGCTAACGTTTCCATTTTTTCTTCCGCAATCAAGCTCGGATCACAAAAATTCACTTTTTTTTGATAAAAAACACTTTTCTTATTAATGAACTGCATCACATTTTTCCCAAAATACCTATAATAAGTAGGTGTATCTTTCTAGCGATCGGCATATGCTTGCCGACGTAATCCTCGATATAAACAGACAATTGAGCGTTGATTATATTACAAAGAAAGAGTAACCTACACCGCAAAATGTATGGATTACATTTTGATTACAATCTAAAACAAATTTATTAACCACTCTATTACTATCCAACAAGGAGTATCTATGCAGGTCACAAGAAGAAAATTCTTTAAGATCTGTGCAGGTGGAATGGCTGGCACAAGTGCCGCTATGCTCGGGTTCGCGCCGGAAGCGGCGTTGGCTGCTCCTCGTGAGTATAAATTATTACACACGACAGAAACGAGAAATACCTGTACTTACTGTGCTGTTGGCTGTGGAATGCTACTTTATTCCATCGGCGATAAAGCAAAAAATGTTAAAGGCAAATTGTTCCATATCGAAGGCGATCCGGATCATCCTGTAAGCCGCGGAGCGCTTTGTCCGAAAGGTGCCGGTGCCTTAGATTATGTAAACAGCCCGAACCGTTTACAATATCCGGAATATCGTGCGCCGGGTTCTAAAGAATGGAAACGTATTTCTTGGCACGAAGCAATTACTCGTATCGCCCGCTTAATGAAAGATGACCGCGATGCCAATTATATTGAAACCAATGCAGAGGGTACTCCGGTAAATCGTTGGTTAACCACAGGTATGTTGGCGGCATCGGCAGCGAGTAACGAAACCGGCATTTTGACCCAAAAATGGGCAAGAATGTTAGGTATCCTTTCTGTAGACAACCAAGCGAGTATCTGACACGGACCAACGGTAGCAAGTCTTGCTCCATCATTTGGTCGCGGTGCGATGACCAATCACTGGGTTGATATTAAAAATTCCGATCTCGTTATCGTGATGGGCGGTAATGCCGCTGAGGCACACCCTGTCGGTTTCCGTTGGGCAATCGAAGCGAAGAAAAACAATGGTGCGAAAATTATGGTGGTAGATCCACGTTTCCATCGTACCGCGTCTGTCGCCGATATTTATATGCCGATTCGTTCAGGTACCGATATTGCATTCCTCTCAGGGGTAATCAACTATCTATTAAGCAACGACAAGATCCAGCACGAATATGTTAAACACTATACCAATGCAACTTTCTTAGTAAACGAAGGCTTTGGTTTTGAAGAAGGTCTATTCAGCGGTTACGATCCTGAAAAACGTCAATATGATAAATCCACTTGGTCTTATCAGTTGGATGAAGAAGGTTTCGCTAAACGTGATATGACTATGCAAGATCCGCGTTGTGTTATTAATCTATTGAAGAAACACGTTTCCCGTTATACACCGGAAATGGTTGAACGTATTTGCGGAACAAAACAAAAAGATTTCTTAACTTTCTGTACTGAAATCGCTAAAACAGCGGATCCGGCGAAGGCTGCCACCTTTATGTACGCATTAGGCTGGACCCAACATACTATCGGTTCACAAAATATTCGTACTATGGCAATGATCCAGTTATTACTCGGTAATATCGGGGTTGCCGGTGGTGGTGTCAATGCATTGCGTGGGCACTCAAACGTACAAGGAATTACTGACTTAGGTCTATTCCCGCATATGTTGCCGGGCTATATGGGCTTACCGACCGATAAAGATGTTTCTTTAGAGGCTTACCTCAACCGTACTACACCGAAACTTTCACAAAAAGGTCAGGTCAATTACTGGGGTAACACACCTAAATTCTTTATCAGTATGTTGAAAACTTTCTTTGGTGACAAAGCGACTGCCGACAATCAATTCGGTTATCACTTCTTGCCGAAGATGGATCAAAAATATGACCACTTCCGTTTCATCGATATGATGTATGCCGGCAAAGTCAACGGTTATCTCTGCCAAGGCTTTAACCCGATTGCTTCATATCCAGATAAAAACAAAGTGATCAGCGCACTTAGCAAACTGAAATTCTTAGTTGTTATGGATCCGTTAGCAACAGATACTTCCGATTTCTGGAAAAACTACGGTGAATATAACGACGTGAAAACCGAAGATATTCAAACTGAAGTCTTCCGTTTACCGACTACCTGTTTCGCTGAAGAAGACGGTTCAATCGCCAACTCAGGTCGTTGGTTACAATGGCACTGGAAAGGTGCTGCTGCGCCTGAAGAAGCCAAACCGGATGTTGTTATTCTTTCTGAAATTCGTGAAGCAATGCTAGAACTTTACGATAAAGAAGGCGGCCGCGGAATTGAACAACTTCACGCGATGTCGTGGAATTACCTCAATCCGACTGAACCGACATCCGAAGAATTAGCGAAAGAAAATAACGGTTATGCGCTGGAAGATATTAAAGATCCGAACGGTAATATTTTAGTTAAAAAAGGTGAATTATTACCAAGTTTCGGTTTCTTGCGCGATGACGGTACCACTTCCGCCGGTAACTGGATTTATACCGGTCAATGGACAGAAAAAGGCAATATGATGGCTCGCCGCGACAGCTCTGATCCATCAGGTTTAGGTAACACTTTAGGTTGGGCATTTGCGTGGCCGTTAAACCGCCGTATCATCTATAACCGTGCGTCCGCTGATTTACAAGGTAAACCTTGGAATCCGAAACGCCAATTAGTGAAATGGAACGGTAAAAACTGGAACTACGTCGATGTTGCCGACTTTGGTGCTGCACCGCCGGGAAGCGATGTGACTCCGTTCATTATGCAACCTGAAGGGGTTTCTCGTCTGTTTGCTATCGATAAGATGGCAGAAGGTCCGTTCCCTGAACATTATGAACCGATTGAAACACCGATTGGTACAAACCCATTGCATCCGAACGTGGTGTCAAACCCTGTGGCGCGTATTTTGGCATCAGACAAGGAATCTTTCGGTTCACACGAAAAATTCCCTTATGTCGGAACAACTTATCGTTTAACTGAACATTTCCACTTCTGGACAAAGAATTCACTATTAAATGTGATCGCACAGCCGGAACAATTTGTGGAAATCAGCGAACAACTTGCTGCCGAAAAAGGCATTAAACACGGCGATAAAGTAAAAGTGACTTCTGTTCGTGGTTATATTAAAGCAGTTGCTGTTGTTACCAAACGTATCCGTCCATTAAACGTTGACGGTAAACCGGTACATACTGTCGGTATTCCGATTCACTGGGGCTTTGTCGGTGTCGGTAAAAAAGGCTTCTTCGCCAATAACTTGACACCTCGTGTCGGTGATGCCAATACGCAAACACCGGAATTCAAAGCGTTTTTAGTTAACATTGAAAAAGTAGCGGAGGCATAAGATGGCAGTTCAAACTCAAGATATTATCCGCGCCTCAGCCACTTCAGCGCTAACACCGGCACCACAAGTGCGTGATCACACGGTAGAGGTGGCAAAATTAATTGACGTAACAACCTGTATCGGTTGTAAAGCGTGCCAAGTGGCTTGTTCCGAATGGAACAATCTACGTGCCGAACCGGGTGAATGTGTCGGTAGTTACGACAACCCGGTTGATTTAGAGCCAAAAGCTTGGACAGTGATGAAATTCAACGAAGTTGAAGAAAATGATCGTCTTGAATGGTTAATCCGTAAAGATGGTTGTATGCACTGTGCTGAACCGGGCTGTTTGAAAGCTTGTCCGTCACCGGGAGCGATCATTCAGTATGCAAACGGTATTGTTGACTACCAATCCGATAAATGTATCGGTTGTGGTTACTGTATTGCCGGTTGTCCGTTTAACGTTCCTCGTATCAATCCGGAAGATAATCGTGCTTATAAATGTACGCTTTGTTCCGATCGTGTCAGTGTCGGTCAGGCTCCGGCTTGTGCGAAAACCTGTCCGACCGGTGCAATCCATTTCGGTAGCAAACAGGAAATGTTGGAATATGCTGAAAAACGCGTAGCGGATCTTAAGAGCCGTGGCTATGAAAATGCCGGTATTTATGATCCTCAAGGTGTTGGCGGTACTCACGTAATGTATGTGCTACATCACGCTGATCGTCCTGAACTCTATTCCGGCTTACCGAAAGATCCACATATCAGCGAAGTGGTTTCGCTCTGGAAAGGCATTCTTAAACCACTTGCCGGCGTGGCAATGGGGGCACTAGCTGTAGGTGCAGCAGCGCACTATATTGCCGTAGGTCCAAACACTGAAGAGATGGATGAAGAAAAACCGCTTGATCCGCACGAAAATGATGAAAAAGGAGGGAAATAACGATGGTAGATTTAAACAAAAAAGTGTTACGCCATAATACCAAAGAACGTTTAAGTCACTGGCTTGTTGTTTTCTGTTTTTTCACAACAGGATTGTCCGGGCTTTCATTCTTCTTCCAAGACTTCTCTTGGATTGCGGATATTCTCGGTACACCGCAACTGGCAAGAATTGTGCATCCATTTACCGGATTAATTATGATTGCGGCTTTTATGGTGTTGTTTAAAACCTATTGGCGTGACAATTTAATCGAAAAAGGCGACTGGCGTTGGCTGTTCAATGTGGTGGAAGTGTTGAAAGGCAACGAACACCACGTGTCTGATGTCGGTCATTACAATATGGGACAGAAATTGCTTTTCTGGACACTCATCGGCGCATTATTGCTGTTGTTAGTCACCGGAGTCATTATGTGGCGACCTTATTTCGCGCCATCATTCCCAATTCCTGTTATCCGTGTTGCGATTTTATTACACGCTTGCAGTGCAATCGCTTTAATCCTCGGCATTATGGTTCATATCTATATGGCGATTTGGGTGAAAGGATCAATTACCGGAATGCTTGTCGGTACTGTTACTGCACGTTGGGCGAAAAAACATCACCCACGTTGGTTCCGTGAAGAAATCAAACCGATTTTAGAACGAGAAGAACAACAGGAAAAACAATAATATGAGTATTCGTATCCTACCGGAAAGCGAAATCAAACAGGCAGCGGAGGGGCTAAACAGCCCCCCGCTTCTTTTCGCAAATCCTAAAAATTTATATCAACGTCGAGCGAAACGCTTACGTCAATTAGCGGGAAACAGTCCTTTCAAAGATTATTTGCAATTCACCGCAAAAATTGTTGATGTACAGCTAAGATTATTACAAGAACAACCTATCGCAAAAGATCCTCGTTTAGATAAAGAGGTTCTAAGCGCAGAAGTTCTCGCCTCACAGCCGTTACATTTCAAAAACTGGAAACGTGATGCTGTTTGGCAAACGCTACTCACTCATCTACTTGAAGAGTGTAAAAGTTTTGCCGATGGTGTCATTGCCGATACCATCGAAACATTAGAAAAAATGTCTATGCAACAACGTGAACAAATTGCTGATCATCTACTGAACAGTGAATTTGAAGCGGTAAGCAGTGATCAGGCAGTTTTTGTGTGGGCAGCTTTAAATCTTTATTGGGTACAATTAGTGCAACAAATTCCACATCACGCTAATGCGGAACTCGGTGAACATCGCCATTTCTGCCCGGTATGCGGCTCAGCGCCAATCACCAGTGTGGTTCATTTCGGCACAACACAAGGCTTGCGTTATGTACATTGTGCGTTGTGTGAAAGCGAATGGAATATTGTGCGCAGTAAATGTACAAATTGTGAACAAACTGCACATATCGATTATTGGTCACTTGATAGCGAATATGCGGCGGTCAAAGCGGAAAGCTGCGATGATTGCCACAGCTATTTAAAGGTGTTATATCAAGATAAAGATCCTAATGTTGAACCGGCGGCAGATGACTTGGCAACCTTGTTGCTCGACAATGAAATGGAAGAAAAAGGCTATGCCCGTAGCGGCATTAATCCGTTGCTCTTTCCAGTCGGTTAAATACTAAATAAAAAGGCTTTGCCATTAGATTTCATCTTTACGGCAA
>JACXXQ010001062.1_pt1 | contig 10494 bp, 8 predicted proteins | sample 8621361 | NCBI WGS metagenome assembly JACXXQ01 (sample SAMN15503820, study PRJNA645414) | gut metagenome | isolation source: feces | host: Bos taurus | place: USA | collected 2016 | reverse complement strand
AATACAACCCGAAACAAACATAATCAGGAATTCACTCTGTTGATTCTGTTGTTTACCCTGCTCGGTTAATCGTTACAGAATCATGGATACCTTATCAAAGGGTAAGCATTCGGCTAATCAGTGATGACAGAAGTATTGATATTTACCAGAATGGTTAAAACATATCAGATAAACAATCATTGTTAAGTAAATACAGCTCATGATGGATAAAATTAAAATAAATTATTATTTTACTGAAAACAGGAACAGATGGATATCAGCAATAGCGTAGTAGAGAATAACCTATCTGAACATCATATGAGTTACAGTAATTATGATTGAATGAAAGGGAAGTGGATATTGTGATAATGGTGACAAAAAAATATTCGAGAAGGACATGAGTGAATATAATTAGCTGAGGGTAAGAGTAATGGAATGTGTAAAGATAGAGTGAATATAATCGTAAAGATTGAGGTCATGTAAAAAAGAGAGTAAGTATAATAATAATAGTAATAAACCTAAATTAAAGGGAGTGTTAGAAATTCTGTGTCATTCCAGTAATATACAACCAAAAAGGAATGACACATGTCCCAACCCTTCGATTTCGATAAATCGCTTAAGGCACTCCAGTCCGGCCAAGCATTAACCGGCAAGGATGGTATCCTAACGCCATTAATCAAACAGTTAACAGAAACCGCTCTGGCCGCTGAACTCGACTCCCATCTGGCTCAGGATGTTGAAGTCAATCGTAAAAATGGTTCCGGAAAAAAGACCATTAAAGCCCCGACTGGCAGCTTTGAACTGGCAACTCCACGTGATCGTAATGGTTCTTTTGAACCCCAACTGGTGAAGAAGCACCAGACCACGCTGTCTGATGAGCTCGAGCGCAAGATCATTCGCCTGTTCGCGCTGGGGATGAGCTACCAGGATATCAGCCGGGAGATCGAAGATTTATATGCCTTCAGTGTTTCCACGGCTACCATCAGTGCGGTTACCGATAAAGTCATTCCTGAGTTAAAACAGTGGCAGCAGCGCCCGCTGGAGAAGGTTTATCCCTTCGTCTGGCTGGACGCCATTCACTATAAAATCCGCGAAGATGGGTGTTATCAGAGCAAGGCAGTTTATACCGTACTGGCACTGAATCTGGAAGGCAAAAAAGAAGTCCTGGGCCTGTATTTGTCGGAAAGCGAAGGCGCTAACTTCTGGCTGTCAGTATTAAGTGATCTGCAAAACCGTGGCGTTGAAGACATTCTGATTGCCTGCGTGGATGGGCTGACCGGCTTCCCTGAAGCGATAAACAGCATTTATCCGCAGACAGAGGTACAGTTGTGCGTCATTCACCAGATACGTAACTCGATTAAATATGTGGCGTCAAAACACCATAAAGCGTTCATGGCCGACCTGAAGCCAGTGTATCGTGCGGTGTCAAAAGAAGCAGCGGAAACGGCGCTGGATGAGCTGGAAGCGAAACGGGGGCAGCAATATCCGGTGGTGCTCCAGTCCTGGCGCCGCAAGTGGGAAAATCTGTCAGCGTACTTCCGCTATCCGGCGAATATCCGCAAGGTGATCTACACAACCAACGCGATAGAATCAGTCCACCGCCAGTTCAGGAAACTGACCAAAACCTAAAGGTGCTTTCCCGAATGAAAACAGCCTGTTGAAGCTACTTTATCTGGGACTGATGAACGCACAGGAGAAATGGACAATGCCCATCCAAAGCTGGAATTTGACATTGTCGCAGTTAGCCATTTATTTTGAAGGGCGGCTGAATAATGTGATGACGCTGTAGAGTTTTTAACGTGACACAGAATTCTGAACGCTCTCAAATTAAAATCATCGATATTTAACAAGTTTAAATTATTAAGATTATTTTAATCAAGATTAAAAGCATTACAACCTGGAAACTGACATTACTGATTACTACACTGGTACCTGAGGCTCACGGCCTCAGGTTATCTTTATATACTCTCAGAAGGATACTCTTACATTAGCCCAATAACGGCGTCCTTCATCGACCTGCCAGTTACCATCAATGGTATCGATATCCTCGCTCTTTCTGTCTGTGACGTTAAGAACGGCAAAATTAATCAGCGTGTCTGGCAGAATCTGGTAATTTAGACCAATATCCATAGATGTGAATCCATTACGAACGCGGGGAACCTTAGCACCATTTCTTTGTGCTGCCCAGATTTGTTTTCCCGTATAATTCAGAGATGAATAAAATGTAATATCCTGAGTGTAATCCCATTCCAGTTTTGCATTGGCTGCATGTCTGGGAGTTCTTTCCAGAGGTTCCCCTTTCAGCGACTTGCCATTGAGACTTTCGTCATCACTTTTTCGACGAGAGTCAGTAAATGTATAGTTTGCAGATACATGCCATTTATCATACACAGGAATCTGAGTTGCAAGCTCCACCCCTCTGATATTTGCCTCACCTACATTATCATAAATAAAAGTGTTTAACCCGGTGACTGGATCTTTTGTACCTATATCGTAACTGGTCAACTTATTTTTAAAATCAGTATTAAACAGCGTCGCGCTCGCCGAAAAACCACTATCATTACTATAAATAATACCGATCTCTTCGGTTACACTGGTCTCCGGTTTCAGGTCCCTGTTTCCATACATAATAGAGGCACCACCCTGCGTCAGTGTTCCAAATCCAGGACTCACCTCACGAATTGAAGGAGCCCGAAATGCTTTTGCGATCCCCCCTTTGAGTGTGAGATTATCGGTCAGGTTATAAACAGCGTACAATCTTGGATTCCAGTAACTGCCATAGATTTCATGATCATCGAGACGCAGTCCTCCAGTCAGGGCGAGAGAATCCGTTGCTGCATATTCATTTTCTATAAAAACAGCTTTCTGTTTAATTGAAACAGACTGTGTTTCTGTCGTTTTTTTACCCGTGGCTGAGTCATCACGGAGCTCTGCATGCTGAAATTGACCTCCGATGGTCAGTACATTTTCCGGCAGAAATGCCGTCACTTTTGCATCTATGATTGTGTTGGTTATTTCCGGTTTTCTTGACTCGTAATTAAGATCCCAATGATTATATTTATCTTTTTTACCTGATTTAACCTCACGAATAACTTTCTCCTGATAAACAGCAATTTCAGGATGCAGTATTTCGCCCTGGGCATTCCATGCTGCTACCCAGTGACTACGTGAATTATGCGTTTCTCTTTTACTGTTTGGTTGTTTAAGATTTCCCCGCATAGTCCAGGCATCGAGAGACTCACCAGGTGTTAATGTATGCACCTGGTTATTTTTTCCATATTCAAAAACAAACTTCTGGCTTTCAGTCGGAGTAAACTGGAGCGTTGCCGTTATATTCTTATTATCTTTTGCCGGTGTTCCCTGAGAGATACTATCTTCCTTGCGATAGTTCATTCCTCCATATAGCTGAAGACCAAGTTTATCCTTAATCAATGGGCCTGACAGATAGAAGTCATTTGTGGTTGAGTTACCAAATTTCCCATGTTCCTGAATAATCCCCCCAAGTCCAAGTACGCCATCCCATGTTTGGTTATTAACTGGTTTGGTTATGATATTAATGACCCCTCCGATGGCATCAGAACCATACAGGGAAGACATAGGGCCACGGATCACTTCAATGCGTTCAATTGCTTCCACAGGAGGGATAAATCCGGCTTCAAAACCGCCGCTGCCGTTTGGTCTGGATTCCCGACCGCTCTGACGTCGTCCATCGACCAGAATCAGCGTGTAATCGCCACTTAGACCACGTATACTGATATCCGGTTTTTCATTCCCACCAGTGATACTAATCCCTTCAACATCTTTTACTGCATCGACCAGATCTGAAACCGGTTTTTTTTGCAGTTGTTCTGAAGTAATGACTGAGACACTGGCCGGGGCATTTCTGAGCTGCTGAGTGAACCCGGAGGCAGTAACAACAAGCGTATCTTCTTTTTTATCAGAACTGGCATAACCTGATGATATAACTGCAGAACACATCACGGCAATGCCCGGAGCAATGATATATTTGTTCTTCATAAATTTCCCTTTGCCAAAGGCGTAATGATAATGATTTGCGTTAGCAAAGAGGGAATTTACAATGAACAGAAAAGAAGGTAAATCACATTTCGCTCATTCAGTTAACATTTTCGAATAATTTCCTGAACATGCCCGACTTGATGAGAACAGCAGAACAGCCCCTTTCTCCGGGGAACTCTTTACTGCATAATTTATAGTCCTGTCGAAGATGTAAGCTCTTTCATCTGGATATCTCCATCAACAACATTCCAGTAGAGCACACGAGAGCGACAGGGGACTGGCGTTATTTATTACGGTATGCTTATCTGATTTGGTAGAAAATAAAAATGGGCGACTGACCAGATATGGGAGTCTCCGGTCAGTCATTCGCTTGTAGATGCAGGACATAAGCGAACCAGGGCCCACTGCTTGTGCGCAAAAGCAAGGAGAGTTTACCCTGGCAGATTGAGTTACACCAGATCATCACCTCACTGACCAGTCAGAAATTCCGACTCATCTTCCACCACTAAACCTGCTCCATCCCAGTCCTGAACCTTCCCTCGCCAGCAGCCAGGATCGTACGGTTCACCACCATCCTCTTCAGTGAATGGCCGTAAGTGAGCAGCACCAAAATAAATCGGTACTTCTAATAACAGATAGTGAAAGCGTAAGGTGAAATATGAACATGAGAATGGAAGCAGATACATGACTTCAGGACGACTTTTTCAGAAAACGAGCTAAGGGCGTTGGCTGACGCCCTTACTGTGGCATAAGCTCAGGCACCGGATGCCGTTTTACAGGCTTCTCCTGCCATCCAGTAGACGTCCCGGCCCACGACTGCAACCATAATTACGTTGCCCGGAACCGTTATGCAACTTCGTTTCATATTTTACGAGATAACTGGCTCTGTTCCAGGCTTTCTGCAGCGCTTCCACATCACCACGCTTGATCCAGAGAACAGCGGCTTCACCCGGCTTTTTGTCTGAAGCCTTCCTGGTATCAGAACATCCACCCGACAAAGGCGTATCATCGGAAGAAGGGCGAGCATCAGATGATGTCGGTTTACGGAAAGGCATCCGCCTGGAAAAATGAACCAGTCCATTACCCTGCCATGGCTCAAGATGCAGGGCGCTGCACCATGCCTCCTGGATCATCGTCGCCAGCGAAGACGGTTCGCTGAAATCCCCGAGCGAGCACCAGGTATCTTTGTTGAGCAGTAATATCACGTGATAATGTTTCCTGCCATATTTCTTGCCGAACTCCCGGCACCAGAAATAATGCAGGGTGGTTGCATGCACACGCTTACCGGCACGTCGCTGATGTCTCTGGTAAGCCTGGATTTTGGCTTTCAGGGATTCGGAAAAACGGGAGATCACCGCAGAGTCCGGATCGGGATCCATGATGGTGGCAGGCATATACTCAGGGAAACGTAAATCCACCCGGATTAACGAGATGGCACGGTGCTGCGCCAGGGCACTGTTGAGAATGCTTTCAAAACGGGATAACCAGTAAGCATTGTGTATTGGTTGGTTCATGATGAGAGATCTCCATTGATTTGGATTGACTTCACATCATTCATCACCGCGGTAAAACTTTACCGCATCCCACCATTGCGCAACGCCAATCGCGAATGAATCCCCCACGAACGCAAAGACAAAACCTGCATGCAGGGTAAAAACACACAACAACAGCGAATGGATTTAAAAACGACAAAGTCAGAAGGGAAACGAATCAACAAAACACCAGAAACGCAATCAGAACGCTTCCTGGCAATGCGAATAACAACAACACCAAAACCTGCAGCTTAACCACATCACTCAATCACGGATGCGAAATGACACGCTTAAAACCTGTTTACAGATAACGTCGTAACAAAATCATCCCCATCAGAATCGATTTTCCATTCCTGAAAGCGTTACTTTTCAACACACCATAAACGCTTAACCACCGATAACGTAAACCTCATCTGAATCAAAACACCAAAACCAATCATCACACTTTCTCAATGCAAGAAGAAACTCCACATCATGACGAAAACAATGACCTTACACGGAGAAGCAAAACATCAGGAATCGTTAATGCATACCTCAGGCTGATCGTTATCAAAACATCCAGAAAGTGGTTTAACAGAATCGTCAAAAACGCATAGTAAATCGCATCAGGATGTCTGTGGTTAACGACAAACGCACTAAAGCCAGGAAAGGCTCAAAGCCACTTCATGAAACCGAAGACTGATTGTTTAAGGGGCTTTCCCTGTTTTGGTGGCTGTTGTAGAATTTTGCCGCTTACCTGACAACAGGAGGAAACCATTTGAATCATGCTGCTGTTGTCATCAGAGATTACACTTCTGCTTTTCCTGACCCCATATCCATAAAGAAAGCCAGTACTGCCGTTATCAGCCATTGTGATCTTGAATATCGCTGCTGGGTATGGATAACGCTTCCCTCCGGCAAAGCCGGATGGGCACCACAACAAATATTTTCCCCCCTGAGCGCCAACGAAGTCATCTGCCTTGAAGACTATACAGCGCATGAATTATCAGTCAGAGCCAGCGAGAAAATTACTGTTATTAAGTCTCTTAATGGCTGGTACTGGGCGCTCAGACACTCAGGAGAATCAGGCTGGGTGCCAGAAGAATGTGTAAATATTCTGGATGTCTGATTTTCAATCCCGTCTGCTCTTATGGACGAAAAATCGCATTCTGAATCTATACGGACCGTGGCAGGTTGCATCCCTTTCCCTTGATGAAAATGCAGGTTCCGTTGCTGTCACCGTCGGAATCGCTGAAATCACTCTGCTGTCCTGGCCTGTTCACGATCACCGACATCGCAAATAGCACCATCTTGATACCTGCCAGTTCATGACATTAGTCGAAGCTGATGTCCCCCGAGTTATGTGTGCTTGGAGCATGGCTGCCAGACGCTGCGGGAGCGTGGGCAGGCCCGCGATCGCGACATGCTGCTGTTCGAATCGTTCGTGCTCTCATGGCTAAAAATCAGCACCTTTGGTGTGGTCAGGAAACAACTTAATCTCAGCTGGAATGCTGATCGCGACGGACGGGCACTGGCATTCGGAACAGAAAGTCTCTTGCCTGTTATCTGCGCACGCTCACTGACAGTCAGTGACTGGCCGTCAAAACACTTTCGATGCACATGAATGCAGGCTATTTAAGAGCAACGCGCATCCGCTTACTTAGCAGTTGACAAAATCACCTTCGATCGCTTCCATGCGGCAAAGTAACCGGGCGAAATCATGGATAAAAACCGCCAGAATGAACATCCCCGACTTCCTGTTAAAAGCCGTCGTCAGACAAAAGGTACCCGCTTCCGGTGGCAGTACAGCAAAAAATGGATGACGGAATCCCGGCAGGAAAAAATGACGTGGCTGCGGGAACAGATGCAACAGACAAACCAAGGCTGGAGGCTGAAGGAACTGGCAAAAGATATCAGGGATCGCCCCTTGAGCGAAGAACGCAGAATTGACTGCCTGCAATGGATATCACTGGTGACAAACATCGAAACCGGGTGCGCTTAAAACAAGGAGTGATGCTCCACTACGGAAACTGAACATGGCGTTCTGAGTCTTCCCACTATGATCGGGGGAGTGCCTTGTTTAAACATGAAGTTTGTACTGAAACTACGAAGCGTGTTCTGAATACTGAATGAAAGGGTGAGTCATACAAGGAGTGCCACATTTCAATCATCTGTTTGTTAATTTATTAATGTTCATGAAATAAACTAACATAAGGATATGATAAAACATATTTCATGATTAGCTTGATCATGTATTTAATGATCATAATATTCGATACATAGTATTATTATAAGCTGAGTGATGGAGTGATGTATCTGTGAGTCTGACAACCAATTAAACAAGTATGTATGTTAGTTGTTATCTTATTAATACATCATCATTCTTGTTGAAATATTAGCTTGCTAATATCTTACCACACCAATATATAACCTTACTAATATATTACACTTATATAGTACCATATCCGACATTCACTACATCTTCAGACATCCATGCAGACTGAATGTTGGTTTCCCGTTTTCACATCTGGCATGGAACTTTGCTGGTTAAAAAAACAGACTGTCTTACTCTGGAATTATTTTTCTTACTCCGTATCTCTGTGCTCCCTGAAAAGACCATCCGGAGCATCCCATTCGTCAGTTAACTGCGTCGTCATCTATCCCGGAAAGCGATCGCGTTTTACAACCAGAAGAACAACCATATTGATTATGTCGTCTCTCCGAGCCCTTCACATATAACATGCATGTCAGTTATTTTTTACTGCCATACACATCAGAATTTCACATCAGGGATGAGCAGGCCGTGTTTTTATCTCCATTGTTCGGACAGAGCGGAGCCATTTTTACGTGTGAGAGCATGAACGTAAAAGTAGCAACGGGGTGGGTGATTATCTTAATTTTTGATAGCATGTTTTAGATATAGTCAGGAATAGTTTAGGAATAGTTTGCATAAAAATCTGGTCGTCGGTTTGTTTTGCAGGCAAATTCAGACAGTTTTTTTTGTAAATTTCATTGCACCTTAATCACTTTAGTGGTAAGCAATTAAGCAAGGAGGAAATAAGATTAACGATCAGTCAGACGGGATAAGCCCGTATCATGTTTGACCAAAGAAACGGAGGTAGTCTGAATTCGCTAAACTCACGTCATATCCAGGATGAGGATTTACCGAAATGGCTTAAGAACAAAGTTGCCGCACTCTGGTTTTGTCTGGCGATAAGGAAGATAAATGTATCAGGGTATCATTACCTTGAACTTGTTTCGCCTCGTCAAATTTCAGGAGATTCTGTTTGTGTCAATGGTTCAGCCTCCTCATCCCATGAGATTCGGCTGAAGATCATCAGGCGATGGATTAATTCCGTGGTACGGATACAATCGGAAGCCTGCGCTAAACAGTTCATTGATGTCATCTATAAAAACTGGAAGGAAATCAGGAACAAAAATCGTGCAAAATGGCTTAAAAATAATTCAGAACAAATAGAATGGGCATGGGAATATGTGACCAAGCGTATTCCTGATTTACACGTAACCGGGTTTTGCCCTGACAATACTGAAGAGAAGCACATTGCCCTTTTAGTGTTACTTAACATACTGAATTCGGAAGATAAGCAGAGCCAGCTAGTGAGTGTCTGTGCTGAAGAGGATTTTTGCAAAAAAATGCATGACGCTTTCAGGAAACGGTTTATTGATGGAAAAAAAGATAAGCGTGTACAAATCAACGTAAAGATATCGCCATCCGCAAAAGGTGCTCTGGACAGACTGACCAGAGAGCGGAAAACAACACAGCAGGCTATTCTGGAACAACTGATTCTGAACCGTAGACTGGATTAACTTTCACCACTTCCGATCCTGGTGATTTTCTTCTTTTGGTAGTGTCTCTTGGCTGCGGATATCAGGTACTTTTCCGTCATTTTGTTGCAGAACTCTTCAATGTAGTTAATCATTTTCTGGTATGCTTTCACCTTTTCCTCGCCAGGGGACGCTTTCAGATAAGTGGCCTCCTTTTCCACAAGTGCATTTACAAACTCGCCCGGACATCCCTGGTTATAAAGCAACGTGAAAAACAACACATTCCCCAGTATCTCCAGTAACTCAGATTTAACCCTGTATTGTTGTTTTCTGAGGATTGATTGTTTTATAAAGCTCAGTCTTGTTAAAAGTTGTTCAAATCCCGGTTCCGTTTTAAACACAGATTTTAGTACCAGGGACTGATACTCCTGATAAAACAGTTCAAACGTCGGGGATGCAGACCGACGAACAGATTTGGCTACAACCCATGGATTAAATCCCATGCTTGAGATTTCCTTCGCTCCCTCCAGCGCACTCAGAGGTAATCCAGCAATCCATGCGTCCAGCTTAGCCGAATCAATATCCCCGCTCAAAGCCTTATACAAACTGCCCGTGAACTGTTGGGCCGGTTTTTTCGTTGTTTTACCTGATTGTCTGAATCCATCCACTTTTCTCCGGATATGACGCGGGATCAGCATAAAAGGCGGGACATTAAGTGATAAATGTTTCCCCGTTATGCGATACCATTGCCCCACCTCAACCTTAATCCGTGTATCTGGCTTTAGCTCAAGTGCTATTATGTTAAGCAGGTACAGATAACGCACAGTATAACAGTCAAAATGTTTCTCCGGATCAAACGGCTCTGACCGTTCTCTGCACACGAGTCCGCTGCGCTGCAGTATTCGCTGGGTATCTTTCCAGGCCTTACACTGAAGAATGGTGGTAACTCTGGCCTTATTAGCAATCTCACGCAGCGCATCACTTTGTTGTGCCGTCATCTCACCTCCCGCACTCTGTCACTCCAGATTTTTTCACGTCCATATTACCTGAATGATAAGCCGGATTAGTGTGATCCGGTTCAGCGAAATCAACAGGATAACGGTATGTCATTCAGCCATTCTTCCCTCTCCGCACAAGTGAAATCACATCTGACGTTTCTTCCTGAAGAAATTCGCCAGAAAATCCTTGAACATCTCCACAG
>JACXXQ010001058.1_pt1 | contig 10524 bp, 10 predicted proteins | sample 8621361 | NCBI WGS metagenome assembly JACXXQ01 (sample SAMN15503820, study PRJNA645414) | gut metagenome | isolation source: feces | host: Bos taurus | place: USA | collected 2016 | reverse complement strand
ATGGGCTCAGATAACTGAGTCCATTTTTTAGATGAGGCTATTCTGTTACAGCCCCTTTTTTCCTATACATTAAAGCGGAAGTATGTGACATCTCCGTCTTGCATGACGTAATCTTTCCCTTCCAGACGAACAAGGCCTTTTTCTTTGGCAGCTTGTTCGCTGCCGCAGGCGATGAGGTCGTCGTAGGAAACGATTTCGGCGCGGATGAAGCCGCGTTCGATGTCGGTGTGGATCTTACCGGCTGCTTTCTGGGCTTTCGTGCCGTTGACGATGGTCCAGGCGCGGACTTCGTCAGATCCGGCCGTGAAGAAGTTGATCAGACCCAACAGGGAATAGCTGGCTTTGATCAGCTTGTCCAGGCCCGATTCGGGCAGGCCCAGTTCTTCCAGGAAGACTTCGGCTTCGTCGTCCGGCAGTTCGGCGATTTCGGCTTCAATCTTGGCCGAGACGGCGACGACCTGAGCGCCTTCCTTGGCGGCGTATTCTTCGACGCGTTTGACGTTGGGGTTGGCATCGGGATTGCCTGCTTCGTCTTCTGCGACGTTGGCGATGTAGATGATCGGCTTCAAGGTCAGGAGGTTGAGTTCTTTGACCTGCGGCAGTTCATCTTTTGTCAGGCCGGCTTTGCGGGCCGGGTCGCCGTTTTCCAGGCAGGCCAGGACTTTTTTCAGGACGGCGTATTCGACTTTGGCGTCCTTGTCGCCACACTGAGCGACTTTGGCGATGCGGTCCGCCCGTTTCTGGGCCGATTCCAGGTCGGCCAGGCACAGTTCCGTATTGATTGTTTCGATGTCGCGGATCGGGTCGATGGAGCCGTCGACGTGGGTGATGTTCGAGTCTTCGAAGCAGCGGACGACTTCAGCGATGGCATCGGTTTCACGGATGTGGCTGAGGAACTTGTTGCCCAGGCCTTCGCCCTTGGAGGCACCGGCGACGAGGCCGGCGATATCGACGAAGCGCATGACAGCGGGAATTGTTTTTTTCGGTTTGTACATGTCGGTCAGGACCTGGATGCGTTTATCCGGGACTTCTACGACACCGACATTCGGTTCAATCGTGCAGAAGGGATAGTTTGCCGCTTCTGCGCCGGCCTTGGTAATCGCGTTGAACAGCGTGCTCTTACCGACATTCGGCAGGCCGACGATGCCTACTTCCAGATTGGTACTCAATGGTTAAACCACCTTTATTTGAATAATTTTAAATCAGCAATGCGTTTGACAGCTTCGACGGTGTTTTCTTTGGTGCCGAAAGCGGTCAGGCGGAGATAGCCTTCGCCGTGGGGGCCAAAGCCCGAACCCGGTGTCGTGACGACGTGGGCTTTTTCCAGGAGCAGGTCGAAGAAATCCCAGCTCTTCATGCCGTTCGGCGTCTGTACCCAGGCGTACGGCGAGTTGGTAGCGCCGTAGACGGTGAAGCCGGCTTCGGTCAGGCCGTCGCGGATGATGTGGGCGTTTTCCATGTAGTATTCGACGTCAGCCAGGCACTGTTTCTGGCCTTCCGGGCTGTAGTAAGCTTCAGCTGCGCGCTGGACGATGTACGGCGTGCCGTTGAAGAAGGTGCACTGACGGCGGTTCCACAAGGGATTGAGTTCGACAGCCGTGCCGTCTTTCTTGTAAGCGACGCAGGCATGGGGGACGACGACATAAGAGCAGCGCGTACCCGTGAAGCCGGCGCACTTGGAGTAGGAGCGGAGTTCGATGGCTACTTCTTTAGCGCCTTCGATTTCAAAGATGCTGTGGGGAACGTCCGGTTCGGTGATGTACGTTTCATAAGCCGAATCGTAGATGATGATGAAGTTGTTTTCTTTGGCGGCTTTGACCCAGTTGGTCAATTCTTCCTTGCTCATGGCCGTGCCGGTCGGGTTGGACGGGTTGCAGAGGTAGACGATGTCGACTTTTTCCTTCGGCGGTTCGGCTTTGAAGCCGTTTTCCGGAGTGCATGGGAGATAGACGACGCCGTCGTAGATGCCTTTTTCAGCGTTCCATTCGCCGGTATGGCCGAACATGACGTTGGAGTCGAGGTAAACCGGGTATACCGGGTCGGCTACGGCGAATTTCAGGTCGTCGCCGAAGATTTCCTGGATGCAGGCGACATCGGTCTTGGCGCCATCGCCGACGAAGACTTCGTCCAGATCAAGGTCGATGCCGCGCGTCTTGTAGTCGCCGTCGATGATAGCCTGACGGAGGAAGTCATAGCCCTGTTCCGGACCGTAGCCGCGGAAGGTTTCGGCTTTGCCCATTTCGTCGACGGCCTTGTGCATGGCGTCGATGATAGCCGGGGCCAGGGGACGGGTGACGTCGCCGATGCCGAGGCGGATGATATTCGCTTCCGGATGTGCTTTGGAATAAGCTTCAACTTTTTTTGCAATGGTTGCAAAAAGATAGTTGCCGGGGAGTTTTAAGTAGTTTTCATTTACATGAGCCATAAAGGGACCTCCTTGTATTGCTTAGCATAGTAATCTATTGACAAACTCTATTTTACTACATTATATGGGCCTTGGAAAGATACTGGGCGCCGGGCAGGCATGATAAAATAAAATGGCCGTCATTCATGATAGTGATTGAATGGCAACGATTTTTGCCGTATAATGAAAACTGTATCGGGAATTTTTAAGTCAAACATATCAGGGAGGTTTGATTGACTGATGGATTATCAAGGTAAGAAATGCCTCATTGCATATTTTTCACACGCCGGCATGAACTATGTCAGCGGTAAGATCGTCGACCTGCCCGTGGGCAATACGGAACGGGCGGCACAGATGCTGCGCCTGTTCACGGGGGGCGACCTCTTCCACATCCGCACGGCTTCGGTCTATCCCAATGACTATCAGGAAGTCGTCAAGATCGCCAGGAAAGAAAAGGCCGACAACGCCCGGCCGGTCCTGGAAAGGGATATCGACAGCATCGATGATTACGACGTCATCTTCCTGGGCTATCCCAACTGGTGCGGCACCATGCCCATGGCTTTGTGGACGTTCCTGGAAAACCACGACTTCACGGATAAGACGATTTATCCTTTCTGCACCCATGAAGGCAGCGGCGTCGGCCACAGTCTGGAAGACATCCACGCTCTCTGCCCGACGGCCAAACTCGGCAAGAGCCTGGCCCTCCTGGGTACGACCATCGAAGATGCCGAAGACGACATCCGCCGCTGGCTGAGAGATTAGTAGCTCGTGGTTCGTGGCTAGTGGTTCGTGGTTCGTGGCTCGTAGGGGCGGCCCGCCGATTGCAGAGCGCCAAGCCTCCCCTGATAGGGGAGGTGGCCCAATGGGCCGGAGAGGTTGAATTTCCAGATTCAAAAGCAACCTCTCAGTCAGCTGCGCTGACAGCTCTCCTAGCAGGAAAGCCGGGACGCCCGCTACAGCTTTAAAGCCATCCGCTAACAACTAACTGCTAGCCACTAACAACTTTAAAGGGCTTGTCGTCATGTGACAAGCCCTTTTTTTATTCATACCGCAAGGCTTCGATGGGGTCGAGCTTGGCTGCTTTCCGGGCTGGGTAGATGCCGAAGAAGAGGCCGATGCCTACGGAGAAACTGAAAGAGATGATGATTGGCGCCGCCGTGATGACCGTCTGGAACAGGCCGGACTTGGCGATAGCCAGGGCGATGCCGACGCCGCAGGCGATGCCCAGGAGGCCGCCGATGACGCCGATGACGACAGATTCGATGAGAAACTGCATCATGATGTTCTGAAAAGTTGCGCCCAGGGCTTTCCGGATGCCGATTTCCCGCGTCCGTTCAGTGACGGAGACCATCATGATGTTCATGATGCCGATGCCGCCAACGATGAGCGAAATGGCGGCGATACTGCCCAGGAAGAGGGTCAGCATGGTCGTCGTGCTGGTCATGGTTTCCATGAGGCTCGTCAGGTTACGGACGGTGAAGTCATCTTCGCTGCCGCTGCGGATATGGTGGCGCTGGCGCAGGAGCGTTTCGACTTCGGCCTGGACCTGTTCGATTTTATCGGCGCTGGAGACTTGGATGTTGATGGAGCGGACGTAGGTGATGCCCATGAGGCGTTCCTGGGCCGTCGTCAAGGGGACGATGACGATGTCGTCCTGGTCCTGGCCCATGGAAGACTGGCCCTTGCTTTCCAGGACGCCGATGATCTTATAGGGCTGGTTGTTGATGCGGATGTTCTTGCCGACGGGATTGACTTCGTCGAAGAGGTTGGCGGCGACCGTCGGGCCGATGACGGCGACGCGGTTGCGCGAGTTGAGGTCGCTCTGGGTGATGAAGGATCCCGACTGGACGACGAGGGACCGGATGTGCAGGTATTCTGGCGTGACGCCGTAGACCGACGTATTCCAGTTCTGGTTGCCGTTGACAATCTGGTAGGAACTGTTGACTGTCGGCGATACGTAGTCGATGTTCTTTATTTTATTCTTGATGGCTACGGCGTCGTCGTATTTCAATTTCTGGCTCGAACCGGCTGCCGAACGGACGCCGCCGTGATTGGTCGAGCCTGGCGAAACGATGAGCATATTGCTGCCCAGGCTGGCGATGGAGTTGGTGACGTTCTGCTTGACGCCCATGCCGATGGAAATCATGGCGATGACGGCGCCAACGCCGATGATGATGCCCAGCATGGTCAGGATGGAGCGCAGTTTATTGGACAGCAGGGCCGTAATGGCAATCTGCACGCTTTCACTAAATAACATCCATGACGACCCCCTTTCCGGCGTCTTTGGTGATCCTGCCGTCTGAGAGCAGGAGCTGGCGGTTGGCACAGGCGGCGATTTCCGGTTCATGCGTGACCAGGATGATCGTCTTGTGCTCTTCGTGGAGCGCTTCGAAAAGGCGCATGATGTCTTTCGTCGATTTCGTATCCAAGTTGCCCGTCGGTTCGTCGGCCATGATGATATGCGGGTTATTGACCAGGGCCCGGGCGATGGCGACGCGCTGGCGCTGGCCGCCGGACAGTTCGTTGGGCTTGTGGTGGGCCCACGTTTCCAGGCCGACGGATTTCAGCTTTTCCATGGCCCGTTCCGTCCGTTCCCTGCGGCCGACACCGGCGTAGACCAGGGGCAGGGCGACATTGTCCAGGGCGGAGATGCGGGACAAGAGGTTGAAGTTCTGGAAGACGAAGCCAATGTGCTGGTTGCGGACGACGGCCAGTTCATCGTCGCCGAGGTGGGCGACTTCCTTGCCGCCGAGCTTATACGAACCCGACGTCGGCCGGTCCAGGCAGCCCAGGATGTTCATGAGCGTCGATTTCCCTGAGCCCGATGGCCCCATGAGAGCGGCAAATTCGCCTTCTTCGATGTTTAAGGTAATGCCGGCCAGAGCGGCGAAGTCTTCACCGCCGATGTGGTAAATCTTTTTGATATCTTTCAATTCGATGACATGCTTCATGGCGAGGCCCCCTTACATGGGCGGCGGGCCCTGGCGTCTATTGCTGTTCGACGAGGACGACGACTTGCTGGAGGCCGTATAGGCGATGGAAACCTTGTCGCCCTGGGTCAGGCCCGAAAGGATTTCCACGTATTCATCGCTGTAGATGCCCGTCGTGACCGGTACTTGTTCCGTCTGGCCATTGGCATCGACGCGGATGACGTAAGAGCCGGAGTCGTTGGTCTTCAAGGCGGCGATGGGTACGACGAGGGCGTCATCTTTTTGCGAGGTCGTAATGTCGACGCGGGCCGTCATGCCCAGGTTCAGGACGTCATCCGGGTCGTCGACGTCGAGGGTGACGTAGTAGTAGATGACGCTGGCCGACGAACTCGACGAGCTGGACGTCGAACTGGAGCCGTTCGTATCCCACGTATTGCCCGTATCGGTCTTGGCGATTTTCGAGACGTGGGCCGTGAAAGTCCGGTCTGTAAAGGCGTCGACAGTGAAGGTCGCATCTTGGCCGACTTGGATCTTTCCGATATCCGTTTCATCGACTTTGGCCAGAATCTGCTTTGTCGACGTGTCGGCAATGCGCATGATGACCGTCGGGTTGCTGTTACCCTGGACGGCCATGGTGCCGACAGTCTTCGGTTCGCCGACGACGACGCCGTCCATGGGCGCCGTGATGACCGTTTCGGCAACGTCCGATTCGGCTTCCGTCAAAGTACTGACGGCAGTGTCATAGTTGAATTTCGCCGTATCCAGGGCCTGTTTGGTGCCGGCACCGAGGTCATAGAGCTGCTGGGCCCGGTCGTATTCGACTTTGGTGTTGGTGACCTTATACTGGGCCTGGTCGCGTTTGGCTTCATAATCTTTGCCGTCGAGGACGGCTACGGTCTGGCCGGCTGTGACCCGGTCATTTTCTTTGACCAGGACCTGGCTGATGCGGGCCGTGATCTTCGGCGAGACTTCGACGGAATCGACAGGGCTGATGGTCCCTGTGGCGGAAACGGTCGAACGCAGGTCTTTGCGGACGACATCGGCTGTTTCGATGGCCTTGGATTGTTTTGCGGCTTGCTGGGATTCATAGTATTTATAGCCGCCAAAGGCACAGGCAGCCACGATGACAGCGGCAATGACGATTTTCAGGCGCTTGTCAATTTGCATGGTATCACTCCAGTCATGATGTTAAATAAGTAGGTATAGTTATCATTGATTCATTAAGTATAGCATGTCATTTTATAGCAATAAAGGTAAAGCCATTTTTTCTTAGTAAAGTGAGTTGGAATTGTAACAAAGATGTTGTGTACGTAGGGTTTTCCCGGAGAATGTGTTATACTGATGTAGCATTATAAAAGAAAGGTTGGTATTTTATTATGAATGAACGTAAGACGTCTGTCTTTTCCAACGGCCTGTTATGGTTCGGCGCCGGCATTTCCATCGCCGAAATCCTGACGGGTATGCTCCTGGCGCCGCTGGGCTTTGCCAAAGCCTTTGCGGCTATCATCCTGGGCCATCTCATAGGCGGTGTCGTCATGTACCTGGCCGGCCTCATCGGAGGCCGGACGGGCGGCAGTGCCATGGAAACGGTCCGCATTTCCTTCGGGACCCAGGGGGCCAAGCTCTTTGCCGGCCTGAATGTCATCCAGCTCGTCGGCTGGACGGCGGTCATGGTCGCCAGTGCCGCTTTGGCTGCCAATACCATCGCCGCCATCGGCGTGTCCTGGTGGAGCCTCATCATCGGCGCCTTCATCGCCGTGTGGATCGTCATGGGACTGAAGAACCTCAGCAAGATCAACGTCGTCGTCATGGCGGCCCTGTTCATCTTGACGATTGTCCTCAGCCTGGTCGTCTTCAAAGGCGGGGCGCCGCAGGTACCGGCTGGCGACCTCACCTTTGGCGGCGCCGTCGAACTGGCGGTAGCCATGCCCTTGTCATGGCTGCCCATTATTTCGGACTATACGCGGACGGCTGAAAAGCCGGGCCTGGCTACGGCGGCCAGCTGCAGTGCCTATTTCATCGCCAGCTCGTGGATGTTCCTCATCGGCATGGGCGCGGCCCTGTTCACCGGCCAGGATGACATTGCGGCCATCATGGTCCAGGCCGGCCTGGGCGTCGCCGGGATTCTCGTCGTCCTCTTGTCGACGGTCACGACGACCTTCCTCGATGCCTTTTCGGCCGGCGTCAGCTGCCAGAGCCTGGTCCCGAAGGTATCGGATAAGATTTTAGCGCTTATCGCGACGGTCCTGGGCGTCCTGCTGGCCATCTTCGCCGCACCGGACCAGTTCCAGGATTTCCTCTACCTCATCGGTTCCGTCTTTGCGCCGATGACGGCCATCCTCTTGTCGGACTTCTTCATCCTCAAGCAGGACCATACAGCAGACAGCGTCAACTGGCTCAACCTCGTCCTCTGGGTTTTGGGCGTCGCCCTGTACCGCTTCCTGCTCAATGTCGATACGCCCGTGGGCATCACCGTCCCTGTCGTCGTCATCCTGATGGCCGTCAGCGCTTTGGTCCATAAGGTATTGAATAAAGCATAGAACGATTCTAATATTGAATGGATAAAATGCAAAAGTAATTCGTGATTAGCATTGACAAAAAGACATTGAAAAGCGTAAACTTATGCTCAAGCAAGATAATAAAAACTTGAGCATCTTCAGAGGAGGCTTTTCAAATGGATAAACACTTTACTTTTGATGATATGATCAACACCATGATGCCCCTGCCCATCAGCGGCGCTGCCAACGGCGAAGGCATCTACTGCCGCGGCCAGGAACTCGTCGCTTCCATGGGCCAGCCGAAAGAAACGGCCCGTCAGGAAAAAGAAAGCCGCCGCTTCGACCTCCGCGGCATCTTCTGTCAGTATTGTGTAGATTGATAAAAAAGCCAGTGGTTAGTGGTTAGTTTTTAGCGGATGGTTTTAAATTTGAGGGATTCGCTGCAGATTGCAAACTCATTCTCTTACTAGGAAAAGTGGTTCAAATGGATCGGAGAGGTTTAACCTTGTAGGGAACACGAGCCACGAACTACGAACCACGAACCACTAAAAAGGCGCTGTCGTAAGACAGCGCCTTTTTTATGCCTTTCTGGTATAGGCTTTTTTTGCAGTGAAAACGCCAAGTTCATCATGGCCTTCGTCAATCTGGGCCTGGTCCCCGATACGGGCGGTTCCTATCTCCTGGTCAAACAGCTGGGGCCGAAACGGGCCATGGACATCTGCGCTACCGGACGCCCTGTGAGCGCACAGGAAGCCAAGGATCTGGGCATTGTCTACCGCATTGTGCCCAACGATGCCCTCGATGAAGAAACGATGAAATTTGCCAAGAAACTGGCTGCCGGACCGATTATTTCCTATAAGAACATCAAGCGCCAGATTTATGCCGCTGCTTTTGCTGAATATCAGCACTACCTGGAAAACATCGAAGTCCCGTGCCAGCGTGAATGTGCCCGGACCCAGGACTTTGCCGAAGGCGTCTGCGCGTTCATGGAAAAACGGCGTCCCCATTTTACCGGCCAGTAAGGCTGTCCTCTGAAAGGGAGTGAGTACGGTGTTATCGAAGGTATTTTCTCTCCAAGATATCCTGGAGCATATCCATGACGGACAGACCATCATGTTCGGTGACTGGCATGGCCAATTCGCGGCTGATGAAATCATCGACGGCATGCTGGAAAAAGGCGTCAAGGATATCAAAGCTATCGCCGTATCGGCCGGCTATCCCGGCCAGGGCGTAGGCAAACTGATCGTGGCTCATCGCGTGTCGTCCATCGTTACGACGCATATCGGCCTCAATCCGGAAGCGCTGAAACAGATGCTGGCCGGTGAACTGGCCGTCGAATTCGTCCCCCAGGGGACCTGGGCCGAACGCGTGCGCTGCGGCGGTGCCGGCCTGGGCGGCGTCCTGACGCCGACCGGTGTCGGTACGAGTGTCGAAGAAGGGAAACAGAAGCTGGTCATCGATGGGAAGGAATATCTCCTGGAATTACCGCTCCATGCCGACGTAGCCCTGGTCAAGGCGACCAAAGCCGATACGGCAGGGAACCTCTATTTCCGCATGAATTCGCGGGCGACGAACAGTACCATCGCTTATGCGGCTGATTTCGTCGCCGCCGAAGTCGAAGAAATCGTCCCCGTCGGCCAGCTCTTGCCGGAAGAAATCGCCATCCCGGCTCCTGTCGTCGACATGGTCTATGAACGGCAGGGCGAAAAACGGTTTATCTGCCCGATGTGGAAAAAGGCCAGGGTCCGTGCCGAAGCCAAGGCGCGGGAACGGCAGGAAAGGGGATGAGGTCATGGTTGAACGGAAAGGAAGAGCTTTGATTGCCTGGCGTTGTGCCCAATTCTTCAAAAATGGGGACTTCGTCAACTTAGGGATCGGCCTGCCCCTGATGTGCGTCAACTATCTGCCCGAAGGCGTATCCCTCTGGCTGGAAGCTGAAATCGGCACCGTTGGCAGCGGCCCGTCACCGGACTGGGATCATGTCGATATCGACGTCATCGATGCTGGCGGCCAGCCGGCTTCGGTCATTACCGGCGGCAGTGTCTACGACCACGAAACGTCCTTCGCTTTCATCCGCGGCGGTCATATTGACGCGACTGTCTTGGGGACGCTGCAAGTCGATCAGGAAGGGAATATCGCCAACTGGACCATCCCCGGGAAATTCGTGCCCGGTATGGGCGGGGCCATGGACCTCTGTGCCGGTGTCAAGAAAATCATCGTCGCCACGGACCATTGCGAAAAGAGCGGCCATTCCAAGATACTGAAGAAATGCACGCTGCCCCTGACGGGAGCCCGTTGCGTGACCGACATCGTGACCGAACGCTGCTACTTTGAAGTCACACCGCAAGGCCTGGTCCTGCGGGAACTGGCCCCGGGCTATACCGTAGAAGATATCCGGGCCTGCACCGAAGCGGACTTCATCGTCCCCGAAACCATCGCCGTCATGGGCGAGTGAGGGGAGGCCGCACGAAGGATTCGTAAGCCTCTCCTGCTAGGAGAGGTGGCCCGAATGGGCCGGAGAGGTTTAACCTCGTAGGGGGATGTTTTTATACATCACCCGTCATGTATAACGTGGGCATCATTATTTCAGGCGGGCCGCCCGTTGGGACGGCCCCTACGAACCACGAGCCACTAAAAGGGGCTGTAACAGAATAGCCTCATCTAAAAAATGGACTCAGTTATCTGAGCCCAT
>JACXXQ010001051.1_pt1 | contig 10626 bp, 7 predicted proteins | sample 8621361 | NCBI WGS metagenome assembly JACXXQ01 (sample SAMN15503820, study PRJNA645414) | gut metagenome | isolation source: feces | host: Bos taurus | place: USA | collected 2016 | reverse complement strand
TAATGCACCATTCTCTCCGATTTTATCAAGCCATGCAATGATAACATCAATCTCTTCATTATATCCACAGCCTTCCGGAAATTTCTCAAAAAAACGTTCAAGCTCTGATAGTTCTTCCTCTTCCAGATGAACGCTATAAAAATTTACGGCATCATGCTCTTCAACTAATTCGATATGATATTTTTGCTGCATCTTAACATAAAAGTTAATTCTGATACAAATATAGAATTATTATTTCAAATATCAAAACTTAACTTATAAATTAAGCTGATACTATTTTTATCAGACAATTTATCCCTCCCCGGGATCCTCATGTATCCTCACATGTATTTCCAAATTGTTTTTACATAAAACACCCGTAAAAATTATAATTCATTGATCACATTCCCAAAATTCCCTCTGAACTAACTTCATTCTTTACTTTAAATAAATATGCTTATAAACCTTGTTTTTCAACATATTATAAATTCATAATTTTCACATCTTTGTTTTAACATTTCACCTTTCCGGATGGTTGTCTTAACTTTGCTTCTGTAAAACAAATATTATTTACTTTTTTCATTCAACCTTAAATTTGGAAAGATGGAAAACAATCTGATGACCGTATTCACGCGCATCTTCCACACGCAGGGAGACTCCCTCGTGGAACTGTCTGCCTGGATCGAAAATGTCCGCAACGGACAATGGAAAAATGAAGTGGAGAACTACCGCAGGCTGATGGCCGAAGGAAAGAAACAGGAAGCTGCCTCCGTCAAGGAACAGTTGCCTGCCCTCGTACCTGCCGGAAACTGCCTGCGCGGACGTTATCCCAAGTGTCTCACCAACCGCACCGGCTATGCCATGTTCGACATGGACAAGATGCCGCCCGACGTGCTCCGGAACGCTTTTGCCCGGCTGAAGGAAGTTCCCTGGGTGGCAGCCTGTCATGTCACCGTCTCCGGAACCGGCCTCCGCATCTTCGTCTGCATCGGTGTGGTACATGCCGATGTCTACCGCCGGGCCTATGAGATCGTGGCGCACGCCCTTGAACAGGTTGCCGGACATCCCTGCGACATGCAGTGCAAGGATCTCTGCCGCCTCACGCTCGCGTCTTATGACCCTGAAGCTTACCTGGCACCGGAACCCCTCACCTTTCCCTACGAGGAAGGAAACAATCCGCTCCTGTATCAACCGGCCACGGGAACCGACTCTTCCGAGGATTACCGGTTCAACGGCAGAACCGCAGGGAATTCGTACGGGGATGCTCCCCGGAACGCAGGGAATGCCAGCGGACCGGCTCCCGGAAATCCTGCTGATTATGCTTCCGGAAACGCCGGTTTCAGGCCCTTCGGAATCCCCGAAGATCCCAACGACGACTGCCGTTATGTACCCCTCCGTGACCCCGAAGCTTTTCTGGCGAATTTTTTCCGGAAAAACAAGTTTCAGGAGGGTCAGCGGCACAATGTTCTGCTCCGTCTGGGACGCAACATCCGCTGGCGGAGGTTCAATCCGTACGACTTTGAACGGCTGAAACACAGCGCTTTCCGCATGATGGGCCAGCTCCCTTACAGCGAATATTGCAGTGCGATGGACTGGGGCTACAACCATGCCGATTTGGGTCCATGGGTCCACATGGACCCTAATGGACCCTCCACCGTGAGAAAAGAATCCGACGAGGATGATCTGATGAGTCATGCACCCCTGTTTCCCGAGTGGATTTACGACAAGCTCCCGCCCCTGATCCGGCGCGGCATCATAGCCGCCCGCTCCGGCCGCCAGCGCGACATGCTCCTCATGTCCATACTCACCAACCTCAGCGGATGCGTTCCGCTGGTGCGCACCCTCTATGCCCACCGTCTCTACTCTCCCCATTTCTTCTTCGCAGCCGTCGCCCCCGCAGGTTCCGGCAAGGGTGTGGTAGCCCTGTCAGCCCTGCTCGGCAGCAAGATTCACCGCGAACTGGAGGAAAACAACCGCCGGGAGCGCAAGGAATACGAGCAGAAGATGCTGGAATGGGAGGCCGAACAGAAACGGGCCTTCCGCGAGAAACGCAAGCCCGACATCAGTCTCAAGCCCGAAGATCCCCGGTGGCACGTACTGAACGTACCGCCCAACACCTCCAAGAGCCAGCTGATGACCGACCTCTACAACTCCGGCGAGATCGGAATCATCTGCAACACCACCGAGATCGACTCCTTCACCGCTGCCCTGGGAACGGACTACGGCAAGCATGCCTCCGAACTGCGTATGATCTACCACCACGAAGCCGTGGGACAGAACTACAAGATCGACGGCCACCCCATTCTCATCCAGCGCCCCCGCATGGCCATCTGCATGGCCGGTACCCTGCAACAGCTGGTCAACTTCGTGTCATCGAAGGAAGACGGTATGTACAGCCGTCTGGCCCTGCTCACGGGAAAGGGTGAAAGCGGCTGGATCTCAGCGGCTCCCGATTCGGACGACGAATGGATCGACGGCGACGAACTCTTTGAGAATCTGGCAGATGATGTGCTCCAGGCCTACCATTTCCTGCTCAACTCCCCCACCTCCGTCCATTTCACCCGCGAACAGTGGAAGATCCACAACAAGCTGTTCGGACACATGATGCGGAATGTCTCGCTGGAGGACGGAGAAGGCAACGAGGCCATTGTGGGACGTCACGGGCTGCTGACGATGCGCATCGCCATGGTGCTCACCGCCCTGCGCAAGTGGGAAGCCGGCTGGAACATGAAAGATGTCACCTGCAGCGACGAGGATTTCAGCATCACCATCGAGCTGGTCAAGGTGCTGCTGGAACACAGCCTCTCCCTCTCCACCATCCTGCCCGGAACGGAACGGAAGCGCTCGCAGATGACCTGTTTCCACCGCGTGTTGGAGTGCTACAAGAAGCTGCCCGAGAGCTTCACTTACATGGAATATCTCACCGCGACGGCTGCCATGGACATCTCCCGTTCCACGGCCAAGCGATGGCTCAAGAAGATGCTGAAACAGAACCTGGTAGCATACGACAACGGCATCTACCGCAAGGTACATTCCACGGAATAGGGTCCATATAGAAAAAGTGGACCCGGGTGGACCCTGAAAACGTTTCGGCGTTTCAGTCAAAAGGCTTCGGCGTTTGCATGGAAACGCCGAAGCCTTTTTTTATTTTCCGGGCAGGTATTTCCGGCCTGTCCGCGGAGCCCTAATCCTCCAGGATCTTCTTCCGTACGCTTCTCCAGGGCCCCTTGAAGAGCATCCGGACCAGATATTTGGTCAGCCGCTTGAGCTGCATCTCGTCCGACCAGCTCAGCTTGATCTTCCCGCAGGCAATCAGGGTCAGGAAATTCCCCAGTGCATTCAGTGCATACTCGGCCTCCGTAAACTGATACCCTTCGGGTGTGTGGCGCAGCCATCTTTTCGGTTTCTCACTCTCTGTCTTTTGCTCCCGTTTTTCTGTTTTTACTTCTTTTTGTCTCATGGGTGTATATATTTTACCGGCCAAATGAAAAAAAATGTCCGATTTTAAGATTCTTTAAATCAGTTAAAATCGAGAATGAAATCGAATTGAAATTCTCATAAAATCTCCTTGAAATTCTTTTTCTTAAGAAATCCAACACAAAATTAATGGTTGTTTTTGAAAAATATTGGAAATTTTGTTTTAAATTAAAACATAATGTTTACCTTTGTCTCGCAATTGTGAATAACAATTGCATCTGCAGCCCAAAAATTCCGGTTTTATCCCTTCTTCCCGGTCCCCGGTTGGGAGAGGTAACCGCGAAGCGCACCCCAAACGTAGCTTCCTTTCGCTCTGGCCCCCGGACGAGGAAGTGACCACGGTTCCGGCCCCCGGGGCGTGGTGGTCAACAATGAATCTATTCAGCAAAAAATCGGAAAGTCAGTCAGATTCCGGCCCCCGGAATCGCGACGGCTTAGTAACATCAAAGGAAACCTAAAATCATTATGACATTCAAATCAAACATTCTCTGCTTCCTGACAGCAGCCTTCCTGCTGTCGGGCTGTACCTCTTATAAGAAGGTGCCCTATTTGCAGAATTCCGCGACAGTCAATGTACCGGCCGGAGAAATTCCGCTCTACGACGCCCGGATCATGCCCAAGGATCTGCTGACCATTACCGTCAGCACCACCGATCCCCAGGCCAGTATTCCTTTCAACCTGACGGTGCAAAGTACTGTATCCCTGAATTCAAACAATCTGACTACTCAGCCCACCTTGCAGCAGTATCTGGTCAACAACGAGGGAGAAATTGATTTCCCAGTCCTGGGAAAATTAAAGATCAGCGGAATGACCAAAAATGAATGCGAAGCCATGCTCCGTGACCGGCTGGCCCCCTACCTGAAGGAAGCCCCGATTGTGAATGTCCGTATGGTGAACTATAAGATCTCCGTATTGGGTGAAGTCAATCGTCCGGGAACTTTCACGGTCAGCAACGAAAAAGTGAATGTACTGGAAGCCTTGGCCATGGCAGGCGATATGACTATTTACGGCCTGCGTGACAATGTGAAACTGGTCCGCGAAACGGCAGACGGAGGACGCGACATTCAGGAACTGAACCTGAACGATGCCAATCTGATCCGTTCCCCCTATTTCTACCTCCAGCAGAATGACATTATCTATGTCACTCCCAACAAGACCAAATCCCGCAACTCCGACATTGGTAATACTACTACCATTGCCATTTCTGCGACCTCTATTCTGGTCTCTCTGGCCAGCCTGTTAGTCACCATCTTTAAGTAAAATATCATGAGCAACGAAAAATACGAAGATCTTTTTGCGGCTGAAGACGAAAAGCCGATTGACTATAAAGCGATTCTGTTTGAATACCTGATGTACTGGCCCTGGTTTGTGGCCTGCCTCATTCTCTGCCTGATCGGAGCCTGGGGCTATCTGCGCTATCAGACTCCGGTTTATAATGTAAATGCCACGGTACTGATCAAGCAGGACGACAAAACAAAAGGCAACAATTCCAATAACCCTCTTGCAGCTATGCAGGATCTGGGCATGCTGAGCATGGCCAGCAATTTTGACAATGAAATGGAAATTCTCCGTTCCCGCACCCTAATCAAAAAGGTAGTCAATACCCTGGGACTAAACATCCGCTACGCAGAACCCCGCAGTTTCGGCTATGCCCTTCCGCTTTATAAGCATGATACACCCATTAAGGTTTGGATGACTCCCGAAGAAGCGGACAAGTTAGCTGAACCCCTAAATTTACAGCTGGACTGCACGCCTGACGGCAAAGTCAAGGCTACTGCAAAGTATATACAAAATGGAAAGGAAGGCACCACTGAAAAGAAGTTTGACCGGCTGCCCGGTGTACTCGTCACTCCCGTGGGAACCCTGACGCTGAACGCGAAAGATAGTACAAAGATTCAGGAAGAAAAAACTATCCAGGTGCAGATTGTTTCTCCTACTGCAGCCGCCAAGGTATGCCAGGAAAATCTGTCTACCGAACCGACCAATAAAAAAACTACCATTGTACGACTGAACTACAACGATACCCATATAGGACGGGGTCTGGATTTTCTGAATACACTGGTAGCGCTGTATAATGCCGATGCCAACGATGACAAGAACGAGGTAGCTAGCCGGACGGCCGAATTTATCGACGAACGCATCAGCATTATCAATCACGAACTGGGTACCACGGAAAGCGAGCTGGCACAATATAAGCAGAAGGCGGGACTGACCGACCTGACCAGTGATGCGCAGTTAGCTCTGCAAAGCAATGCCGAATATGAACAGAAGCGGGCTGAGAATGCCACCCAGCTCCGTCTTGTAGAATTTCTGAAAGAATACATCGAACGTCCCGAGAACCGAATGGAGATTATTCCGGCCAATATCGGACTGAGCGACAACGGACTGTCCACCCTGATCGGACAGTATAACGAAATGCTGACCGAACGCAAACGGTTGCTCCGCACTTCCAGCGAAAGCAACCCGGCCGTAGTCAATCTGGATACTTCCTTGGAAGCTACCCGAAAGAATATCCAGACCTCCGTGGCAAGCGTGCTGAAAGGACTGGAAATCACCCGCAACGACCTGAACCGCGAGGCCGCCCAGTTTGCGAACCGGATCAGCAATGCCCCCCAGCAGGAAAAAGAACTGCTCAGCATCTCCCGCCAGCAGGAAATCAAGGCCAGTCTCTACCTGATGCTGCTTCAGAAACGGGAAGAAAATGCGATAACTTTAGCCGCTACGGCAAACAATGGCCGTATGGTGGAAGAACCACTAGCTGAAGGAATCGTTGGACCCAATGGAAAAATGTATTACCTAATCGCTCTAGTTTTAGGGGTAGGACTACCTTTTGCTGTAATTTACCTTCGCAACCTGCTCCGCTTTAAGATTGAAAGCCGGGCTGATATTGAAAAGATCACCGAGGTCCCCGTAGTCGGAGATATTCCTCAGACCGATACGGAAGGACATCCCATTGTGGTGCAGGAAAACCGCAACGGCCTGATGGAAGAAGTCTTCCGTTCTGTCCGTACGAATTTGCAGTATATGCTGGGAGAAGGCCAGAAAGTGATCCTCTTTACCTCCACTACTTCGGGCGAAGGCAAAAGCTTCAATGCCGGAAATCTGGCATGCAGCTTTGCCTTTATGGGCAAGAAGGTGGTGATTGTCGGTCTGGATATCCGCAAACCCGGACTGAACAAAGTCTTTGAGATTTCTCATAAGGAACGGGGTATTACCCAATATCTGGCTGATCCGAAGCATACCGATCTGCTGAGCCTCTGCCAACCCTCTGCCATCTCCCCCAACCTCTTTATCCTGCCGGGCGGTACGGTTCCTCCTAATCCTACAGAACTGGTGGCTCGGAAAACGCTGGATGAAGCCATTGAGCAATTAAAACAAACCTTTGATTACGTTCTGCTGGATACAGCTCCGATCGGTATGGTAACCGATACCCAGCTGATTGCCCGTGTAGCAGATCTGAGCGTCTATGTCTGCCGCGCTGATTATACCCATAAAAGCGACTATGAACTGATCAATGAACTGAAACGTGAAAACAAGTTGCCGAATCTCTGTACCCTGATCAATGGTATTGACATGGATCAGCGCAAAAATGGTTACTACTACGGTTACGGGAAATATGGCAAGTATGGCAAATATGGTTACGGAAAGAAATATGGCTATGGCTACGGATATGGCTATGGAAAATAAAGCATAAAAGATCTATGAAAGGAATTGTATTAGCTGGTGGAAGTGGAACCCGCCTCTACCCCATTACGAAGGGAGTCAGCAAGCAGATGCTGCCCATTTTTGACAAACCGATGATCTACTACCCGATTTCGGTCCTGATGCTGGCAGGAATCCGGGAAATCCTGATCATCTCCACCCCTTACGACCTGCCCGGATTCCGGCGGTTGCTGGGCGACGGAAGTGATTATGGTGTCCGCTTTGAATATGCAGAGCAGCCTTCACCCGACGGGCTGGCACAAGCCTTCCTGATCGGAGAACAGTTCATTGGAGACGATGCAGCCTGCCTGGTTTTAGGTGACAACATATTCCATGGCAACGGTCTGAGCGCCCTGCTTCGTGAGGCTGTCCGCACAGCCGAGGAAGACCGGAAAGCCACTGTATTCGGTTACTGGGTCAGCGATCCGGAACGCTATGGCGTCGCAGAATTCGACGAGAACGGCAATTGTCTGAGCATCGAAGAGAAACCTGCACAGCCCAAGTCCAATTATGCAGTAGTAGGTCTTTACTTCTATCCGAATAAGGTTGTGGAAGTGGCTAAGAATATCAAACCCTCTGCCCGTGGAGAACTGGAAATTACCTCTGTCAACCAGCGTTTTCTGGATGACAGCCAGCTAAAGGTACAGACTCTGGGACGCGGATTCGCCTGGCTGGATACCGGTACCCATGATTCCCTGAGCGAGGCATCCACCTTTATCGAAGTAATTGAAAAACGGCAGGGATTGAAAGTTGCCTGTCTGGAAGGCATCGCCTACCGCCAGGGCTGGATCACCGCCGAGAAATTACGCGAACTGGCACAGCCCATGCTGAAAAACGAGTACGGCAAATACCTGATCAGCGTGATCGATGAGGTAAAACGTACCGGAAAAAGTAATCTGGACTTTTAATAGATTATGAAAATAATTCCCACAAAGATTGAAGGCGTGGTCATTATCGAGCCGCGTCTGTTTCAGGATGACCGCGGTTATTTCTTCGAATCTTATTCTGAGAAGGATTTCAACCGTGAAGTAAGAGAAATTCATTTTGTACAGGACAATGAAAGCAAATCCAGCTACGGAGTCATGCGCGGACTGCATTTCCAGCGTCCCCCTTTCACCCAAAGCAAACTGGTACGTTGCGTGAAGGGTGCTGTATTGGATGTGGCCGTTGACATCCGCAAAGGAAGTCCCACTTATGGCCAGCATGTGGCAGTCGAACTGACAGAAGACAACCACCGCCAGTTCTTCATCCCCCGCGGCTTTGCCCACGGATTTGCCGTCCTGAGTCCGGAAGCCGTCTTCCAGTACAAATGTGACAACTTTTATCACCCCGAAGCCGACGGCGGCATCAGCATCCTTGATTCCAGCCTTGGCATTGACTGGCGCATACCGACTGATCATGCCATCCTGAGTGAAAAAGATACCCGGCATCCTTTATTGAAAGATTTTGATTCCCCTTTCGATATTCAGGTGCCGTTATATTAAATTCGTTTAATCAGTAAAATGATGAATATATTAGTTACCGGTGCCAACGGACAGTTGGGACATGAAATGCTAAGAGTATCACAACCCGATAAGCATAATTACATTTTTACAGATGCAGAAGAGCTTGACATCACGAAAGAAGATGAAATTCAAGACTTTATTAAGAATAAGGGAATAGATATTATTGTAAATTGTGCTGCATACACCAATGTTGATCAAGCAGAAGCTGATTTCAAAAAAGCCAATTTAATTAATAATATAGCTGTTGGATATTTAGCTAAAGCTGCAAAAGATAATAATATAACATTAATTCATATATCTACTGATTATGTATTTAATGGCGAAAATAATATCCCCTATTTGGAACAAGACATGACTGGCCCCATAGGTGTATATGGTCAAACAAAATTAGATGGAGAAAATGCAATCGTTAAATCTGGTTGTAATTATATCATAATTCGTACAGCCTGGCTTTATTCCGTTTGGGGAAATAATTTTCTCAAAACTATGCTCAAGCTGACTAAAGAAAAAGAAAGCTTAAATGTTGTTTTTGATCAGGTTGGATCTCCAACCTACGCCGGAGATCTGGCAGAAGCTATTGAATGGATTATTGATCGTAAAATGATTGATCAGAAAGGGATCTATCACTTCAGTAATGAAGGAGTATGCTCCTGGTACGATTTTACAGAAATGATCAACAGATTAGCTGGCCATTCATGTAAAATTAATCCTATTCACTCTAATGAATTTCCCAGCAAAGTAAAACGTCCTCACTATTCCGTATTAGATAAAGTAAACTTCCGTGAGACATTTGGTTACAAAGTTCCATATTGGGTAGATTCTTTAGAAAAGTGCATTCGACAAATAAAAAACGTATAATCATGGAATTCAAACGTAATATATTGATCACCGGCGGAGCCGGATTTATCGGCAGCCATGTGGTAAGACTTTTCGTGAACAAATATCCGGAGTATCATATCATCAATCTGGACAAACTGACTTACGCAGGCAATCTGGCCAATTTGAAAGACATCGAGAACAAGGAAAACTATACTTTCGTCAAGGCAGACATCTGTGATTATGACAAGATGCTGGAACTGATGCAGCAGTATCACATAGACGGCATCATCCATCTGGCTGCGGAAAGTCATGTAGACCGCAGCATAAAGGATCCGTTCACCTTTGCAAGAACCAATGTAATGGGCACTCTCAGCCTGTTGCAGGCCGCCAAGGTGTATTGGGAAAGTCTGCCGAAAAAATACGAAGGCAAACGCTTCTATCATATCTCAACGGATGAAGTATACGGAGCACTGAAAATGACCCATCCGGAAGGTATCGAACCACCGTTTACAACAACCGCTTCTTCCGAAACCCATCATCTGGCCTATGGAGAAGAATTCTTCCTGGAAACGACCAAGTACAATCCGCACAGCCCCTACTCTGCCAGCAAGGCCAGCAGTGACCACTTTGTACGTGCTTTCCATGATACCTATGGTATGCCAACCATCGTGACCAACTGTTCCAACAACTACGGTCCTTACCAGTTCCCGGAAAAGCTGATCCCGTTGTTCATCAACAACATCCGTCACCGCAAACCGCTGCCGGTATATGGCAAGGGGGAAAACGTACGCGACTGGTTGTATGTAGAAGATCATGCACGTGCCATCGACGTCATTTTCCATAACGGTAAGATTGCCGAGACTTACAACATCGGTGGCTTCAACGAATGGAAGAACATTGACATCATCAAGGTTGTGATCAAAACGGTAGACCGTCTGTTAGGACGTAAGGAAGGAGAAGATATGGATCTGATTACTTATGTAACCGACCGTCCAGGACATGATATGCGTTATGCCATTGACTCTACGAAGTTACAAAAGGAATTAGGCTGGGAACCGAGTTTACAGTTTGAGGAAGGTATTGAAAAGACTGTTCGCTGGTATCTGGATAATCAGGCCTGGATGGATAATGTGACTTCAGGAGA
>JACXXQ010001048.1_pt1 | contig 10638 bp, 15 predicted proteins | sample 8621361 | NCBI WGS metagenome assembly JACXXQ01 (sample SAMN15503820, study PRJNA645414) | gut metagenome | isolation source: feces | host: Bos taurus | place: USA | collected 2016 | reverse complement strand
TGTGGCGAGCCCCAACGCTCACCTTTTGGTGCGCTAACAGGGCGAGCTCTTTTGCAAGAGTTTTGGAGCCCTTTTGCGAGCGTCAGGTGCGCGAAATGTACACGCTCTTTTGCTCACATTTTGGCGCCCTTTTGCTCGATTTCTATTTTACCGAAAACATCTATGGGTTTACGAAACAAAGAAAAAAGACCGGGAGTACCGGCCTTTTTGAAGCTGAATCATTCAAGCATTATTCTTTTTTTGCTGGTACAGGTTCCAATATTCTTCTGCTGTTTCAGAAGTAAGATTCAATTTCTCCATGAGTTTTTGGCAAATGGCCGAAGGCTCAAAACCAATCTCTACCAGCGTATCGATCAACGCCAATGCACCTTCTTCAATGCCTTGCTCGATACCTTTCTCAATGCCTTGCTCGATGCCTTTTTCAATGCCTTTTTGAAGAACACCTTTGCTGTAGTTACACATCGTTGTTACGCCTCCCTCCAGCTGTTTCGTAGACTGAACACCATATTTCTGTAATTCATGCATCTTTTCTGCGGCGGGCATTTCTGAATGCAGCAGGACTTCCAGCATACCCAGAAGTGGGTTCTCTTCGCTTGGCTTTTGATTTCCAAGCCCCACAACAGCGATCCTCATCTTATCATATGCTTCCGGTTTCTCGTGAGCGTTTCCGACCAGATTCTCTTCGCACAGCCGGTACAGTGTGATCGTATCACGCCAGGCTTCTGTTGGGTCAATGCATACCCATACAGAATATACCTTTGCAATACCCTGGTAATTCGATCCTTCAAACTGAACATTCTTCTGTGCAGAAATCAGCCGGCTTGTATAATAGATTCCCCTGGTTACCAGGCTATATCCTGGGTGAAAATCGTTCTGTGCCTCAACGTTCACAATCAGTTCAGTGATGCCCCGCTGTTTCGGCAGCTGCGCACGGAACAGAATGTCGTATTTTACCATGCCCTCGTACAAAGTGGTGTCTTTCGTGGATATTCCCTGAATTTTATCTGTTTGGGGCAAAGGTTTCCCGGCCCGATCCAGAGGGCTGGAACTGACGGACGGCTGCTCGATGCAGTCTATGATTTCCTCAATCGTGCAGTCTTTGTATTCCACGGCACACTCTTTTAGAATCCGCGCAAGGATCTGTTTATCGGCCAGAAGAGCCTTACAAGCTGCATCCAGTTTGGAATTCCCATCTGTTTCAACCAGGGCCTGGCCTGCATTCGTCAATTCATATTCCATTTACAGGTATCCTTTCTGCCTTGTGGCTCTGCTTTCAGCATACTATATTTTGTGTGTTTACGCAAGTTACCGCTCCATGTATCCATAAGCGGCAGCTTGGTGTATGATCTCCTTGGCAGGAAGGATAAGGGAATCGAAATCCAAGCAGGATAGCTCCTGGTCGATTATAACCTGGAGATTGGAATAATGGGCTTGATGTACCAAATTGTTATCTACCAGGTAATTCATGGAACATTCCACTAAATCGGCTTCCACTTGAATGCAATGAGATTCATCTTCGGTTGTGGTATATGCCAGAGGGATATGATGATAGTCTGAAAAATCGGCGCTGCCGGAATACTCGCTTTCACAGAATTTGCCAATCAGGTTTTTGTCAAATTGAATATCCGCTTCCTGTTCATCATTTCGCGCCTGTAATTCCCTTGCACATTCTTTTGCGCAATGGAGAGTGGCTTTTGCATCTTCCAAGCTATCGTGAGCATGGTATTGGTACTGGTAATGCTCGGCGCAATCGGTCAGTTTTTTCCACTTGTATCCCTGATGTTTCTCGTCCCATTCCCCGTTCAATTCGGCGTAGTCGAGCATTACATCAATAACGGGAGTTTCCGGTGGGAGAGTAATGTCCGAATATGCAAGAAAAGGTAGGTCGAATGCGTAGTGGTTATAGCCGATAACAACGGACGCTTCTGCCAAGGTGGCGTTTATGATGTCAGCATAGTCTCTGATGGACAAGCAGCTGCTAACCTCTTCAGGAGAAATACCATTTACTGATTGCGCTTCCGGCCATTCGGTGGTGTGCTCCGGTTTGAATTTTTCGCAGAACAAAGTGTTTTCGTTGCCGTCGATTATCGCAAGGGATAGTATCTCGTCTTGTGGGGGAACGAAACCGGTCGTTTCAATATCCAATGTCATAACCCTTTTCGGGTCTTGTTCAAGATACTGCGGCAGTTCGATGCAATAAATCAGTTCCATATAAATCTCCTTAATCGCCTGTTGGATAGGATTGAGAAGGTGCGACCATTGGTCGTACCTTCTCTGCAACAAAAAGTTGGGCTAAGAAGGTTCTTTTGTTAGTTCAGCCAAAAGGCAAGTGGCAAGCTCCCGATCTTCGGAATCGCCAGCCCGTTCTTGGCAGAGAGCTAACCATGTGCGATAAAGCGGAATAAGAGCAGCCCAAAATTCATCCTCCCAACCAGTTGGCATATCTTCAGCAACTTCGTAGCCCGCTTCATCGAGAAGCTGTTCATATTCATCCCGTATGTCGGCAGCTTTGGAGTAGCCATGCAATGGATTGCTGTAGTGACGGGGATCTCGAGTGCCACCGAATAATTCATTGCTGACAATTTGAAAATAAGAGTCGCTCCATTCGTTCCAGGTTTGGAAAGCATAATCGTTCACATTGATCACCGTCTCTTTCGTATGTTAATCGGTTGCAGTGCGAATTAAGGCCAGCTACGACCATTGGTCGTACTGAACAAAGAAAAAGACCGGTTGTGATACCGGCCTTTTTATCAAGGGGAGATTGGTGGTTGAAGAAAATAAGAAATAAGTTTCTGGTAGTTATCCTGAGCAGAAAGACAGGTATCAACCAAATAGCCGGGTTCTTGTGGATATTCCCGTAAGCCACGGTAATAGAAAAGTTTGTAGTCGCTGTCGATGACAAAAGGAACCAGGCTGTGAGCAAGGCATTCCTTGAACATGACCAAGCGCCCTACCCGACCATTTCCATCCTGGAATGGATGAATTTTTTCAAAATGATAGTGGAAGTCGATTATCTCCCGTTCCTGTATTTTCTGCTTGTGGTACTGGGTCATCAGACTGTTCATTTGAGCGGGAACCTCTGCTGGTTCCGTAGTGTAAACCATTTCACCAATCATGTTGGGAAGTTTTTTGTACTCTCCAACATTGAAGTTTGGATCACGCTCGTCAGAGGTGCCACGCTTCAGCAGATAATGCAGTTTCTTTATTATCTCTTCGGTCAAGGGATCTTCTGCCACATCGATCATGTAGTCAAACGCGGTAAAGTGGTTCAGCGTTTCAATCACATCATCTGTGTGGATCGCTGCGTTCCCATCCGGCAGAAACGTATTTGTTTCATAGATGAACCGGGTCTGCTCGTGGGTCAATCTGCTGCCCTCAATGCGATTGGAATTATAGGCGAAAAGGATTTGTGTCTGGTGATACAGCCCGCCTTTCCGGTGGTGTTCTTTTTCGTGCCGTAACAGTTTCAAAATCTCATTCATGGGCAGCCCTCCTTGTGGATATTGTACCCGAAATAACACCGTGTTTCAATGGACTATTCCCTGTCAGTTTTTCCATGGTGGTGTGCCCAGCCCCTGGCAAATGTCACCTTCTGCCGCAAAGCTGTAAGGGCAAGCTGCTCACGCTCATTTTCCAGATGTGCGGGAGAGAAATTTTTGAGCGCATCTTCCAAGTAGCACAATTCACAGCAGGTTAGAGCTTTGGTAAGGTAAATGTAGTTTTTTTCGTTCATGGTAGCGATACCTCCTGAGATTGAGTATGAAAGTACGGCGGGGTACGACCGATGGTCGTACCTGAGGAAAGCGGGTTTATTTCGCAGTGCCTTTGAAGAGATAGATTTGAAGATCCTTTGCAAGTGATGCGAGAAGACTGGCCGAAAGAAGCGGAAGGAAGATCATATTGGTTATTATGACGATGGCGCTGTACACCGCACTGGCTTCAGCCGAACCACTGAAAAGGTCAATGATATATTGCTCGGCAAAAACCAGAACAATGTTACTGCCAATTGTGCCGATCGTGGTGATAGTGCTTATGAAGGCACTGGCAAGTTTGGCCACATCATCGTCGGCCATACAGGCGGTGAAGCTCCACCATAAAATGAACAGCAGAACAAAGAAAAAATATTCAAACCAAAAAGTCAGTGCAGGGGGTGTTTTTGCTCCAGCTTTGATAACAGCACAGGAAATCGGTAGCAGAAGGAATGGGGAAAACAACCAAAAAACGAGGAGCTTTCTTACAGAAGAGAGTGCCTGGTAGATAAACCGTACAGAGTACATAACGAGCAGCAACAGGGACGGAACCAGCAGCCCTTGCCTTAACGAAGCGGCATTCGATGTAATAAGAAACCCTGCTATGAGGCAAATCGTTAGAACATTTTGTGCGAGACCGAAATAGCGCCATTCATTAAAACGAACCAAAAGGGATCTGCATGCGTGTACGGATTCAAAAAACTGTTCAGCAATGTATCTCATGATCTTTTTTATTCCTCCGTGCTTTTGAATGCTGAACATTATGGCACAAAAGGCGTAGGAAGTCAAAAGAAATAGCGGAACGATCCGCCGTTCAAACGGAAGTGTAAAGGGGTTGGGGATGGGGAGAATAAAATAGATGAACTCTCGGATGATCCATTCGTACAAACAACAAAAGGCGGCGAATGACATGTCTTGTGGTGGCTGCTGATGATGCCGGATTCTCTTAACAGCTACGAATAAGACTACAATTGTGAAGAACCAGATCAGACGGCGCACAAAAATAAACAGTGAAAAAATAATATCCAAAGTGTTGACCTCAGCATGCGTTGGAAATGTAAAAATATCGCGGAAATTCTGTCTGTGGAGCCGGATCAACGAGGTCTTGCAGCGTATATAATGCCATTGCATGTTTCAAAGCGTCATCCAAAACAAACAGACAGTCATCTGTTTTGGTAAGCAGGGCGGTTGCGATAGGAGAAATCGCCTGCCGGTGGCGGCTCAATGTCAGGCGATCTTCCATGCATTGCACAATATCCAAAAGTGTGATGCTGTCTCTCGGTCGGCTTAACTGGTGGCCGCCGGTGATCCCGACTTTCGACTGTACCAAACCGCTGTGGCTCAGTCGAACAAGGACGCGCGGCAAAACTTTGGGGGGAATACTCATATCCTCCGCAATTTTTGCAGAAGAGATAAATCCCGCGTTACAATTAAGCGCCAAATAAAGCATGGTTCTGATACCATAATCCGTTTCGGCTCGGAAGTGCAAAATGCTCACCCTTTCTTTGTTGCTTTGTAGATACGACCATCGGTCGTACCTGGTTCGTCAGTCCGAAACCAACGTGGCCACAAGCAGGAGACGTTGGTTGGAGTTATCCGTACAGGTTGATAATGTGAGCAGCTTGTCGCTGCTCTTAATTGAGAAGCTGGAGGTCAATTGATTTCTGGCTATGGCTTTTTCAGTCAGAGCCTGAAGCTGACTGGAAGTTGGATCAGCCAAAATACAGACCTGATCTTCTGCTGTGTCGGCCAGCCCCACAGAAACGATGGAAAAGTGTAATTTCTGATCCGAAACAGAAAGAAAAATATCCGGGTGTTTTTTGGCAAAATCATCTTCCAGGTAGAAACGCAGCTGGCCGAAACCAATATCGGGGTCTTGGCCGGACGCTGTGAAGCTATGACCATAGATAATCGTGTTGGTGCTCAGTGTTTCAGCTGTGCTTAGTTCACATTCAAAGTCTGCATAGAGACAACCTTCATAATCGCTTTCTCCCAGCGCGTTTCGGCGGAGATAGTATTCGTTATCGTCAGCCTGCTGCACTGGGCCGTCGATGTTCGTTCCGGGGATGGTGATCCAGGCGACAGTATCTGGATTGGCCGTCTGTGCAGAAGCCAGGCGATGGTCAGGAGAGACCTTTTTAGGGGCTGCAACCCCTGGGGAAATGCCTGTGCTGCTGTTTGGAGGAAAAGCAATGGCCGCCGCACAAAACAGTGCGACGGCCATTGCTGCAAATATCAAATGGAACTTTTTCATTTACATACTCCATACCGCTCAATGAGTGCCGTTGTGATTTTCTGACGCAAAGACGCATCATCGATCTGGCAGAGTGTTTTGTACGAGTTTCCCTGCCGGAGCGAAGGCATTTTTACAACCAGATGCCCATTATAACGCTGAACCAGCTTTACACCGTACAAGGTCAGCAGAGTGTGGTCGTTCTGCTGGATTTGAATGTCTGCCCAGGCTCTCAGGGTACTGGTTTCAAACGGATTCGCCATAAAGTTCAAAATTGCGACGGTCATTCCCTGTGATCCCTCCAAAACTCCAGCGCCTCCAAAATATATTCGGAAGTCTCTTTTTCTGTTGCGTTTTCAGGCAGATATTCTTTTATGGCTGCGAACTTGATTTTAACGACAGCGGGGGGCTGCTTGGCAGGCTGCGCCCGTTTGCTTTTATCACGCATGGCCCGTGCCGTCTGCTGGGTGATTTGTTCTCCTTCTTCGATACGCTGCGCAACTCGTTCCTGCTGTTTTTCCGGCAGATAGGATAACTCACCGGCAGCCCGAACGGAAAGTTCTCCGCGATCCACTGCGTCGAGCAGGCCCCTGGTCAGCTGATTGAGCCGCTGATACCGCTGAATGGTGCGTACATCCTCGCCCGTTTCCTGAGCGATGGCGGCAGTGGTTTGCCCATTCAGCAGCCCCTTCGCTTCCAGCACCCGTAAAACCTCCTGGTATCCAAATGCTTTTTCACTTGGGAGAATGCTTCGCTGCCCAAGATTCGTAACATGAAAAATATAGGTAGCCGATTCATCGTCCAGGTCTGTATAGACCAGGGCGGGGATCGTGGTCAATCCGGCTTGTCGTGCGGCAGTGCTGCGCCTGTGACCGGCCAAAATCTCATATCGCCCATCCGGCTTGTTCCGCACCACAATGGGCTGTAGAACACCCATTACCCTGATGCTTTCAGCCAGCCAGTCGATGTCTTCCTGATTCATGTGATAACAATGCTGCTCAGGATGGTCATCCAGCATGGACAATGCCAATGGCTGCACCGGTTGGGTGGAACCACCAATCAATGTGAGCAGTGTGTTTTGAGCTGCGGCAGAGGTACGACCATCGGTCGTACCACGCGCGGCTTTGGTGAAGTTGAAATTTTTTCCTGCCATTTTACTTTCCCTCCCGGTTCAGAAATTCATCCACCATAGCAGTGTACTGTCTGCCGATCACGCTGCGGCGCAGTGCCAGGCAGCTGTGCCCGGTAGCGGTGGAGTCAGCGGCCTCAATCAACCGGGAAATTTCCGTGTTATAGGTGAGGCCGGGATAGTCGCTGCGCAATGCTTCGCATACTGCGGCAGACTGATTGGTGCGATCCACCATAGTGGGCAGGATGCCATTGATCCGGAGCTGACCGCCGGTTACATTTGCAACGTTTTCGATGGCCTGCTGGAGCATTTCAAGCCCCATCAGAGCGGCCATCTGGGCTTGTACGGGGATAATGACCTCACTGCTTACCACAAGTGCGTTGGTCAGCAGCAGGCCCAGACTGGGCGGGCAGTCGATCAGGACGTAATCGTAATGCTCAGTGGGAAGCTGCTGTAAAATCCGCTGCAAGACCTGTTCGCGGTACATGGTAGTGACCAGGTAAATATCAGCGGCAGCCAGAGTCACATTGGCTGCAATATAGTCCATTCCTTCTTCGTGATGGCAGATTGCCATGGAAAGCTGATCTTCACTGAGTCTTCCGCTGTTTGCCATAGACTGCATCAGATCGCCCGTAGTAGGAGTATCGCCCTCCCAGCCCATAAAGGTGGACAAGTGCCCCTGTGGGTCAAAATCGATGCAGAGCACCGATTTGCCACGGTTGACCAGAGCCGCAGCCATGTTGATGACAGTAGTGCTTTTGCCAACGCCGCCTTTTTGATTTGCAATAGATACGATTTTCATTTTGATTTCCTGCCTTTCTTTTATCTGTTTGGTAATATGGAAACAGGTACGACCATCGGTCGTACCTGTTACGGTGTGGGTGCTTGTTCCATCTCATTATGGGTGATCCATTGATACTGCTGCGGGGTGACAGGCATTCCGGCAAGTTGTAACGGTTCCCTGGAGTTACGCACCAAAATCTGAGGATCATGCAGAGCTTTTTCGTATTTTTCCATCAGTTCAGGGCTGAGGGAGACGAAATTGTCTTCCCCAATGCCTGCCAGAAAGAAATTCCCAACAATCGGATGATAAGGATCGACCATCCGATTGAATGGAAGTTTTAACAGCAGCCCTTCATCGTTTGCGACGAGTGCTACTGGATCGTTGAAAGGGTAAGTGGCGGTGATCCATCCCCCAACGAGCTGCTGCATTTCCTCTAAGGTGTCAACAGCAACAGAACGAGGATATTTTCCAGGTTCAAAGAGCAGTACCTCCATTTTTTAGTCAACCTCCTAAAAAGATGTTGAGTTGTGCCATGCTCTCCACAAGTTTTTCTATCAGAAGAGTCCGGGTGTCGGGATAGACCAGTGCAGCCAGGCCAATCAAAGCCAGTGCAGCAATTGTGGCACTGGCGGCGAAACGTATTACCTGCCCAAACGCCTTCAAAACAATACGAAGAGAATTTGTGAAAATGTTTTTTCGCTCTACAATGACGGTGTTTGGATCATTGATCCCATAAGTTTGGCGCAGAGATGCTTGTTGCTGGTGCAGATTCCAGGCAGCCCGCAGACGATTGTTTTTCATGATTTCATGATTCCCCCAAAAAGAAACAGGTACGACCGATGGTCGTACCTGCAAGGTTACCGAGAAAGAAACGCTTCGCGCATTTTTTCTATTTCGAGATAGAACTGCATGGTCTGACGCAATGGTGCATCACTGAACACAAATTTTCCTCTCTCGATCTCAAACGAGAGCTTTCCACCGACTATACCTATTGCCTGCAATGCGCAGATATAATGCGGAGCGGGCAGCTGAGACAGAACCCAGTAGGGATTTTCCGGGCAGGTGCTATGCCCAGAGAAGAGATTGTGAGCGACAGATAACAGGTGCTGATTGGGGTCGGATAGGTGGCGTTTGCTTTGCCGCATTTTAGGAAAGTTGATCCCATCGCTGGTAATCATGCCTGGTTTGGATGCAAGGGAATAAAGTTCTTCATCGAAAGACAGAACAAAAAATGCTGCGGCGTACTGGTGATCCTTTGGAGCGGTTTGTTCGTTCAGTGCTAAAAGCTGTTGATACCGTTCAACGTGTGTCATGGTTCATTCCTCCTTGTTCAGGTACGACCGACGGTCGTACCTGCGTTGTTCATTGCTTTTTCTTCTTCCGATTGAAAAGGAAGCGCAGTCCTTTTTCTTTTGTTTGAGCAGGAGATGGGCCAGGGCAATCAACCAATGCGGAATAGATTTCATCGGCACCGGAATAGCTGAAATAATCAGGGGCGTATGGAGCAAAATAGGTTTTATCTGCGCTCTCTGCCATTTGCTCTCGCACCGATGTTTCATCAGCTGACGGAACAAAAGAAAAAATATAGCGCAAGCTTCCATCGTCATCCTCGAACACAGCGGGAAGCTGGGCGCTTTCCCAGGGCTTCGTACCGGCAACCAGAATCTTTACGTCTTTTTCCCAAAAGGAGACCGGCTCAAGAATATCTTGATAGGGGCCGTAATCACAGATTACATAATCATATTCACTGCGAGCCTGCATGAGCAGTTTGCCATTGGTGATGATGTGCTGGCCCTGGATCGTGAACTCATGCCCGTTGATCCGGTCACAGGATTCGTAGATATCTAATAACTGCTCCATTTTTCCGCTGCTGCACATATCCAGATAAGCGCAGCTGTAATCTTTTGCGCGAAGATAGAGCAGAAGCTGGAGGGCCTGGGTTGTAGTGCCGATCCGGGGACTTGCACCAGCAACGGCAACCGTAACGGCTTTCGTCGCAGGGCGGGGCAGCTTTTTTATTGCCATGGCCTTGCCTGCTACAATATCTATCTGAGACGGCGGGAGAATGGTAGAAGACGATGCAACTTGTTCTTCCATCATTTCCATAGATGGGGGAGAGAAGCTGCCCTCTTCGGTGCCCAGCTGCAGCAGTTGGCTTATCCTGGCCTTCATGGCAGTGCCACCTTGCAGAAAGATGTTTTCCCGATCTATTCCCAACGCAAGAAGGTCACGCATGAGGCGGCTGTCTGGCATGTATCCATTTGCAAGGATCAGCCAGCAATAGCTGGTTGTGTTCATCAGCCGGGACAACAGTTCCAATGGGACATCGGCGTTTTGGTGGACATAATCCACGTCCATCAGGATGTGGGTGAAGGCAGTATCACCTTCCAGAGCTTTGCGGATTTCGTTCGGGCTGCGGGCGGCGATATGCCGAATATCGTAGTTGCCCCGAAAATTCAGCGTGGAAATTTGGCGGTATACCGCCAGATCGGAAATAATTCCCAAAATCATGATGACCTTCCCTCCTCGGTGATGTTGTTGAAATAGGTAGTTATTTTTTGGGCTTCCAAATGGAAGTCGGAAATATCGTTTCGGATATATCGTTCGGAAGTAAATTTAAAATCCACATGACCAATCATTTTGGTCAGCATTTCTTCCTTTACCCCCGCGCGATATGCTATGGTTGCGTAAGTGCAGCGAGTAGAGTAGGGCTTCAGTCGGTGAGGATTGTCCGGTGGATTGA
>JACXXQ010001047.1_pt1 | contig 10643 bp, 10 predicted proteins | sample 8621361 | NCBI WGS metagenome assembly JACXXQ01 (sample SAMN15503820, study PRJNA645414) | gut metagenome | isolation source: feces | host: Bos taurus | place: USA | collected 2016 | reverse complement strand
AAAGCTTATCTAATTGAACACCGTTAGATGACAAATACTCACGGAATGAGAAAGGATAGACGTATTGAATCATAAAACGTCCCCCTAGAGTAGTAGCTATATCCTTACTCAACATCTTAGCATTGCTCCCTGTTACATAAACCCTGTACTTCTGATCGGCAAGCCGTCGGACAAATTGTTCCCAATGCGGTACAATCTGTATTTCATCTAAAAAAAATATAGGACGATGAGAATACATCTCTTCATAACATCTCTTTATCATATCAAGATGTTCTGTATCCATACCAGCTATTCGCTCATCCTCAAAATTAAAGAAAAGAATCTCTTCCGGTGAAATACCTATCTCTATTAAATGATGTATCTGCTGATACATCAAATAAGACTTCCCAACCCGACGTAAACCTACAAAGACATAATTGAAGTTATCAGATAGAGTCACCGCACGTTTCACGAATGACACGCTCTTTACAAACTGCTGATATTCAGCTATCAATCCTTTTATCAGTTCCTTATTCATTTTACATTATCGATTATATTCGACAAATATAGATTATTTTTATCGAATATAGTCGACAAAAACACATCTATTTCATCGATTATATTCGACAAAATAGTAAATTACTAGAACTAGGACTAATGAAAAACGATCAATTGCTCCCCTTTCTTAAATATAAAAGAACAGCAACAAAACGAGATTACAAGCAATTACCACACCGAATCCTCCCAAAATCCAAGGACGAAGTTTACTCCCCTTCCCTGCAAAGAATAGAGCATAGAACATGTTTACCATTATATTGCTAATAATAGCCTGCATACTACAAGCAGTAATTATCAGTGCAGCCACACTGCCTGTATTTTGCAACAAGTTTAATATAAAAGGAGTTATATCACTAAAACCGGAAACAAAAGACAAGAGATTTAATCCGCCTGTGCCCGCATACACTAACGTATAGTGAGTTAAGAAAGTGAATATCACAAAGAGTACGGCAAAAATCAAAGCAACTTTAAATTCCAACGGGTTGCTACTATCATCTTCTTCTGTTTCAGCAGGCTGGTCTTCCGGTCGTTTTTGTCGGGAATGGATAAACCAGGCAACAATAGCCGCCACCACCGCCATAGTCAACAGATACGGATAAATAGACAGGAAGATTTCTCTACTGAAAATAAGTATCAGTATCATAAATCGTAGAAACATCATGCTGACAGCCAACAGCATGGCAGCAACATAATCAGTCGCTTCCTGTTCAGAGGCTTTCCGGCTTTTACGGGCAAGTACCGAGATCGTAGCCGTACTGCTGTATAATCCACCAATAATACCAGAAACTAACGTTCCGGATTCATGGAATACATATCTCTTTAATAGGTAAGAGAGATAGGAAATGCCGGATACTACTACCGTTGCCAACCAGATAGAATAAGGAGTAAGATTAATATCCGGAATCAGATTCTTATGCGGAAGCATCGGTAATATGATACTGCTGATAGCCAAGAACTTGGCTAACGTAATCATTTCATCATTCTTCATCCGTTGAGCAAACTCTGTAAAAGTATGTTTGAGTTCAGTCAGCAGGAGCACAGTCACAACTACCATGACATAAAACCAGGAAGGTTGGGTAGCTACGATAGGAGCCATACAATAAGTAATCAGGGCAATAATGATGGTAGTTACACCAAAAACATGAAATTGTGATTGCTTTACATAATAGTTTAATCCCAACAGCAATCCCAATACCGCTCCACCTCCCATAAACAGACGCATATCCGTAGGGTCTAAGATATAAAGCAAGTAACCCAGTATACCAATAAAAGTAAAAGTGCGGTCAGTTCCGAAAAGAGTAGTCTCCCCCTCACGCTTCAGACTGATTCGACGTTGCGAAAGTCCAATTAATAAAGAAAACAAGGTTACTAAAACAAAAGTAACCAATTCACGCGGCACATAGCTGTACAACTGTTCCATATCCATACACTGCTCTCTTTTTTATATAAGAACAAATATACGGTTTATTTGTTAACGCTCACCACGTTTTATACGGTTTTTTCATTAGCTGTGAATTATAGTAGCGTATGTCGCCCGTTACCTCCTCACCAATAAAGTCGGGTTTTACAAAAGCCTCATCTTCCGATTCCAACTCTACTTCTGCCACAATAAGTCCTTCATTCTCACCATAAAACTCGTCGATTTCAAATACATGTTTGCCACTACGTACCAAATAGCGGGTCTTGTCAATAATCCCCGGTTCGCAAAGCCTCATCAATTCTTCTGCTTCTGATAAGGCCAGCTCCTTTTCCCATTCATAACGACTGGTACCGGAAGCATTAGAAGCTCCCTTTATTGTCAGATAACCTTTTTCATCCCGAATACGAACCCGGACAGTACGCCCGCGAGCACTACTGATATACCCCTGCACAATATGACTCTGCGCAAAAGCCGAAGACTTGAATTCACCGATAACTAAAAATTTACGTTCTATTTCCTGTGCCATGGCACAAAGATAAATTAAAAATTGAGAATTAAAAAATGATAGTTTGATACCTCACATCATGTATCAGAAAACTACAATTCTTAATTCTCAATTTTCAAGTCTCTATTTATTTCAGAATCTCGTCATGAACTCAATCACGATTTTGTCCCGTTCCGATTCTTTTGGAACGCCGGAGTTCTTATAGAAATATTTCTCGAAGTTCAATCGGAGGTCGGCAATGAAAGCTTTGGAAAGACTTAGCGTGATTCCACCCGTCACACGATGTCGGGCATAATCATTTATAATCAGAGCTTTTGTCGTTTCATCCATCTTGCCATCACTATGATCGGTCATCATATCATAGCGAGCCAGGAAAGAGATTTTATTGAACACTTTCTTTAATGGTAAATCGTAATTAATAAAACTATTCACCGCATGAACATCTTTAAATGCTTCGTGGCCGTACATTTTATATAAAAATTCCGCCTCAATATGAAAACTGTCATTCTGATAATAGATACCGGCATCGTACATATTAATCCGTACATTTTCCGGTTTTATCATTTGGGTGCTAAGTGTCAGATTCCAGTTCTTATTAGGCAGTAACTGTGCTTTTATGGAGTAATTCAGCGTTTTATGCCATTCTTTCTGATTGGTCAAACCGGAGCCGTTGAATAATCCTCCTTCAAGGATAAAAGGGAAGCCACCTTTATTCGTATAGCCAGCCGTAAAACCAACGTCACGCACATTTCCTACTTGCTTGGCAATGAATGAACGGTTGGCAAAATACTGCTGATGTGGTGAGCGGTGAGCGTCTATTGTGAAAGGAACGCGCATCTGACCAATCGTAAAATTCAGGTCTTTCACCGGAAAAACACGTGCATACGCATCAAGCATCTTGATAGAGCCTTCATCGGAAAGGTCGATTTCCGCTTTATAAGCAACTATCGGATGCACATTTCCCGAAACACTGAAGCGTGCATTACGTACTTCAAAACGGCTTTCACTTGTTTCTGTCTGATATTCGTACTTTCCCCGGATTGTTCCGTGAATCTCCGGCAGATAATCCTTAAACTCCATGGTCTGTTTATCCAGCATCTTACCATCCCCTGCATCTTCTTTTGCCTGTCCAAAGGCCATTGTCGCCAGCAAAAGCATAACGACGGTTGTTCTGATTCTACTCATTTCAGTTGTCTGCTACTAAATTCACGGCAAAAGTACAACTGTGAGGATACACGGAGATGACAAATTAACTACGGGAAAATGACAGAAAAGTTACATTTATATTACAGAGAACACAAATGCATTACAAAACAAAGAGTTCGCCACAAATTACGCAGATTAACACAGATCGGATTTGATATTTATCCTATCAATAACCAAACAATCTGGGTTAACCGTATAATTTGTGGCGAACTTATCAGCCGAAAAAGGAAAATGCGATCAGCATAATCAATGCCAAAATAATTAATGAGACGAACACTATTTTGACAACCTTCTGGGCTTGTTCTTCTTCTTTCTTACTAATTGCTACTTTTTTCTTCACCTTACCCATAATAGTTAGCTTTAAAGTTCAACGCTAACAAAGTAAGTACAAATCTATTAACTTTCCAAAAATAATTCTTGCTAATTTTATTTTTTATGATTCTTGTGAAGAAAACTCCATCAAATAAGCTTTGATAAAACCATCTATTTTGCCATCCATCACGCCGTTCACATCCGAGGTTTGATAGTTGGTACGGTGGTCTTTCACACGACGGTCATCAAATACGTAGCTTCGGATTTGAGAACCCCATTCGATTTTCTTCTTACCGGCTTCCACCTTCGCCTGTTCTGCCATACGGTGCTGCAATTCCTTATCATATAAGATAGAACGTAACTGACGCATTGCATTCTCACGATTCTTCGGTTGGTCACGGGTTTCGGTATTTTCAATCAGGATTTCTTCTTCCTCACCGGTATAAGGATCTTTGTATTGATAACGCAAACGGACACCGGATTCTACCTTATTTACATTCTGTCCACCGGCACCACCGCTTCGGAATGTATCCCAAGAGATGTTGGCAGGCAAAATATTTACCTCGATACTGTCATCCACCAGCGGAGTAACGAATACAGAAGCAAAGGAAGTCATACGTTTACCTTGCGCATTGTACGGAGAAACACGAACCAGGCGGTGCACACCGTTCTCTCCCTTCAAATAACCGTATGCAAAATCACCTTCAATATTGATAGTACAGGTTTTGATTCCGGCTTCGTCACCTTCCTGAAGGTTGGCAATGGTAGCTTTATAACCATTCGTCTCGGCATAACGCAGATACATACGCATCAACATGGAAGCCCAGTCCTGACTTTCCGTACCACCGGCACCTGAATTGATTTTCAGCACACAATCCATCTGGTCGGCTTCATCACGAAGCATATTTTTGAGTTCGAGTGCCTCTACCGCCTCACTGGCTTTTGCATAAGCAGCATCTACATCTTCCTCAGTCACCAGTTCTTCTTTATAGAAATCAAATGCCAGTTCAAGTTCATCTGCCAATGTCTTGAGTTCGTTGTAGCCTTCAATCCACTTTTGCAGGTCTTTCACCAATTTCATTTGAGCTTCGGCCTTCTTCTGGTCATCCCAAAATCCCGGAGCTTGTGTTCTTAATTGCTCTTCTTCGACTTGAATTTTCTTCCCGTCGATGTCAAAGATACCTCCTCAGCGCATCAGTGCGCTCTTTCACGTCTTTAAGTTGTTCAATAGTAATCATTTGATTTACAATTTTATTATTTACAAAATTCAGATATCGGGGGACAAAGATAAGCAAAAATCTGCTACCTTTGTTTTTGTTATTAAAATGTTGTCATATTATGAACAAACTATTGAAACTTTCTTGCTTGTCACTCTTCCTGACATAATCTCTGGGTACTTCGGACATGACACCGGAGGAACTGAAAAGTGAATTCTATCGCTTGGCTTGTACTTTCTACGTATCTCCAGGCAACGAACGTACGTATGTCGTACTCTCCGGACTGAATGAGAATATGCCGGAATCGGAGGCTGCATTCAAACTGGCTAAAGACGGATTAACGAACCGCCTGCGTACCGAACGTATCATCAAAGGTGACATCATCTGGAGTTATATCAATGCACAGGACCTAGGCCAAAACGTAGACCCACGTATCAAGCTCTACAATGATATACAGAACATGACGCTGAAAAACATTGCCGATTTCCAAAAGCAATGGGTAAAAGGACGCACGTATGTTTATTGCATTCTGGGAGATAAGAAGGATTTGGAACTGGATAAGCTGAAAGCTGTAGGTCCTATTGAAGAATTGACACAGGAGCAGATTTTCGGATACTAAAAAGGAACGAATAAACTAAGTATGTCCTCTAAATAAGTTTATACTATCAAAATCAAGAAGTTTTTCTTTATAAGGAATTTGTAAAAATGAAAACAATACAAACTAATTAGGGAGATGTACTTATAAATAATAAACGGTGAACAACTCTGCCAATTGCACAGATTTTGTTCACCGTTTTATTGTTTGCGACTTATCGTTTACGGTTTACCGTTTCATATTTAACGTTCACCGTCACCGTCCATCTCTTATTTCTCATTTTCTTCGTACATCTTTTCAATCTGCTCACTATAATTCTTGGCAACTACCGACCGTTTCAATTTCAACGTATTAGTCAGTTCTCCACGTTCCATGCTGAATGGCTCAGGCAGTAAAGTGAAACGTTTGATTTGTTCATAGTGCGCAAATTGTTGCTGAAGTGTATCGATCCGCGCACGGAACAATCCTACAATCTTCGGATGCTGCAACAGTTCCGTCATATCCTTATATTCAATACCCTTTTCTTTGGCATACTCTTTCACAAATCCATATACAGGAACAATCAGAGCCGAGACAAACTTACGTTGATCGGCGATAATGGCAATCTGGTCGATATAACGGTCAATGACCAACTTCGTTTCCAAAGCTTGCGGAGCGACGTATTTGCCGTTTGATGTTTTGAATAAATCTTTAATACGTTCCGTCAGGAAAAGCTGTCCATTTTTAAAGTAACCGGCATCACCTGTATGGAACCAGCCATCCGGCTCAATAGCGGCAGCTGTGGCTTCCGCTTTTTTGTAATAGCCTTTTGTGATCGTCTTACCCCGAAGCAGGATTTCATTGTCTTCACCGATTTTCACTTCAATCCCCGGCAGTACAACACCTACCGAACCGATATCATAGCCAACCGGCAGTGTACAAGATACAGTAGCCGTAGATTCCGTCAGTCCATATCCTACCACCATATTGATTCCTACCGAATGAACGAATTCATTAATCTCATCGGGAACAGCAGCACCGGCAGTCGGGAAAAAGTTACCGTTCTCAATACCGATTGTTTTTTTCAGTAGAGAGTAGATTGTCTTTTCGTAGAATTTATATTTCAGTTGATTCATCACCGGAGGAGTCTTACCCAAACGCAGATAATCCAAATTATGGATTCTACCTACCCGGATAGCATCCAGCATCAGTGCTTTCTTCAACCCTGTTGTTTCGTTAATTTTCTCCTGTACACCTGCATATACTTTCTCCCAGAAACGGGGAACACTACACATCAGTGTCGGACGAATTTCCTTAATCGTTGTCTGAATATCCGCCGGACGGAGATTGATACAAATCTGCACTCCTTTATGAATACAGAGATAACACCATGCTTTCTCAAACACGTGTGTCAAGGGGAGGAAGTTCATAGATACATCCTTATCCGACATGGTCGTCAAACGGTCATCATGTGTATGAAACTGTTCCAGATAACAGGAATGATGAAGCATGACGCCCTTCGGTTCACCCGTTGTGCCGGATGTATAGAGAATGTTTGCCAAGTCATCGTATGAAGCCCGTTCGGTACGCTCTTCTACCGTATCATTGTGAGGTAATCCCTCTCCCATCGCCATAAACTCATCAAAATAGATAGACGATACGTCGCGGGGATCTTTCACAACCGAGCGGTCAAAAATAATCAGTTGTTGCAGAGAGGTACAGAAACCAAAGATGCTGAAAGCAGCATCATACTGGTATTGCTCGCCTACAAAAAGGAAACGAATCTGCGCATCATTAATGATATATTGCGCCTGCGCAGGTGAACTCGTTGCATAAAACGGAATAGTAACAGCCCGATTGGCAAACGCGCCAAAGTCGACATAGAACCATTCAGGTTTATTCTGTGAAAATATACCGATATTCTCTTGTTCTTCCACTCCCAATGCCACGAAAGCATTAGCTGCTTGCCGTACTGATCCGGAGAACTGCTTCCATGAAATAGGAATCCATTGAGCTGTCTCATAGTCACGGTATTTTAAGGCTACCTTGTCGCCATATTTTTCGGCCTGACGATGGACCAGGACAGATAAATGATGATAAGTCATACTCTTTGTATTAGTAAATATGGTACAAAGGTATTAGTTTTATTTGAAACTATTGCTCAAAACGACTATCTTTGTGCAAATATTAAGGTATAGATAAAAGATTTGCACTATGAAATATGATATTCCGTATATGACAACAGAGGCTGTAAGCCTGCTTAAATCACTGATTAGTATTCCTTCAATCAGCCGGGAAGAAACCCAGGCTGCGGATTTCCTGCAAAACTATATTGAAATGGCAGGTATGCAGACGGGACGTAAAGGAAATAATGTGTGGTGCTTTAGTCCTATGTTTGATCTGAAGAAGCCGACTATTTTACTTAACTCCCACATAGACACAGTGAAACCTGTTAACGGTTGGCGGAAAGATCCGTTCACTCCACGTGAAGAAAACGGTAAGTTATATGGATTAGGAAGTAACGATGCCGGTGCCAGCGTTGTTTCGTTATTACAGGTGTTCCTGCAACTATGTCGTACTTCGCAGAAATATAATCTGATTTATCTGGCCTCTTGTGAAGAAGAAGTTTCAGGCAAGGATGGCATTGAGAGTGTATTACAGGGGCTCCCTCCTGTTTCGTTCGCCATAGTAGGTGAACCTACAGAGATGCAACCCGCCATTGCCGAGAAGGGATTAATGGTACTAGATGTTACCGCAACAGGTAAAGCAGGACACGCAGCGCGTAATGAAGGAGACAATGCTATTTACAAAGTATTGGATGATATTGCCTGGTTCCGTGACTATCGCTTTGAGAAAGAATCGCCCTTGTTGGGTCCCGTGAAGATGAGTGTTACTGTTATCAATGCCGGTACACAACACAATGTGATTCCCGATAAATGTACTTTCATCGTCGATGTCCGGAGCAACGAGCTTTACTCAAATGAAGAACTGTTTGCTGAAATCAAAAAGCATATTTCCTGTGAAGCCCAAGCTCGTTCATTCCGTCTCAATTCTTCACGGATTGACGAGAAACACCCATTTGTACAGAAAGCTATGAAGTTAGGACGCGTTCCTTTTGGTTCTCCAACATTGTCCGACCAGGCACTAATGTCCTTCCCATCGGTAAAAATTGGTCCGGGCCGTTCGTCACGTTCACACACGGCAGAAGAATATATCATGTTAAAAGAAATAGAAGAAGCTATCGGACTTTATTTAGAGCTATTGGACGGGCTTCTGATTTAATAAAAGTCATTGGTGAATTGATAGTTGTTATCCTATTATATAGTTCTCAACTATCAATTCACCAATACAATAAAAACAAAGCAACGATTATTCAAACAACTTCGATAAAGCTTCCTCCAGTTTTTCACCCCTTAAATTTTTGTCTATAACAATTCCCGTAGGATCTACAAGGAAAGTTCTGGGTATAGCATAGATACCATATATATCAGAAGCATCCACATCCAACAATTGTACCCAATTCATTCCAAGTTCTTCAACAGCAGCCCTCCAAGGTTTCAGTTTCCGATCTGTGGATATGCTAATCACCTCAAATCCCTTAGAAGCATATTTTTCATAAGCTGCTTTCACATTGGGCATTTCATGCCGGCAAGGTCCGCACCATGAAGCCCAAAAGTCAATCAAGACATATTTTCCCTTACCCACATAATCAGACAAGAGCTTCATGTTGCCAGCATTGTCTTTCACTTTAGCATCCGGGAAACGTTCGCCAATCTTTATCTTGGCATCCATTTCCTGCCGTTTCTTTTGTTCTTCACGCTGCTCCGGAGTCATTTTATTTTCAAGTTCCGCCTTCATTCGGAGCTCTGCTTGGTTCTTCTTTTCCACAATATTTCTCACCAAATTATTTTGTGAAAACAGAGGCGAAGCTTCTTTCATCAGAATCTTCATATCATCAAAAGGCATCATCATACCTCCAACGGAGAAAAGATATACACCCACTATACTATTCTTATAATCCTTTATACAATGTGATACAGAATCCACTTGTGCAAGAAAATTCTTCTCTATTTTATCATATCTTGCTCTAAATGCAGTATCATTCACCATCTTATCAGCAAATTCTTCAGATTTCATTCCAGTCATTAACTTATAAATACTATCTGATGTTTTCAACATATTATCCATTATTAGCTGCATACGATTTAAAGCTATATTCAATGAATCATTTAAAGGCGTTCCCCCTCTCTTATTCGCAGCAATATTTACTGATATTTCTCCTTTTTCGAAAATCAACGGATAGGTTTCTCCATCCATATCCTTGATGATTGCAATATCCGGCATCTGATGTACACCAGAAAAAGAGAACTTACCTTTTTCCACTGTTGTACTGTCCAAAACGACTTCTTTAGCTTGCTCTCCATCTCCCATCAGGCATAAATACAACAATTGATTATTCAATTCCTCATCAGCAATACCTCGGATAGAGAATTTCTCTTGGGCAGAAGAAAATATAGCAATAGCACAAAACGTGCATAAAATCATAATTCGATTTCTCATACGGAATAAGTTTATATCAAAAAAAAGTTCACACTCATGTTCAATACCTGCTATTGTCATTTCAAATTCTAATAATCATTTGAACTAATAATAGATCTTCTTATTTTTCTTATCGGAAACGACCTGATAATCTTTCACCTTTACATTAAAATATGATTTAGACTTTCCATCATCATTAGAAGGCAACTGTTCTTTATCTTTTTTGTGCGGCAACTCAAGAATATCTATTTCTTTCACACTCTTCTTCAGTTTCGGGAATAAAAGACTGATATAAATATATTTATGATTAAATCCTTTGACAGCCAACAGCCT
>JACXXQ010001044.1_pt1 | contig 10668 bp, 4 predicted proteins | sample 8621361 | NCBI WGS metagenome assembly JACXXQ01 (sample SAMN15503820, study PRJNA645414) | gut metagenome | isolation source: feces | host: Bos taurus | place: USA | collected 2016 | reverse complement strand
GATATTCCCCGTGATTTACGCGGCGGCTGCGGGTTATGCATTTGGCTGACCTGTCTGCCCGGCGAGGAAATACAATGGGTGATCCCTGGGCAGACCGAAGCGATATATTGCCAGCAGGGCAGCGACTGGCAGTGCGTGGTGCATTACGATTCAGAAGCGTCAACCAGGCAATAAGACCTTTAAATATAACGCGCGGATAATTGGCTGCGCATAATCCTGCATGAAGGAAGTTGTATTAAATATCTCGTCTGCCGTGAAATATTTCCCATCCACAAAATGAGCGATTTTTGATAGCACCTTACTATTTTACGTCTAAAATACATTATACATTTTATTATACTTAAACCCATAATTATGCATAGAGAAATAAAATGATTACCGGGTGAGATAATGATAAAAGATAAGTTTCTGTGCGAAGCTTATCTTTACCCATCCCCCTGATTATTTTAGATTTAGAAGAATATTTCACAATTCAAGGATAAAAATATGGGCTTCCTAAACATATACCAGGATATTTTCCCAACACTCGGCATGTATTCGGGACTAAAAGCTTGCCATGAAATAAACAACCAACCATTTGATATTAACACGGAAATTGAAACCATACAAAAACAAATTAATTATGATATAAATCATTTGAATGATGGTTTGATTAAGCGTGTACTAAATGTTTTTATTCACCTTATCTCTAATCCCGACAATCTCGAATTAACCTTAAATCGATATTCATCAACAACAGAACAAATCATCGCCAATACCAAAAGAAATGGTTTACATGAGTTTGAAATTGACGATCTAAAAATAATATTTAATCGACAAGATGATAATGAAAGCGTATTAACTGTTAAACATAAAGATAAAGATAAAGATAAAGATATAAGTCATCACTGCAATGTTAAAACAGAGCAATTGCAGCAGTTTATTAAAATAATGGAACAAAAAGCGCAACTACCAATCTATATTGACAAGAACAATTTGAAAGAGAGTATTTTCTCTGTTTTGCACAATGACCCACAACACGTAGATAAAGATCAACACCTTCCCTGTGATAAGTTTTTAAAACATGCCTGCAAAAGTTCAAATTCATTTGAAGTGAAATTAGATGCCACTCATCAATATCAACACCTGAATAATTTCATGATTGCTTTTGACCCAGTAGAAAATCAATTAACCATACGGGATAACAATAACGAGACTGAAACTTTCTCGTTCACAAACCTACAATGGGAAAATGTGCTGCAATACTACAAAGAAAACCAGCAGCAGCCAAATATAGCAGAATCACGGAATCTCACGGATAATAGAGATAAAATTAAAAATACAATATCCACCTCTGAAATTATTGAGTGCGCCTCTCCTGAAATAAGAAGTAGCGTCCTGAACGATCTTTATAGCATTGCTAATTTCCTCCCGGACAATAATCTGCCCCCAAATGAGAGCTGGAAAAGATTTTGTCATACATGCGAGCGCTTTTACGTTGCTCAGAAGAGTATCACTGGAGATAACAGTGAACGTCTTACGCGAAAAGTCTCTATCTCTGATGCAGGAATTACAATGACCTTCAAGATAGGTGATGTTGTCATCAATACTATTAGCACTGCTATCCCTGAAGATGAATCGGGTCAACGGTGTATAGAAGGGTTGAATTTAGCGGGAATGGATTTAACCGGCATAGACTTGTCTAATATGGTTCTAAGGAATGTCAATTTTAATGGCAGCATTCTTAGAAATGCGGATTTCACCGGTACGATCTGTGAAGGCGTGGATTTTACCGATTGTGATCTCCGTTATGCAACCTTTATTGACGCCTCATTAGAAAAAATCGATTTTCGTAAAGTTCGCCACTTGCTTAATATAAATTTTACAAATGCAAATCTACGGAACAGTAACTTCAGCGGAAAAGTTCTCACTGGCGTTAATTTTACTGGAAGTGACCTTAGTAACGCTTATCTTGCACACATAGATTTCACAAAAGTGATTTTCTTTCCGTCATTAATTATTGGAGCAGTATTTGATTATTCCAATCTATCAGAGAAAAATCTTTCAGACAAAGATCTTACTAATATTAGCTGCATGTATACCAATTTTACTAACGCTAATTTAACAAAATGCAAACTCTTTAATACAAACTTTTCGGCTGCAAAATTTGACAATACTAATTTCACTGGTACAGAAGGTTCGAATATTCTATTTAACCATGCATGGTTGTTCAATACGATATTTATAGATACGATTTTTAAAAATGCCTGTTTTTTCAATGCCAAAGTGAATAATGTTTCTCTTAAGAATGCATATATTTACAATGATAATATCGATAAAAAAGCCAATGACAGTACCGAGAAACAAGCCAATGACAGTATCGAGAAACAAGCCAATGACAGTACCGAGAAACAAACCAATGACAGTATCGAGAAACAAGCCAGTGACAGTATCGAGAAACAAGCCAATGACAGTACCGATAAACAAGCCAAGAACAGTACCGATAAACAAGCCAAGAACAGTACTGAGCAACAGGACAGTACCAGTTTTAATGAAGCCCGTTTAAAGAAAGAAGTGAATAGCAATTTTTCCATTCCGGGTTTAACGTCTTATCAGCCAACGTATATAGTTGACGAATAGTTCAATAATCACCCAAACAGAGTGAGTATGGCAGAGGATATAAATTGCTAACCGCCTCATCTATCATTCATGGATGAGGCGCATTTATCAGTCGATGTAAGCTGAAAATGTTCCGCCATCCAGAGACAAACGCCGCAACTCCCCTGCGGCGTTTACTATTTCATCGCCCGCGTTAAGAATTCATTAAGCTTCATCCGTATACTCCTTATCTGTCGCACTGAATTTGACGAGAAAAAAAGCAATAATAAGGAGCAACAAGTTGAAAAAGCGCATCACCTTTATCGTTTTTCTTTGCGCCATCGTGGCGGTGAGCCTGTTTTTTGTGCAATCCTGCGTCCGTAAAAGCCAGCATGTCTCAGGGTTTCAGAATTATCAGGCCACTATCGATGGTAAAGAGATTACAGGAGTAACTAAAAATATCTCCTCACTGACCTGGTCTGCGCAGAGCAATACCTTGTTTAGCACTATCAACAAACCTGCAACCATCGTTGAAATGACGACCGAGGGTAACCTGATCCGCACCATTCCGCTCGATTTTGTTAAGGATCTCGAGACGATTGAATACATTGGTGATAATAAATTTGTCATCAGTGATGAACGTGATTATGCCATTTATGTGATTTCACTTAACGCTGACTCGGAAGTGAGCATCCTCAAAAAAATTAAAATCCCATTGCAGGAAACACCAACTAACTGTGGCTTTGAAGGGCTGGCTTACTCCTCTCAGGACCATACCTTCTGGTTTTTTAAAGAGAAAAATCCGATAGAGGTCTACAAAGTAACCGGGCTATTGCGTAGCGATGAGTTGCATATCAGCAAAGATAAAGCGTTGCAGCGTCAGTTTACTTTGGATGATGTTTCTGGCGCGGAATTTAACCCACAAAAAAATACGTTGCTGGTGTTGTCACATGAGTCACGCGCCCTGCAGGAAGTGACCGTGACAGGTGACGTGATCGGCGAAATGTCGTTAACCAAAGGCAGGTATGGCCTTTCACACAACATCAAGCAGGCGGAAGGGATAGCGATGGATGCCAGTGGCAACATCTATATCGTTGGCGAACCCAATCTTTTTTATCGCTTTACGTCGACAAAATCACGATAACAGTCTGGCAGGTTCTCCTTTTTTGTTATTAACTTGTTAACTCAAAATAATACAAACCAGGCAGAACATGAATTCGACATCGCATCCCGGAGAACGTTTTTCTTTCAGCACCGCGTTATTCGGGATGCTGGTTCTGACCTTAGGTATGGGTTTAGGCCGCTTTCTCTATACGCCGATGCTGCCAGTCATGCTGGCGGAAGGCGAATTTTCCTTTAGCGAACTCTCATGGATCGCCAGCGGTAACTATGCCGGATATCTGGCGGGGAGCCTGCTGTTTTCATTCGGCGCGTTTCATTTACCCTCACGCCTGCGCCCGTTCCTGTTAGCTTCCGCCCTCGCAACCGGATTATTAATCCTCGCGATGGCGTGGCTACCGCCGTTTCTTCTGGTTTTCATCATTCGCTTTCTGGCGGGAGTCGCCAGCGCCGGGATGTTGATTTTCGGCTCAACGCTCATCATGCAACATACCCGCCATCCTTTTGTCCTTGCGGCGCTATTTTCTGGTGTTGGCGTCGGCATCGCTCTGGGCAATGAATATGTGCTGGCAGGCCTGCATTTTGCCCTCTCTTCACAAACGTTGTGGCAAGGTGCCGGAGCACTTTCTGCCATTATATTGCTTGCTCTGGCGCTGCTCATCCCGTCGAATAAACACGTTATCGCGCCAGCGCCATTGGCAAAAATCGCGCAACAACCCATGAGCTGGTGGTTACTGGCGATTTTGTATGGTCTGGCGGGTTTTGGTTATATCATCGTCGCCACCTACCTGCCGCTCATGGCGAAAGACGCGGGCCAGCCTGTGCTGACGGCTCACCTTTGGACACTGGTTGGCTTGTCAATTGTCCCTGGTTGCTTTGGCTGGCTGTGGGCAGCCAAACGGTGGGGAGCATTACCTTGCCTGACCGCGAATTTGCTGGTGCAGGCGATCTGCGTGCTGTTAACTCTCGCCAGCAGCTCTCCTTTATTACTCATCATCAGCAGTATTGGTTTTGGCGGCACCTTTATGGGGACGACCTCGCTGGTGATGACCATCGCCCGCCAGCTTAGCGTGCCGGGAAATCTTAACCTTTTGGGCTTTGTGACACTGATTTATGGTATCGGGCAAATTCTTGGCCCGGCACTGACCAGTATGCTCGGCAACGGAACGTCGGCCCTCGCCAGTGCCACGCTCTGCGGCGCAGCGGCGCTATTTATCGCAGCATTAATCTGCGGGATGCAAATATTCAAATTGCATACGAATTATTCTTAAGTAATTTAACGAATTTAACTTTTCAGTACATCACGTAAAATAATTAAAACATCTTTTTTCTTTGGAGGTACTCAGCCACCGCCGTTATTAATCCTGGTTTAGCAATTCCACGGCTAATTCATTATTTCTGGTCATATTATAGTCAGGATCGCATTATATCTCCGTGCTAGAAAAACAAGTTTAATTCTGTTTTTTCACGGAAGGTCACTATGTCTTCAACAAATGCGCATCAAATAAAAAATAATATTCAAAATTCTTTATGTGGTCTGGGTGACAAAATACGCCGCCTGACCGCCGGAGTTTGTTTATTTACACAAATTTTTTCCCCCGTCATGGCGACGGCACAAAATGTGGTACACGCTAAACCTCAGACGACAGTTTCATCTGCCCCCCCTCTAATAGAAAATAATACTGTGCCTTACACGCTTGGAGCGCTGGAATCAGCGCAAAGCGTTGCTGATCGATTCGGTATTTCACTGGAGGAGCTTCGTCGTCTTAATCAGTTCCGTACTTTTGCTCGCGGCTTTGATAACGTGCGCCAGGGTGAGGAACTGGATGTTCCGACAACAACCTCGCAGAAAAGTCATGAGCAACAAAATGCCGTACCGCCTGCGAATGGCGAAAACACGCTGGAGAATCAAATAGCCAGCACTTCGCAGCGAGTTGGCACTCTGCTTTCACAAGATATGAATAGTGAGCAGGCCAGCGGCATGGCGCGTGGTTGGGCGTCTTCAGAAGCCTCAGGCGCGATGACTGATTGGTTAAATAACTTTGGCACTGCGAAAATCTCTCTGGGTGTGGATGAAGATTTCAGCCTGAAAAATTCGCAATTCGACTTCCTGCATCCGTGGTATGACACACCCGATTATCTGCTCTTCAGCCAGCATACCCTTCACCGAACAGACGACCGTACCCAGATCAACACCGGTTTGGGCTGGCGTCATTTCACCCCCAGCTGGATGTCAGGCATCAACCTGTTTTTTGACCACGACCTGAGCCGCTATCACTCCCGCGCGGGGCTTGGCGCAGAATACTGGCGTGATTATCTGAAGTTGAGCAGCAACGCTTATATCGGCCTGACCGGCTGGCGTAGCGCACCGGAATTGGATAATGACTACGAAGCCCGCCCGGCCAACGGCTGGGATTTACGCGCGGAAGGCTGGTTACCAGCCTGGCCACAACTGGGTGGAAAACTGGTCTATGAACAATACTATGGTGATGAAGTGGCGCTGTTTGACAAGAATGATCGCCAAAGTAATCCCCATGCTATTACCGCGGGCCTCAACTATACCCCCTTCCCGCTTCTGACTCTCAGTGCAGAACAGCGTCAGGGGAAGCAAGGTGAAAATGACACACGTTTTGCCGTTGATCTGACCTGGCAACCCAGCAGCTCAATGCAGAAACAGCTTAACCCGGACGAAGTGGCCGGACGGCGCAGTCTGGCCGGTAGTCGTTATGACCTGATTGATCGCAACAACAATATCGTTCTGGAATATCGCAAGAAAGAGCTGATTCGCCTGAGTCTGCTGGATCCGGTGAAAGGAAAGTCTGGAGAAATAAAACCGCTGGTTTCCTCGATACAGACCAAATATGCCCTGAAAGGCTATAACATCGAAGCCGCTGCGCTGGAAGCTGCCGGAGGTAAAGTCAGCACGTCTGGAAAAGATATCACGGTCACGCTGCCAGGTTACCGCTTCACTAACACTCCAGAAACCGATAATACATGGTCGATAGACGTTACCGCCGAGGATGTAAAAGGTAACCTGTCACGTCATGAACAAAGCATGGTCGTCATTCAGGCTCCGACATTAAGCCAGAAAGATTCTCTGTTATCCGTTAATCCGCTAACCGTAGCTGCAGATAAAAAATCGACGACCACATTGACCGTTACTGCGCACGATTCCGACGGAACTCCGGTGCCGGGGCTGGCGCTGCAAACTCGCAGTGAAGGCGTTCAGGATATCACCCTGTCTGACTGGACAGATAACGGTGATGGTAGTTACACACAGATGCTGACCGCCGGAACGACATCAGGTTCAGTAACACTGACGCCGCAAATTAACGGTGAGAGTGCGGTAAAAGAATCCATCGTCGTTAATATCGTCCCTGTTGTCTCATCCCGCGACCATTCTTCAATAACAATAGATAACGTATCGTATTATGCCGGAGACGACATCAAGGTTAGGGTGGAACTGAAAGACGACAGCAATCAACCGGTTGCTTATCAAAAAGAAGAATTGGTAAAAGCCGTTACTGTCGAAAACAGCAAACCTGGAGCCACGATTGTCTGGAACGAAGAGCAGCCGGGCGTTTATGCCGCGAATTATCCGGCCCATAAGCAAGGAACAGCACTAAGGGCACAACTTAGCCTTCACAACTGGAATGCTCCACTGCAATCGCATATTTATAACATTGAGGCTAACCAGAATAAGGCTCGCGTCGCCACATTATCAGCGACGAATAATGACGTTTACGCCGATAAAAAGACATTTAATACCCTCACTATCAACGTCACTGATGAGAGTGATAATCCCCTGACAAATCATCAGGTCACCTTTAAGAATGAAAAAGGAAGCGCGGAATTTGTCGAACCGCCGCAGCAAAAAACGGATGCATACGGTGTTGCCACAATCAACATGGTAAGTCAGGTTGCTGAAGAAAATACGATTAGTGCCACGCTGCCAAATGGTTTCTCACAACGGATAATTGCGAAATTCGTTAGCGATTCGAGTACGCCAAAATTCAAACAACTGGTTGCCGATCCAGATACCATTATTGCTGGCAACAGCCAGGGCAGTACTCTGACCGCCACCGTCACAGACTTTCATAACAATCCATTAAAAGATATGAAAGTGAATTTTGTGGCACCAGGTGGCTCGCAACTGGACAACACGACCGCCACCACAGACCAGTCCGGTATTGTGCGAGTGCACCTGACCAGTTCAAAAGCTGGTAGCTATTCCGTCGATGCCTCGCTTGAGGCGGATAAAAATATTCACCAGTCGGTCACGATCACCGTGGTCCCAAACAGGGAACAATCGGTAATGACCTTAAATGCCGGGTCAGGCAGTGCGATCGCTAACAATACAAATACCGTTATCCTGACAGCCAGTGTGAAAGATGTGTATGGACACCCGTTGCCGGATGAGGATGTGAAATTTACCTTGCCAGCCTCCATGACCGGAAACTTCACGCTAAGTAGTGAAACCGCCCGCACCGATGCAAACGGCGATGCCGTGGTCACATTGCGAGGCACAGAAGCGGGTGAGTTTACAGTTACGGCGACGCTGACCAGAAATAATACCGTTGCTCATCAGCAAGTCACTTTTATTGGGGATACAAACAGCGCGCAGCTCCAGCCGCTGATTGCCTTATTAAATACCATTGTTGCGGGTAACAATACGGGGAGTACCCTGACGGCAACGATCCTGGACGCTTACCAAAATCCGCTTAAAGACCAGCTGGTCACTTTCCAGAGTAACGATGTCACTCTAAGCGGAACAGAAGTCACCACCAATACGCTGGGTCAGGCGACGGTAACAATGACCAGCAATATTGCCGGACAACATAACGTCGTGGTGAGCCGGAAAACGCAACCCTCCGATAATAAAACGTTTAGTTTATCAGTGCTCCCGGATGAAAGTTCGGCGAAGGTTATAAGTATAACCGGAGCCGAAAAAACGATAACGGTTGGTGAAAACATCACGCTACGGATACTCGTCCAGGACGCGTTTAACAATGTAATAGCGGGTCAACGCGTCAGATTAAGTGCGCAGCCAACAGCTCACATTACGATAGGCGATACGGCTTACACCGATAATAACGGTTATGCGTACGTTAACCTTATTAGCACCCAGTCTGGGGTTTATCAGGTGACGGCAACGCTGGACAATAACAGTAGTAGTAAGGTTGACGTGAATGTGGCAAATGGCAAGCTCGAGTTAACATCATCGAAGCCAGAAACCACGGTCCATAACAGTGAAGGTATTACGCTTACCGCAACGGCGAGAAATGCTCGGGATGAATTAATGCCTGGGCAAATTATCACCTTTAGCGTAACGCCTGAAGGTGCAACGCTAAGCAATACAGGGGAAGTCCTTACTGACCAGTATGGTCAGGCCAAAGTGACGCTGACCAGTGACAAAGTGAATGTCTATACCGTTACGGCCACAATGGGCAAAGATGTTCCCGTTCAGAGACAGGTAACGGTTGCGGTTAAGGCAGATGCTAAAACGGCACATGTTGTGAGCGTCGTGGCCTCTCCTGACACCATAACCGCCGACGGCGTTGATAACAGCACCATCACTTCACGAGTAGAAGATGATTACGGATTCCCGGTTGAAGGTGTCGATGTTAGTTATGCCTTAGACACCAAAGGCAGCCCGGTAGTTAATATTCCAACTACGCGTACCGATCAGTCCGGGCAAGTCACGGCGACAATAACCAGTACATTGGCAGAAACTTTAACAGTCAATGTGCAAGTTCCTGGTACAGCCAACCAATCCGCAACCATTACATTGGTTGCCGGCACGGCCGATGAAAGTAAGTCAATTTTGAAATCCGACGTTGACACTTTGAAGGCTGACTACCAGCAGAGCGCAAAACTTACGCTAACATTGCAAGACAAGTACGGTAACCCGATAGTGACGTCTGATCATCTGGAATTTGTCCAGTCAGGCCCCTTCGTGAACTTTCTCAAGTTGAGCGATATTGATTACAGCCAAAGAAATTATGGCGAGTACACTGTGACTGTCACTGGCGGAAAAGAGGGAACAGCGACCCTCATTCCCATGCTGAACGGGGTTCATCAGGCAAAATTAAGCGTATCGCTGGATCTCATCCACTCGATAAAAGAAATGTCCGGTCATGTCACTGCAAACAACCATACCTTCTCCACGGCTAAATTCCCGAGCGAAGGTTTTGCAGGAGCGTATTACACACTCAACAATGATAACTTTGAAGCGGGTAAAACCGTTGATGATTATATGTTTTCAAGTTCACAGAGTTGGGTGTCTGTCGATGCGTCAGGTAAAGTTTCTTTCTCAAATATCGGCGATCAAACGTCAGTCACAATAAGTGCTGTTCCCCGACAAGGAGGTACAACCTACCAGACCTTAATTAAGCTGAAAGGCTGGTGGGTGAATAATGGAAATCATACCAATATCTGGCTAGCTGCCAATGCGCTCTGTCATGCGAAAAATGATGGATATACTCTTCCTGGCATCACACATTTGACGTCTGGCGAAAACAAACGCACGCAGGGATCACTGTATGGTGAATGGGGGAACGTTGGAGCGTTTTCCAGTAATTCGCAATTTACACAAGGAGCTTACTGGACAAGTGAATCTGATGATTACAATCGGCACTACTATGTGCAGATGCTAACGGGTATGACCGGAAGCGACGCTGATTCCAGCCCCCAACTGACCGCCTGCCGCAAATCACTTTAATTTCAGCAGGTTATTAAGGATACCCTTGTGCGAGGGTATCCTTTCCGACTGATAACAAACGCTACATTGCCTGATCCGCTGCGCTTATCAGGCCTATATAACCCCTGCAATATCTTGAATTTATTGTTTTTGTTTCCCTGCCGGCATGAACGGCCACTCAAGAAACTCAACAGCAACCGTTGTTGTCAGCCAGACCCCGTTTTCCGCTTGCCAGAAAGGGATGCCTCGTTTCGCCATTTCCTGTGCTTTGA
>JACXXQ010001043.1_pt1 | contig 10677 bp, 21 predicted proteins | sample 8621361 | NCBI WGS metagenome assembly JACXXQ01 (sample SAMN15503820, study PRJNA645414) | gut metagenome | isolation source: feces | host: Bos taurus | place: USA | collected 2016 | reverse complement strand
AGCATTATACTCAAATGAAACTTTAATAGATTACTTTGCAGTAGATACTAGCAAGATAAAATCATTTAATGAATTTGAGGAATTATATGCAAAAGCACAACACCTAATTTCTTCTATAAAGAAGAATATTAATTTATCTGATATTGATCTATTTATAGTGGAAGAACCTATCATGAATAGTATGAATAGAAAAACTGTTAATAAATTATTAAGATATAATACTATGGTGTGTATGCTTCTAAAAGAATATAATAAAGAAATTATTTTCCAAAACATTAATTCTGTAAGAAGCTGGTTATTTAAAGAATATGGAGAAGATTTAGATATAGACGATAAAAAGATGAAAACAATAAAGATAGTAAATAATATATTTCATTTAAATCTAATAAAAAAAGATAATGATATAGCAGATGCAATTCAACATTTATTATTTTATATAAAACATGAAAAAAATTAAATATTTTATACTAATGGCATTGTTTTTAATATCATGCTCAAAAAGCGAGAATACTAATACAATAAAGTATTTTGAAAATAAACAATGGAATGAGATAAATGTACCTGTAATAAAAATGAAATTTGATGGAAAAGAAAGATTTTTTATAGTAGACACAGGCGCTAATCAATCTGTAATAGACAACTCTTTTTATACACTAAATAAAGATGCATTTGATATAGTAAGAGAAACAGAAGTTAATTATCACGGAATAACTGGATCTAAAACAACTAAAGCATATATACTGTCTGCATATATAGAAGGAAAGCATAATATTTTTATGACATCTGATATTTCAGGAGTAGTAAAAACAATAAAAGACAAATTAAATATAACTATAGCAGGCATAATTGGTTCCGACTTTTTTGAAAGAAATAAAGTTATAATAGACTTTAATAATAGAAACTTAATATTTAACTGAATTATGAATATAAAATTAAATCCATACGAAGGTCAAACAAGTATAAATGATATAGCTAAGAAATACGGACCATCGTTATTGCAAACAATATTAATGGGCAATCCTATGCCTTTAGCTACTAAAATAGTAGAAAAAGAACCTGATTATAAACATCATTTTGGAAAAACAAATAATAAATTTAAAGAATTTGCAGATGTAATGACTCCTATATTCAAAGAAGTCCTTATTGAAAATAATATGCCGACTAATAATCTAAATAATATTGTAAGACAAGCTGCATTAGAATCTAATTATGGTCTAGACCCAAGAGGAGAACAAAAATATAATCTTTCTGGAATTAAACATCCAGGACAAAAAATAGCTCCAAAATATAAGGCTACAAGATATAAAGATGGATTTGATTATTTTGATTTCGATAATTTAAAAGATTATGCTAATTATAAAATAAAGCTTTTAAATAATAGATATGGTGCTTTAGAAGCTAAAGATACTGATGAGTTTATTAATAAACTGCATGGAGATAATAAATTTAAATCACATTATAGCGCAGATGTAAATTCTTATAGAAGAAACTTAAATAATACAACTTCTTTAGATAAATACCTAATCCAATAAAAAAAATAATACTGGAGACTATTGTTTCCAGTATTTTCTTTTAAACTAATCTAATAATATTATAATCAACTATGAAATTAATTAGCTTTATAAGACTTATCTTTACTTCACATTCTGGAATATCATCAAAGAGGGTATGTGGAGTTATAGGATGGTTTACAGGTATAGGAGTGCTTATGTATTGTACTTTCACAAAAACTCAAGCTCCTTTAATGATAGATACTTTTTTATTATGTGTAATGGGTTTACTTGGAATAGACTCAGTAACTTCTGTGTTTAGAAAAGGAAATAATAAAATAAATAATGATGATAAATAAAAACGATAATATACAGTCAATTAAACCTTATGAACCTATAAGGTATAAAAGGAAATATTCTTTTATTGATTTAAAAGGAAAACCAAAAGACATAAAACAAGAAGAAAGGCATATAACTCACAATGAGACGGCTCTTAGAGATGCAAAGAATCTATTAAAAGGATTAAATAATACAGTAGGAACTGCAGCATCAATAGCATCTCTTATAAGTGGAGGAGGATGGGCTGCAACAAGATTGTTAAATAGAAATAAAGCTTCTAATCTTGGAAGAATATTATCAAAAAATGTATTATCAACTAATAAAGCAGATACATATGGAGACATATCTTCGTTTATAGAAGAACCATCCGTAAGTAAAGCTGCAGAAATAGGAATCGGATTAGGATTAGGAAAATATAAAGATTTTGGAAAAAAAAGTAGACAAATAGCAGAATTATTTTCACAAGGACTTAATGTTAAAAACATGTAATATGATAAATAAAAGAAATAAATAGTCTTAGAGACTATAAATATAGATTATTTAAATATAAGTAGATAACACATAAATAAAATAAAAAAAAGGGTTATAGCAATCTACTATAACCCTTTTTTGTCAAATAAGCTTGTCCTAAAATTTCCAAGCTATCCTTCAAAACAATAACAATTTTATTCATAACATATAAATTTTAATATTATGCTGCAAAGATAGCTATTAAAATTTATATAACAACTATATGTTATTAAAAATTTTTACCTTTTAAAACTAACTCTATACTCCTGAAAAGATATTCAACTAAATAAGCATATGGCTCATTAGTATCTTGAAAATCCTGAGTGATAATGCCAAGTAGTTTACAATATACATCTGCCGCATGAACAGATTCATGACAAATTGAGCTATTAAAAACATCGTCTCTAACAACAACGAGAGGACCTCTTCTAGAAGTTTCTTTATCTATAACAAAACACGTATATGCACCAGAATATGGTTCAATAGGCTCGAATTTATATTCTGTTTCACAGTCCGTTTTAAAAGTCTTAAATCTATTACTTAAAACTTCAATTTGGTCTTCATCTTCCTTAATTTTATAAACAAATAAAGAAATTGGATATATATCATTTCGAAATTCTTCTATCATACTCCTCCTTTACCTTTACTTCTCTTTCAACAATATCATAAGCATCTTTAATTGATAAACAACCCTCTAGCATTTTTATAATAGACCTACATTCGGTTTTTGTTAAAACTCTTTTTATCCCCCTACCCTTCATCTCAAATACCGTTTCAGATATTTTAGGGTCATAATAAAATAAAATTTCCATTATTTTTTAAATAAACTAATTCTACTATTTAAAATATCTAAATATTGTTTCATTAAATCTTTCTGTTTAAACATCAATGCAAATTGCTCTTCACCAACAATACATTTAGAATCTCCTCTCATAATAAAAGATAATAGTTTATTATATCTATCAAATAATTCACTATACTCTAATTTAAGCCTGTCTAAAGGCTCATGAATAAGAGAATATGAACATTCAAAAACATCTTTTGGAGACCAGCTTTGATAACCATTACTGTACTCAACAAGATATCCTTGTTTATTTCTGTCAACCCTTGATGATTCTAAACCAGACTGAAGCAGTCCTTTATCATAAGCATCACCCATACTCATAGAAGAAGCCAAAACTTCTTTTTTACCTAAATACTTTTTCATAAAATACATTTTTTTTTGGTTTATACAAAGATAAGGATAAATTGTTAAATAGACAAATTGAAAAAAAGGTTTGTATAATTAAAGTGCCATATCTGTATAGATTTAAGCCCCCCCATTGTTTGATGAATTAAAAATAAAAAGATTTATTAATTAAAAAATTTTAGAAATTATGAAAATTTTAGATTCTTATTTGAACAACGAGATTATCAAAGGCTATTCTTCTAACATGTCTTTCATGTCAAATGCGACTTCATATGACGAAAACAACGCAGACCAGAAGAAGCTTTTGGAAGAGCGTAACGTTCTTATGAATGCCGGTCTCGAAGAAGGTAAGACTTATCTTATTGCTGGACATGATGTTCAAATCGGTGACGTTAAACGTCGTGACGGTTCTATTCAGAAGTCTGCATCGATTATCTTCCTTTGTGGTGAATTGGACGCAAGCGGTAATGTTATCGACTTGGCTATCGCCGGAAGAAATTCTTTGACATCTCATCGTCCTTCGGCGATTAAGGCTGGTTTTGCCGGAAAGACTGATGCTGACTTGATTAACATCATGCTTGGCAAAAAGATTAGAGTAACTAAGCTTTACGTGAAGAAAGACTCTACTGGAACTCCGGTTCTTAACGCATTTGGCGACCAGGTTAAGGTTCGTGAATGGGAGTTCGTAGGATAATCGTTTCTATATATAAATAACAGGACTAAGTCCTGTTATTTATATTTATTTGTTTTGGGTGTATTACTTTGTAATCAACTTTTTAATCTACTTATCTTTGTAATTATGTCAAAAAAGTATAACAGAAAAAATTGTGATAGTAAACTTCGTGCTGTAGTTGAAGATCGTTTTGGAAATAAGATTTCTCTTTTTGGTACTCATGCTTTTGAATGGAGTATTGTTAAGGAAGAGAATGGTCGTATTGTTATTACTACTTATCCAAACGGTTCTGTTGCAAGAGCAGAGTTTGCTAAGATGAAATAATACATTTGCCCTTTTCGTCTAATGATTTAGGACGCAAGATTTTCGTTCTTGAAATGTTGGTTTGAATCCAGCAGAGGGTACGACATAGTTTTTTAGTTTTAGTTAGTATTATTTCTTTCTTTGGGCGCTTGCGCCCATTTTGGCCGTTTCGTCTATTGGTTAGGACAGACACCTTTCTAGTGTCAGAACGAGGTTCGATTCCTTGATCGGCTACATCCTTGTATGCGTTCATCCTTATTTTAAATAAAACCCGAAAGCTTATTAGGGATGAATAGCTAAGACGTTAAAGATTAGGATAAATTTGGGAAAGTTTTCTGATAATGAATAGCGTTTCTTATCCTTTAGTGCTGAATCTTTTTCTGTGTTCCCACACAGACGTCGTATAAAATTTATTGTTTGTGAAAATGATAAATCTTATTGGTTTATTTTTGGATGCTTTTTATAGGCATATTTTTGTTGTTTTGAGAGAAATTCTAGCATATAGTATTAATGCGCTCGTTTATTTTGTTTAATTTTAATACTTATATGATTATGAAAAGAATTGATGGTGGTATAATAATAATATCTACTGTTCTTGTTGTCAATATAATACTTTTGGTATTAGATTTTATATATGGTTGAATTTGAGTATTTTCCAAAAACAACCATATATAGATATATATATTTTAAATTCTTATTATCATTTTAATTTACTTTATTTACTTATATAATTATGAAAAGAGTAACAAGCTACGCATTGAATTGTCTTATGGAACAAGGTATTTCAAATGAAAACATCAAGAAACTGGTTAAAGCAATTGAAAGCCAGACGATAGATAACATCTTGACGCCTGAAAAGGCTATAGAGATATTGTTAGATGGTGAAATACATGTAGAAAAGATACATCAACAAGCTACAACTAATTCTAATTCTGGACGTTTCGAGGATAAAGTCCAGAAGTTCATGAAAGAATCTAAGATGTATGCTGAATAGTGAAAAGATAAATTGTATTTAACAGTACCCGTTTGGCCTGCCGTAATGGTCGCCGACGGGTCGTTTTTTGGCTACTGTTGTTTTTATAGCAGTAGCATATATTAAGTAGACAATCTCTCTATATAGAGTATGGATAAAAATCCATAAAGGATTTAAAATCCTTATTGTCTACATTTTTTAAACTAATCTTATAGAGAGGAAGGAACTGATCACTCTTTTATTCCGTTGCAAATTGACTGTAATAGCTTCGAAAAAACTATAAGATTCAACTTAAGAACCGTAACAGTGGTAACTTTATCTGTTTATGCAGAGTAGGCCGATGGTATAGGAACCATTTAATCCTTATTTTAAACTTTAAACTAACAAAAAAACTTAATAAAATCCTAATATATAGGGCACCAGTTTCTTTATTATAAAATGCGCGCAAACTGCCAAAAGGTGTGAGTTGCTGCTCATAAAGTTTTAGGTGTAAATTTTTCTAAGGTTTTTAATACATTATAAAAACTTTTCAACAGGTTTAGGACTATCCTTATAAATGCTTAGCTACTACAACATTGATTTCTAGAATCATAACGCCAGAGTAGAGAATCCCTGTTATAAGTTTTATTAACAAAAAACTCAATAACTTCCCAAGACATTGAGGGCACCAGTTTCTTATTCTGAATACTGTAACGTTAAGTTTGGTAATACTTTTTTTAGAGTAAAGCCCATTAATACAGTATTTGCAGATAAGTTTTAGGTGTAAAATGCAAATTAAACAAATCAAAGATATTAATTATGAAATATAAAATAGACTTCAAAACTCGTTATGGTAGAGATTATGTATACTGTAATGAATATCGATTAGATGACTGGTTTGTGCAACCAATTAAATCTGATGGTACGGTATTATGTACTATTGCAAGAACTAATATAATATCAATAAAACAACTTAATTCTGATTAATACAGAATAAAATAAGTATAAATGTATAAGTTATAAAAAAACTCAATATCTTATTAGGTATTGAAGACATCAGTTTCTTATCTAAGCCTTATTGGAGGTGCAAAATGATATAGGAGTAATAGCCTACTGGATAAGTTTTAGATGTCTTTTATTTAGACTTTAAGTGCCATTTTTAATTATATATGTTGCTATACCTATACTGTCTGTGAAGATAGTATAGGTTTAATTGGAATTCAAGTAAAAACATAAGATATTTTTTCGTTTACAATGTGTTAATCATATTGTTTCTTCTATTCCGTATGTGAATATAGAATAGAGGGTCTTTAGGGTGAAAATCCCTGACAAACCTGTGGGGCTATGACTTACATAAGTAAGCATTAGTGCGGACGTTAAAATCAGGTATAGCACACTTTTTCCATCGTACTCTTGAATTAGGTTATTGTGTTTATTCGTTTTCTTTGTGCTATTATTGCCCAAGCGTGGGACGTCGTCAAAACTTTTACAATCACAGGGAAGAGAGTGTTAATTAATCATATTTGAAAAATTTTAAAATTGATTATTTATGAACAGTAAGTAGGTAGAAGCACTTATCATTAACAGACGTGACTCTCTTCCCTTTAAATGAAAGGTAGTGATATAATTATATAAGTAGATTGTCGGACATCTGGTTCGTGAGAATAGGATGTCTTTTAAAAAAGATTATTAACTAAAATTAAATTATATATGAAAACTTTATTAGGAATCATTTTATTCATAGCAGGATTAGTGTTAGCATATCACTTAGTAATATTATTGTGGCCTATTCTGCTAGTAGTTGGGGCGATCTTTGTTATAGTATCAGCTGCTATAGCATTAGCTAAAGCTTCAGAAGGACAGAATCCAAATCCATTTTGATTGATTATATTTTAATTGTTTAAGGCAGGACCTAGTCCTGCCAATTTTTTATTCTTAAATCATGAAGATAAAACATAAAAGAAATATAAATGAAGATTTAGATGAAGAAACAAAGATAGGAGAAATGGTAAAATACAATGATGTCTTATTAGAATGCGTAAAAGATGATGAAGTTGATGAATTTGACTCATGTAAAAACTGCTATTTTTACAAAAAAGAAAGATGTATATTACGAGAAGAAGGATATAAATGCTTCAAATGTTTTAATAGAAAAGATAACGAATTTGTATATTATAAAGAAGTATGAACGGGGAAATAATAATAATTCTAATAGGAATAGTATTATGCATAATGTTTCTAATATCAATGGAAGGAAAAAAGAAAATGAAACAATATGATATAAAAAATATACATGGAACATTCTATGTATACGAAAATAACGTTGTTATAGCTGTATGTAAGACAGAGGAAGAAGCCGATAATGTCATAATAAAAAGATTGAAAAAAGAAAAGGAGTGATTTCTCACTCCTTTAGATTTATCTATATATAGATAATTTAGGTCTTTAATAAACCTGTGAGATATTTTGCAAATACATCTTTTAATGGTTTGTATATATTCACTTACTTTAATTTCATTCAAAATTAGGAAGTTATCTGACGAGTCTTTGAGAATTAAGACGAAACACCCTTACGAGAGTGTCATAATAACTAATTAAACTAATCGATATATGATACATGTAACAGAAATTATCCAAAAAGCTATTGATGAACATAACAGATGTAATGCCATTAATACATTTTTCTACAATAATCCTGGATGCGAGGAACAAGTTGCTTTACAATTAGGATTACCTAAAGTAGATAGATTCCATTGGGTTTGCCGTCTACGAGCTATTGAAAGAGAACTTATTGATTATGTATATACTAATTTACATAACAAACAAGTTCAGCTATACGATGGCACTATTGGAACAATTAAACATGAACCTACTAGGACTTTCACCAATAGTAAAGGCCAAGAAGAAGTTACCGATAATACAGTTAGCTTCCGTTGGGCAGACGGTGTAGGCGCCAAGGAGGGCGAAACTATGAAAATATACAGTGAAACAATAGCTGTATGGGTAGAAATCGAGGGACAACCTAACAGGTCTCATTTGTATACTATTAACGAACTTACGTTAGTAGATTAGTAATGAATGTAAACGAGTTTGGACAAATCACGAATAATAGTAGTGATTTGCTCCTTACTCATATACCATCAAGAATCTTCTCATTTAGAAATATCTGATTACCAAATATCTCTCCTTCTTCTGGATAAGAAGGATTGCTTTTTCTATTATTCATAGATTAAAATGTTTATTTAATAACCGCAAATATAGTGACAATATTGCAAAATATAAAATATTATCACTTAAAAATACGTGACATAATCAGTCAAAAACAAAGTTATCACTCCACTGGAGTGACAGGATTTTCGTAATTCATCCTAAACCAAGGAATTAACCCTTTTTCCCTTCTTATATCTTTAAGTAAGAAATGAAATGAAAACTAAATAACAAAAATAAAAAATGAAAATAAAAGGACAGGAAACAAAAGAAGCCCTAAAAGAAATAGATAAAATACTAGAAATAGCAAACAAATATAGAAAGAAAAAAGCAGTCTTTGTAGTTATAGAAGGAATACCAGAAAAATTCAAAGAAATAGCACAAGGAAAAAGAAGAATAATCTTTGAAAAATATGAAGATGAAATAGGGGAAGTATCACTGTTTTGGACAAGAGCAAAACCACTTTGTGTAACAATTAAAGAAGGAGAAGATTATATAAAAAGATTAAAAGAAGAAGCAAGAAAAAGAAAATGGAAGTATTATATGGAAATAGTAAAAGATTTCTTTTTTAGAAAGCGTCGTTAAGATGTGAAGCGTAAGTCTTTCCTTTCCTTTTTCTTCTTTCCTCTTTTCTCATTTTTTTCTCTTTTATCTCTTCGGCGGCCCTGCAATCATTTCTCCTTTAATTTTTACTATTTTCCTTATCTATCTATCTTTCAATATAAACCTCATTCCTTATATTACATCTAAAACTTTGCTTTGTTAAAGCAGGCTACATATATTCTATTGTTTTACAACGTTTTATCTTATTTTTTTAACAAATGAAACATAATCAAGAATTAATAACATATTTTGATAATTATATAATGGATCACATTGATGAAGAGTTGGTGTTGATTCCAATTAGTCAAGTTTATAGAGATTTAGATAAAAAATATTCTATAAATGATATCATTTTTTTATTCTTTACTTATTATTTAGCTGTAGGTAATGAAGTCTATATTGACAACGAAGAAAGATATTTGATTTATTGTATTTAATTTATGAAGATTAAGAAAAGAGACATAAGTTCAAATTCTATTCTTAAAATTAAGGAAAATGAATTTATATTAGATGGTATATTATTAAAAAGGGTAAAGAATTTTAATAATGGATGTGAAAGATGTTTCTTTTTTAATAATAAATCATATAAATGCGATGATTTTGATATTTTCTTTCATTGTATACCTTATTATATTTTTATTAAATTAGATGATAAATTATGAAAATAAGGGTCATAAATCGTAATAAAATAAGATTTACAAAAGTTGGCGAATATGTTATATATAACGATATTTTGCTTAAATGTGAAAAGCGTGATTCTAAACATATTAAAGGTTGTCATGGATGTTTCTTCTTTAAAGAATCAGGTTATTATGAAAGATGCTCTTCTCCTAATGATTCTTGTTTTTCTTGTGTTTCACCTGATACTATTTTTGTGTTAAAATGAAAATAAGAAAAAATATACATATTAATACAGACATATCTTCTCCTACTCCTTTATATTCTTATGTAAGATATAATGATTTTATTCTTCAGAAAAGTATTGGGGAATGTATAGATTGTTTTTTCTATGATAAAGGTTGTAATGACCTTATTAGTAAAGGGTATGCATGTTTTTGTTGTATAGACGAAGAAGAGTCTTGTAATTTTATAGAGTATGAAGATAAGAAGTAGGATGGTAATAAATTACGATGTAGATAGAGAAACAGAAATAGGTGAATATGTAATATATAAAGATACTATTTTAAGATGCGAAGGAAGAAATGTCAGTGATTGTAGTGGATGTTATTTTTATATTGAAGAACATGACACTTGCAATATTGTTTTTCCAGAAGCAGATTTTAACTGTTTCGATTGTTTATATCGTAATAAAGGAGTCTTGAAATTCAAAAGATTTGTTTGTAAAAATGAAAATAAAAAGACTTAAAGTTTTTAATTTAAACGAAAACGAATACACTCCTGTAGGACATTA
>JACXXQ010001038.1_pt1 | contig 10713 bp, 7 predicted proteins | sample 8621361 | NCBI WGS metagenome assembly JACXXQ01 (sample SAMN15503820, study PRJNA645414) | gut metagenome | isolation source: feces | host: Bos taurus | place: USA | collected 2016 | reverse complement strand
CAGTGCCGTCCTCACTTCTCCTGTTATTTTCTCATTTATATCATTTCCAGGCAGTGAAGAGCAGAACACTGATTCGCGTGGAATACCTGTTGCAGAGAAAAAATCGACCAGCATATCGGCTACTTCTTTATCAGTGGACCGATGACTAATAAAAATAATCGGGCTCACCCCATCTCTTTGGGTAAAAAAGATTTGATATTGTGCTTCGTATTCGGCGCGTTGTTCCTCATAAGTTCTGGCCGAATTGTTCAGAACAACACGATAAGGTCTATTACCTGCCCAGTCTATATTGATGTAGCCTTCTTCACGCAGTTCGCGTAGAATGCCACACAGTGCCTCACTTTCTTTCTGGGAAGATTTATCAAAACGTGTGCATAGCATCTGTGTTGGATTATCCGCTTTCACCAGTTCAAGCAACAATTGTCTAGCATTTGCAGGAAGTTTGGTAAAGCTCATGTTACGACCTCTAACATCGACGAGATGTACTTATAATCCCTTCACAATCTCCATGAACCGTTCCAGCGAATACGCTCCTGGATAATCCGGTTGCTTTGTCTGAAATACCATATAGTATTTGTACTGTTTTCCCGCCAGATTGGCCCACTGGTCTCCAATTCTTGCCTTTTCTTTGGATTCTGCATTGTCCAGATGATCGCCCTTGGTCTCCACCATCAGGATCTTTCCGCTCTTGAGCATCACGATGATATCCGGGTAGGCGTAAACCGGTCCATTGATCAAGAAACCGCGCTTGGAAATATTCCGGTGCCACCACTTCACATTATCCAGTGCAGATAAGGCCCAAATAACGTCAAATTCATACTTTGTATCCGTTTTTTCCTCTGCGCTGTAGAGCGATTTTGGAACCATTGTGTTGAATTCCGTTGGAAAGATCAAAGCAGGCAACACATAGTTGGGACGGCAAACAATCCTGTCCTGCTCCAGCCAAAGATTAAACTGATTAATGCGGTGTTGCTCGATAATACTTTCCACTTTATCTTTGATTGCATTCACATAGGGGTACGGGGACTGCTCCAGTTCTGTAAGCTGGTCTTCATCCATGGTATCAATCACACGGTCAATATAACCGTCCAACTCACGATCATTGACACAATCCCTTTTGGACAGTCTCTTCTTGATAATTCCTTTGCACAGGGAGAGCCGTTTTTCCGTGGGTTGCGAGTTGAACCATTCCCGGTAAAACGCACTATCACCACCAGACAACAGCCATGCCTGAGGAATATTCTTTCCTTCCTTTACATCCACCAACGCCATTTCGGTCTTGACCGCCGTAAAGTCTACATGGGCATCCTTATCCCGCAGGGTGAATCCACCCTCCAGATGTTCTTTTTCCAGGGTCTCATAGGGATCAGAAAACAGACTAGGCCCCGTTTCCAGCACAAACTGGGGGAATTGCAAAGCGGCAGCTTCTTCCGCAAATTCTTCGTTCATTGGAAACCGGTTCATCTTGTCACGCACCTCCAGAGGCGCCTGTTCTAAGGTGGTTTTCTCCGCCTTATCGATCTCATCTTCGTAAATCTGATTTTGCCGTAATGCCTGTTCCAACATGGGGTCCGTTTGCAGAGCATCGTCCGCCCCAGAATGTTCAATCTCTTGCGCTGTCATCGTAAAGCGAGTTTTCAAGTCCGCGCCATTCACTTCCGGCATATCCGGCTCATCAGCAACCAGCGGAGCCAGAGGAAGTTGCTCCGCCAGCGATACCTGTGCTTCAGAATTGGTACTGTCCGTGTCCTGCACCCGACAATCCCGACTACTAAACCCAGCACTATTGAGCCCTTTTACTACCTTGTCCACCGTAGCCGTAAAATCCGCAGAAGAGGTAATCACATAAGACAGATTTAGCACTTCACGGGTGTTCTTTCGCGTGTAGGGAAGTCGAAGCACCCGGCCTAGAATCTGCTCCACATCCACCGCAGAAGAACGGTTTGCCACCGTGGCCAGGACATAAGCAAAGGGGCAGTCCCATCCTTCTTTCAGTGCGTTGACGGTGATTATATATCGAATGGGGCATTCCGGTGACAACAGATTTACCTTCTTCAATTCGTCTTTGTCACCAGTCTTAATGGCGATCTCCCGTTCCGGGATACCCGCATCCATCAGTGTTTTCTTGATTTTTTCGTAGGTTGTGCTGTCTTCGCTGTTGCGGGGCTGTGCCTGAAACAAAACTATGGGTCGTATGTAGTTTCCTCCATTCTGCTCTTGTTCCCATTTTGCCTGCGCCTCTAGCTTATTCCGAATGGTGTATGCGTCCGCATAAACATCCTCCTGTGACTTGCGGTTGTACACAATGACCGGAAGCTTAACCATATCCGCTTTTTTCAGTTGAGCAGCATCCACAAACGCGATAATATTACTTTTTGCTTTGGGCGTGGCGGTCAAATCGAACACGAAGCAGGGGTTAAAGTCTTGCAACATCCCCACGCTCAGATCCGAAGTTGCATGATGACTTTCGTCCACAATGACCACTGGATTCAAATGCCGAATGACTTGAATCAGCGCAGTTTCATCAGCATCCGCCAACAAGACTGACGGATCGTCCATCCATTTTGCAAACTCTGCCAAGTACCCGTTTTCCCTGTACGCTTTTCGCCCTTCCTTATTGCTAGTCCGGAAGGAATCATAGGTGAGGATGAACAGGGAAAGCTGCTCTGTCACTGCGGAAGGTGTAAAGTTTTGCCCCATAAGTGCCTGATCTTTGGAATACACCTGCACCCGACCGCCAAAATCCACCTCCAGCCGCTCGCGGTAGGGATGGTCCTGGTTATTGAATGCTTGATAAGTCTGGGTCAAAATGGCATCGGAAGGCACCAGCCACACCACAGCCTTGGCCCGCCGTTGAGGCATTGCATCGAAAATAGTGCGCAGAGAACTGGCGGCAATATATGTCTTACCCCCACCGGTAGGAACTTTGGCGCATACGTGAGGTACTCCGCCCAACACATCCACATAATTGGGCATTCCTCCGAAGCCTACCAGGACATTCTTTTCGTTCCAGAGGGCTTGATATGCCTTGGCTGGATCTTGCTTTTCCACCATCAGCTCCAGGTAGCGTTCAAGATCACCAAGGACTTCTTTCTGATAAGTTTTCAGTTCCATATTACATATCACCTATTCTTAGGTCAAATATTTGGCTCTCTCCTATGTTAGGTCCGAAATCCGGATGAATCATCCATATGTATATCCATTCCAACGAAAACAATGCCGCTAATGATAGAACCATATTTTTTAGATTAGCCTTTTCAAAATTAATTTGTCCTTCGGGGTCTCTTGATGTCCTTTCGTGTTTAATCTTATTATAGTCGCTCCACCAAGTAGGACTTTTACAGCCAGGAAGTAACCTGTATCTTCTAGCCCCTTTTTTATCAATGTATGGTTCGTATCCAAATTTATCCCAAGGTTCCACCACATAATTTTCGCCGAAATATACCTGTGCTTTTGTAATTTGCGGGACATACTTTGTAATAAAATAGCCCCAACAACTAATACTTGGATTTTTTATCGACCCGAAGTCCGGATCAAAATGTCGTGCGATGCTTTTGGCCACAACATCAATCTCACTACATACTGTCTGAATCATCTTTAGGTATTCAACAGAATAAGTGTGGTCGTTATGCCGATCGAAAGCAACATATTTTTGAGTCTGCTTAAAAGCGTCCTCCAGCTCGAGGTAATAATTCCAGTAACTCTCTACAAATTTTGATATCTCGGAAAGTTCTTTTTCCATTTTTCCATGCTCCTTTATAAGCGAGCGATATCTCGGGGGATCTTCTTGAATACGATATTATACTTCCGCAGCGTCTCTTGAGGCAGGGCGCAGAGATCAGCATAGATGGTATATCCCTCGGCTTTGGTTCGGATGGTGGCCAGAAAGGCATGGTCCAGTGTGGTGACGCTTTCCCGCTCGTAGTAAAAATAGTAGGCGGTGTTGCGGCATAGTCCCATAAAGTAGGGTTCGTCCACAGACTGTTCAGCAGGCAGCGGTTCTTTGGTCTCCATATAATAGACATATTCCCGGATCTTCTGCGTACCCACTTCTTCATTGAGATTTCCATCCGACAGCAATAGCACCGGGCCCAGTTCGTAGTAGCTGAAATTGCCGCCCAAACCAGCGACCATATCTTTGGCCTTATCAACCGCAACTACGCGAAGGTGGCCGTTTTCGATTTTGGGAGATTTAACAGAGCTGTGTTTTCCTTTGGCCTCTTTTACAACAGCTTTCGCTTCTTCCAGCATAGCGGCACCTTGTGGCAAGTTTTTTACGGTGATTTCTTCATCATACAAAACAGTTTCTCTGTCCGCTTTATATCCGCTAATAACTCTCTTGACTCGTTCAGCGGTGATGCTGTCGGCATAGTCTTCCATCTCTATCAATATAAATTTTCGATTGCCGCCACGATTTTTGTTCATGTTAAGGATTGCGTGGGCGGTAGTGCCGGAACCTGCAAAAGAATCAAGAACCAAAGCATTCTGATCTCCCGCAACCGTGAGGACAAATTCTAACAGACGCCGGGGCTTAGGCGTATCAAATGTGGCTTTCCCACTAAAAATTGCCAGCATCTCTTTTTTCGCTTCGTCTGTATGCCCCGCTTCGGAAAATGACCAAAAATTAGTGGGTAGTTTTCCTCCAACATTTTCAAGATAAGTTTTTCGAGCGATACCACCGGCCCCCCCTTTTGTGAAGAAAAAACGTGGCCACTGTCCACGCTTATACACTGCTTTCGCTCTTGCAACAGATTCTTCCAAGGATTTTGACAAAACGATAGCTTGAACCCCATGTCGTACTTCAGATTCTGAAACACCGCAGACAGCAGCACGTTCTTTTGCGTCATTCAAGTCCCGTAGCTCGTAATCACACCAGCCACGCATAATTTCCAGCATTTGATCTTGCCCAAAAGTCCAACAGCGCCCGTTTGCAGGATATATCATAGCTCCTGTAAATGGGTGCTGTATAGCATAAACCATTCCTTGATGTGTTGCGGCTCCCGGGGCGAAAGCATTATCCGTTCTCCAAAGAGTCTTATCATTATCGGGATTTTTATATTTGGAGTTCATTTCTTCTGTACGCGGCAATTTGTTTGGATTCCAACCTGGCTGCTTACTATAAACAATCAAGTGCTCCACTTCGTTCACAATCCCTTTGGAGTCGTTTCGAGTAGAATATGTCCGTTGCCATGACACATTGGAAACAAAGCAGTTTGCCCCAAAGATTTCATCACACACCATTTTCAAATTATAAAGTTCATTGTCATCAATACTGATAAAGATTACTCCATCCGCCGCCAGCAACCGTTGCAGCAACTTCAAGCGGGGATACATCATGCACAGCCATTTATCGTGTCTGGAAAGATCCTCGCTTTCTTTGCCAACCCTGTCACCCAGCCACTTTTTGATTTTGGGGTCGTTGACATTGTCGTTGTACACCCATTTCTCATTACCGGTATTGTAGGGAGGATCAATGTAGATGCACTTTACCCTGCCCTCATACCGAGGCAGTAAGGCTTTCAATGCCTCCAGGTTATCCCCGTGAATAATCATGTTTTCGCTGCCGTTGTCTTCGGTGTGCTGTCCGGTTTCATCATAGCTGTACTGGCGCTCCAACACCCGGTAGGGCACCTCCTGGTGATGGTTCACCACTTTATCTTTTCCAATCCATTCAAGTGTTGGCATACTTATTTCCTCCACAGTTGCAGAATACTATCTGCCTCTTTCTGCACTTCATTATCTATTTTGTCAAATGTTGTCCTTTTCAGTGCCAGTAGCGGCCGATAAGACTCCTCATAGAGGGCAACGATTTTTTCATTGATTTTTCCGATTTCTTGAAAAGCAATTTCATAGCTGAGACCATCCGTGTTTTGAATCAGCTCCCTGCAAAAAGAAAGCGTCTGCGCTGGAAAAGAACCCGGATGTTGAGTTTCCATGTCAATCGTTCGCTGTGCACTGTCTCTTCCGTTAAGATCTTGTATTTTTTTATATGCAGAACTTTCTTCTTCAGCAATATCAAAGCATTGATTTGCCATAGCTGTTATCGAACTAATTAGGTCTTTCACCTTAAGATAATCCTCACCACTAAGATAGGGTAATATCTCATCCAAAGCTGTTCGGCAAGACATCTGATATATTTGAAGTATCGCTATGGCCTCGGAAGGGTCGTTTCGTCCCTTGTCAATGCATTCTTTCATTGGCGGAATGGGGCTAATCAACTTAAGAGCAGAAGTAAATTTCTCATCCAGTCTTGACCAAGCCTCTTTTTTGTCTTTTAGATAAGACTCCCGCCGGATTTGTTTTCGCGTAAAAAGAATGGTAATTGCAAGAGTTCCAACTGTGATAGACGCCCCCAAAATAGCTCCATAATAGGAAAGTACATCCGCTGCCTCCCACATGGTAATATAGCCGCCATGTTTATAGCACTCATTGATAAGAATGGGAACACCAAATATGGCCAATAAACCAATCACTAAAACAACAGCCCTTCTATGTGTGAAAATAAACGCAATCATTTTTTCTTTGGCTATTGTCCATTTTTCAGTTGCCTGTTTTAATATCTTGTTCTTCTTACTGCACGAGTTTGTATTTAACTTGTTTTCCGGCTCCATCTTTCACCAATACTCCCTTGTCCACCATCTCACGCAGAATGAGGATTGCCATAGACTGCGACACCTGTAAGGCATTTTGCACATCCTTGCGGGTCACCGCCCCCTGCTTTTTCGCCAGGCGAAGGATGGTATCCTGCCGCTGCGTTTTATCCTTGGTCCTTGCCGGTACAACGTGCGCGATTTCTTTTCCTTCGCCAGCAAAATTTCTGTTCGGCAGGGTAATCTTGAAAGCGTTGTCAGTTGCTTCAACCAGAGGCTTCGCTTCACGCTCTGTATAGCACTCGTTAATCCGCAGAATACCGGTGCCGTACGCCTCAATTAGCTGCAGGCGGTAGAACACATTGGCCAACTTCTTGTTCCGCGGTACCGACACGCCCAGCACGATGTCGTTGACTGTCAACCCCCGCGCCAAGCCGCCAACAGTTACGAACTCAATACGGTCGTCGAAGACATTGATGAGGGTTGATTCACTGAAGGCATAGTCCCGGTGGGTAATCGCATTGAGCAGCGCCTCGCGCACTGCCTCCGGGGGATAATCCCGCTTGTCGATGCGATCTAGGCCGGCAAACTCGGCCCGGGTGCGGTTGAATTGGTCAATATAGGCATAGGCGTTTTCCAGCTGTTCCAACAGAGAACCTCCCAGTTCTCGCCGGTCTAGGAAGGTTGTCTTCTTACTCCCCTCGAACACAGCCATCTTGATGGTGTGGACACACTGATCGGAGAGCAGCATCCCCAGGTTGGTATACATTCCATCCTTGCCAATGATGCCCAGGGTCCGTTTCTGGTTTTCGCCGAAAGGCAGCCTGTGGCGGGCGAAATAGTCCTCCGCCTTTCGGAAGGTGAGTTGCTGATTCAGTGAGCGGGCGTCCTCATAGCAATCGCCGCTAGTCTCCTTGATCATGTTCAGGATAGCAGTCTCCGATGCTGGCACTGAGGAAGCGCCCTGGCGCAGATAGACGCCCTCCGGCCGGATTCCTTTTCCTGCCAGATAATAGGGGCGCGCAGTACCCCGCTGCACCGTGAGGACCACCACCGATTTCCCGTCAATGGTCTCCACGCCGCACTCGGTAAACATGGTGACATCCGGGCGAATGGAATCCCGGATCATATTGGTGGCGCGAAGCATTACGGCGTCAGAATCTTCCACACCTTGAACGCTGCCGTCGTCGTTGATGCCAATAAAGATTTTCCCACCGTTGGTGTTGGCAAACGCGACCACCGTATATCGGATGTCCTCCACATATTCCCGTTTGAATTCTGTGGTCTTGCCCTCCAGCATGAGGTCCTCCTCCATCCTAACAATCTATTCCAATCATTATTATAACAATTGTTAGAAAGAGTGCAACCGTTATTCGCGACAGATTTTCGGCGGATTTTTTGGTTGTCCGTGATATGGTACTTATTCTCTGCTATAATAGGAATACATAGACAGTATGTTCCTAAATGGCTTGAATGGGAGTATTACGATGAACAGCAACGATGAGCTGCACTGTGAAAGCCAGATGCAGCCGCAAAGCGAAAGCGGCGTCAGCTTGGCTGAGATTACCGACGGCATTCTCTTCGACACACGGGCGCGCATTGCGGACAAGCCGGTCATGAGTATGCCGATTGCGGAGCTGGCAACTTTGGGGGCAGGCGTGGCCTCGCTTCTTCCCGTGTTCCGAACGGTAACACAGACAACGACCATCCACACCGATGGGCTTTATCGGCTGGCAAATGCCGCTGTCGGAGACACGCTGAAGGTGGCTAAAAACGGGAATTTCTGGGGAGCGTTCAAAACGGCGGACGGTGCATCAAAATTTGTACAGCTTCAATCCGCCGCCTTTGCCCCGGCCTCGACCACAATGATCATGCCCATCGACCCGGCCACCGTTATGATGGCGGTCGCTCTGTTTTCCATCGAGCAGAAGCTGGACAGCATCGAGGAGATGGAGCGGCAGATCCTGTCCTTTTTGGAGATTGAAAAAGAAGCCGAGATTGAGGCGGATCTGGAGACGCTGTCTTCCATTATCAAGAAGTACAAGTTCAACTGGGACAACGAACACTTTGTTGCCAGCAACCACAAGCTTGTGCTGGACATTGAGCGGACGGCGCGAAAGCACATCAATTCGTACCAGAAAAAGGTCACCGACGTCCTGAACTCCAAAAAGTTGCTGGTCTCCCACGGGCAGGTGAGCGCAGCTCTGAACGACCTTTTGCGGAAATTCCGGTATTACCGACTCTCCGTTTACATTTTTGCCATGGCGACCTTTATCGAAATTATGCTGAGCGGCGATTTCAAAGAGGAAAACATCCGCTGTGCCCGGAATGAGATTGAAACGATGTCCGCCACATACCGGGACATCTTCGGCAGATGTTCGGTGTATCTGGAGAAGCTGAGCGATACCGCCCTTGGGCCGAACCTTTTGAAGGGCCTCGGCACGGCAAGCAAGGCAGTAGGCAAGGCTATCGAGCACATTCCGGTGGTCAGCCAGGGCCCTGTAGATGAGTTTTTGCAGGGCAGAGGGCAACAGATGAGCGAGAGCGCGCTCCAGCTTGAGAAAAAGACGGTAGGGGCCTTTGCCGAGCTCAGCAACCCGGGTGTGGGCATCTTTGTGGAAAAAATGGACGACCTCACCCGAATCTACGGGCAGACCAAGGAAATCTACTTTGATGACAAAAGGATTTATCTTGTGGCTGGGTAACTTCGTTTTGTGTTTTTCGGCTTTATCAGAAACCAGTTAACCTCACTTACTTCCGACAAAAAGGCTTCCGATTTTCCTGACGGAGCCCAAAAATGTTGGCGAAACAAATTGCCCGCCCATGGGAATTTTCTCGGGAGAAATCTATAAAAGTTTGCGCGATGCATAAGGAGGCATATCCATGATTGAGCAGTTCCGCTTGAAAGATGCACTGGCAAAATACAAGCAGAATTTTGTCTCCCAAATATGGGACGAGGAAAAATACAAATGGGTCGCTGTGAAATGGTTCCAGGACAATTGGGATGTGAATGCCCCCGATTTTGCGGAGATGCTGAACCGTGCGCTGGACAAAACCTACAATCTGCTGTCTTCTGCCAACTACTTTCCCAAGGGTATGATCGTTCTGTTTGCCAAGGCTACACCGGAAGAAGTTCGTTCTATGTTCGTCGCCCTGTTTGACGAAAGCAAAGATGTTTTTGAGCGAATGGAAACCTTTAAGTTCCAATCTACAGTTCTCCTGGAAAAATACGGGAACGGTGCCGCACAGCACTATCAATACGAAAACACGATCAGCACCTACCTGTGGCTTCGGTACCCGGACAAATATTACATCTACAAATTCAGTGAGATCAAAACCGTGGCGGACGTGCTTGAGGCGAATTACCGTTTCAAAAAGGGTGCCTATGCGGATAACATCCGCAACTTCCTGAAGCTGTATGATGAGATCAGCGCCGCATTGAAAGCCGACACAGAGCTGGTGAATCTGCTGCAGTCACAGCTCACGGATGCCTGCTATCCCGATCCGGAACTCAAAACGCTGACCATTGATGTGGGTTTCTATATCAGCCGATACTATTCGCAGAAGGACTCCGGCGCGGGGGACGCCGACGGTTGGTATGGCAAAGAATACGATCCAGGTCTCTCCGTCGACGATTGGAGCCGATTGCTGAAGGACAAGTCCGTCTTTACCACCAATGCGCTTGAAATCATGAAACGCATGAAGGATTACGGCGGCATGGCATCCTGTACACAGCTAGCTGTAAAATATGGTGAAACAAAGAACTTCTACAATTCCGGCTCTGTTGCGCTTGCAAGAAAAGTCTGTGATTCCACGGGGATTTCTCCGGTCAAAAGAGAAGACGGTTCTACGCAATGGTGGACAGTGCTGTATACGGGCCGTGATGCGGGAAAAGATGAGGATGGCCGTTTTGTTTGGAAATTGCGGGATGAACTGTCTTCGGCTCTCGACAAAGAAGATTTGAGCGACGTCGCGCTCTATGCTGCTGCAGCTCCCGGTGAGGAAAAACGCAGCTATTGGTGGCTGAACGCCAATCCGAAAATTTGGAGTTTCTCCAATATTGCTGTCTGGAATTGTCAATATTTGTGCAGTGTTTAAACCCACAAAATTATGCAGCTTCAGC
>JACXXQ010001034.1_pt1 | contig 10752 bp, 16 predicted proteins | sample 8621361 | NCBI WGS metagenome assembly JACXXQ01 (sample SAMN15503820, study PRJNA645414) | gut metagenome | isolation source: feces | host: Bos taurus | place: USA | collected 2016 | reverse complement strand
CATCTGGTCAGGGGCTACAGAGTGACCTATGTTTTCCAATATAGTTTTCCTCCTTATGTAATAACTTGTACGAATTATTTTAAATTTCTTCAACGGAAATGAGAGATGGAGGCCCAAGAGAATAGTTCCTGCGCTCGTCTGAGACCGCGTATTGACCAGCTGCCGCTGTGCGGCAATACGTCTGTGGGCACGCTCGCAATGTCATGGCATACTGTCCGCAGATCTGGTATCACTTCTCCTGGGCGGTATGAAGTTTTCAAGGTACATCGTGAGTGCAGTGACTTCACCTCTAAAATAGGAGTGTGAAACTCTGCATTCTGCATTGAGAAGAATAAACAATACCCGAACACAAGATATTGTGCTTGGGTATTGACAGAAACTAAATATTGTGCTACGCTTCATCTGTAATTGATTCTATGTGCGTTCCTCTTTTGAGGGTAGGCTATGCCTACTGGCGAGTTCGCTTGCATTGCACACGTTTTGCTTGGATTGAACGAAACATCAGCGGGATTGTTGCGCCCTTCGGCCGACGACTGCTGATTATTTTATTTTTATAGCGGAGAATTTCTCCGTATTCGCGAGAGCGAGAATGACTGTGCCCACCATACGGTGAGCAAAACTGGTATGTGCCAGATAACGGTCATTCTCGCTCTTTTTTTGTTTCTGCCCAAATGCCGACAGGCTTTGAGGATAAATCAACAGAAAGGAGCCGTAGTAATGAACCGCAGCAGTCATTTGAAACCGTGGGAGTTCCCACAGCGTCCGACTGGTCCGCCGTGGCGCGATCAATCAAACAGGAAGCATAGGAAACATGGTACGCCTGTGAAAGGGGGCGTCAGTATTTGACACAGACCAAAGCATACGAACCGAATATCCTTGTAGACACATCAGATCTGCCTCGTGACGAGTGGCTGAAATATCGCCGTCTCGGAATTGGCGGCAGTGATGCAGCAGCGATCCTGGGTATATCTCCATTCCGCACGGCCAGAGACCTCTATTACGATAAGCTGAACATTGTAACAGCAGACGATGAGGGAAACTGGGTGGCGATGGAGATGGGAAATCTATTGGAACCTCTGGTTGCCAAAATCTTTGCCAAAAAGACCGGGTTGAAAGTATTTCAGCGCAAGTGCATGTTTCAGCATCCGCATTACCCGTGGATGCTGGCCGACCTGGATTACCTCGTGGAACTGCCAGACGGCAGCATTGCCATTTTGGAAATCAAGACAACGAACTACAACGCCAAGGACAACTGGTGGTACAACGGCAAAGAAATCGTTCCCATCTACTACGAATCCCAGGGGCGCCACTACATGAGTGTCATGAACATCGACCGCGTCTATTTCTGCTGCCTGTATGGCAACAATGAGGACGAAGCAATCATTCGACACATTGACCGTGACATGGACTATGAAGCTGAACTGATCGCTTTGGAGCAGACCTTCTGGCACGAGAACGTGCTTGCAAAGGTGCCTCCCCCCTACACCGAGGACGGCGAACTGATTTTGGAAAGCCTGCGTCGGAAGTTGGGGCCGTCTGAAAAAGATGCGCCGCCTGCTATTCTCTCGATGCCGCAGTATCCAAGAATTGCACGCTACATTGAGCTTCAAAAGCAGAAAAGTGAGGTCAACAAATCGCTGGAGCAAATCAAAAGCGAAATGACCCGACTGAAAGGGCTTCTGGTCGAGGCAATGGGAACAAGCTGTCAGGCAACCTACGAGGACACCGACAGGCAGTTCACCGTCACATTCAATCCTGTTCGAACGCCCGGTATATCGCAGACCTTTTGAGTGCGCTGCGTGAGCGACAGCTGGAACTCAAATCCGGCCCGGTCATCTTTGTGGGCGGCGGTTCCATCCTGCTTCGTAAGCAGATCCAGAAATCCGGCAAGGTATCCAATCCTCTGTTCGTTGAGGACATTCGTGCCAATGCCAGAGGTTATGAGGTGCTTTATAAGCTGTCCCAGAATGGTAGGTGACGATTATGGCCGAGAAGAAAAACCCCGGCCGGTTCACCATCCAGTTTAATCCCGGAGACCCAAAGCAGTTATCGGTGTCAGAACTGCTGGAACAGCAAGGACGCCACAAGGCGCAGTTTATCACCAACGCAGTCCTGCACTATATCCACTGCCCGGAGACGCCGGAGATTCCGGAACCGCAGCCGATTGACCGTAACTTGTTGGAGCAGCTGGTGATGGATATACTGAAACGCCAGGGCGGTGAAACACAGGACTTGCCCCAGAAGGATGAAACGGTTGGGATCAGTGAGCCTGAGCTGATACCTGAAGTGCCATCCGAATTGGAAAAACTGTTTGGTAAAGACGGACTATCGGCCATCGCCAGCACACTGTCTGCGTTCCAGCGGGGATGAAAAAGAGACATAGCGGACAATGCCGCTATGTCTCAAAACAGACTATGAATATCTCAAGGAAACGCTGGGACACCGCAAGGCACCCAGCGTTTTTTATTGTTCGTCCGTATTCGGAATGATTTTTCCCTTTTCCTGCTCAACCTCTGTAATGTGCTTCAGCAGCACATATTCAATGTAGTTAGTAACGGATCGATGCTCGCTTGTTGCGAGAATACCGATTTTGTCGAATACATCATCTTCCAAACGCAGCGTGAAAACGCGTTTATTGGTTGCCATACCGCACCTCCGATTTATTCTTCACCATTATGGTATGGCATTTTTGTTTTAAGATATACTGTCACTTGACAGGCAAGTGACATCAAATTATTATTTTTTATGGCACAGGGCTGGTAAGTGAAAGAGCCAACCATAACGGTGACAAATAAAAAGGAGCCGCCAGTTCGTGGCAGCTCCTGTCCGTGGTCGTAGTTCATTTACTCGGCGGCAGCTTTGCGCTGAGTAACTCCGAAGGTTCAACATCAAGCGCATCTGCGATGTTATACAGCACTTCCAGAGAGAAAGGCCGCACAATGTTTGGAGCCTCAATGGAACTGAGATGGGATCGGCTCATATGTGCCTTCAATGCCAGCTCCTCCTGAGACATACCGCGCATCTTACGAATGGATGCTATGGTAAGGCCAAGCTCAATAAATCTATCCCGATTTTTGAATTCGACCTCTTTGCTCATGTTGGTATTCTCCTTGTCCCATAATTTGATTCCATTATAGTATTTTGCTCAGATTCTTTCTGTCTGCCCTGTTGAGCGATTGACTAATATTTTGAGCAGAATTATAATTTATAGAGCTGATGCTCAATAATTTGGACGAAATTAAGGGGATGAATATGGAACAAGAGAACGCAGTGAAGGATTTACGAGCAAGAACATGCTGTTTTACCGGGCACAGAGAAATCCCGTTTTTGCGGCGGCACCATATTGCAAAAGTGCTGAAGCAAGAGCTTGAGAAGTTAATTGAGCAAGGCGTGATCTATTTTGGCGCAGGCGGTGCGTTGGGCTTTGATACGATGGCGGCACAAACAGTCTTGAGCCTGAAATCGAAGCACCCGGAAATCAAACTGATTTTAGTGCTGCCCTGCCATTCTCAGGCAGACCGTTGGAGTGAAGAAGACCGCGCGGTCTATGAGGAAATCAAACTCAAAGCGGATAAAGTCAAATACACATCCATTGAGTACACCAGCGGGTGTATGCATAAGCGCAATCGGCATCTGGTGGACAACAGCAGCGTGTGCGTAAGCTATATGACCAAGAATACCGGAGGCACAGCGTACACGGTTGATTATGCCAGAAAGAATCGTGTTCGTGTCATCAATTTAGCGGAGCTGTAAAGTGAATGGAGTTGGAAATGAAGAAGATTGATAGACTGGCATACAAGTATGGCGTCTCTTTCATCAAGCACGGGAAAAAGGCATTGGCTGTGTTGCTGTTTTCTGCTGTTGCGCTGCTCACACTTTCGACTGCCCTTGGATATCGTGTGGCGTGGAGCAAATCGAATGAAAAAACGAGTTTTTGGCAGGCGGCTGTCACAACGAAACTGCCTGAATGCTGTGCAATCTGTGAGAACGGAGAAGGCAGGCCCTACCATGCACCGGTGCTGGTCAATCTGTCCACCGGAGAAATCGGCGAGATGCAAATTTACGACCCTGATCTTCCGGGCAGTGTGTTGGATATTAACCCTATCCAACAGACGGGTACGTTTTCCTTTGCACGCTATGCCGGTCTGACAGGCAGAAAGGATACCTGTTCTCATTCCAGCAGGGTTGAGATCCCCGCTGAACTGGAGCCGATGCGCATGGAGCATTAGCTCACTACGGATAAAGAAGCAAGGAGAGGTTAAAAATTTTTGCCGTTCCCATCCGGCGGGGCCTCGCCGGATAGGTCTGGCTCAATCGTCGGGCAAGTCCACCTTGCCTACAAAAGAATAATAAATCTCGATGTCCTGGTGGCGCGTTCCCTGCTCGTCCTTCCAGCACTCATGCACCACGATCTTTTCCACGAACTCCCGCAGGAGGGTGGGGGTCAGCTCCTCAAAGCTGGTGTACTTCCGCACAACGGCCATGAACTTCTCCACGTTCACAGCGGCCTCCTGCGCCTGCCCCAGCTCCGCCTGTAACTCGGCGGCACGGGCCTTCAGCGTGGCCTGCTCCTGCTCATAATCGGTGGACAACTCCATGAAACGCTCGTCCGTAATGCGCCCGCTCACGCTGTCCTCATACAGACGCTTGAAGATGCCGTTCAACTCTCCGATACGCTTCTGCGCCGCCTCCAGCTCGCGGCGGCGGGCGGCGTTCTTCCGCTTACCGCCGTCCTCGTTCTGTGCCATCAGCAGCTTCATAAACCGGGCCTCATGCTTGGCGGCGTAGCTGGTGACTTTCCGCAGATTTTCCGTCACGCCCGCCGTCAGAAGGTCGGTGCGGATGAAATGTGCCGTACAATCGGCGGTGCGCTTCTTGTAGCTGCCGCAGATGTAGCAGTCCTGCCGCCGCTTGTTCGTTTCATACCTCTGCTGGTACATGACGCTGCCGCAGTCGGCGCAGAACAACAGACCGGAGAACAGGCCAACCTCGCCGTAGCGGTTGGGCCGCTTTCGCTGTTTGCGAAGCTCCTGCACTCGCTCCCAGGTGGCCTCGTCAATGATGGCCTCGTGGGTATGCTCAAAGACCATTATCTTGTCCTCTGGGTTGGCAACGCTGGTCTTGACCTTGTAGGACACCTTCTCCGTCTTGAAGTTGACGGTATGCCCCAGGTACTCCCGGCGCTCCAGGATGTGCGCCACGGTGTTGCTCGACCACTTACAGGGGTAGTCCGGGTAGTAACGGCGGGTGCTGCCGGTGCGCCGGTACTCCATCGTCCCCGGCGTGGGGATGTTCTGCTCGGTCAGCATCCGGGCAATCTTGGTGGGGCCGTTCCCGGCAAGGCACAGACTGAATATCTGCTTTACAACAGGTGCGGCCTCCGGGTCAACGCGGTCACTTCGTCGAGCGTTCCGGGGAGGCCGCCCTCCACTACGGCAAACGCAAGGTGAAACAGGCCGTCCGGGAACACCCGGCCAAGGCTGCCGCCCGCGCCGAGTCCCGGTATATCAAGGCCACGGCGGATTACAACACCCGTAAGTTTACCCAGGAACAGCCCGTGGCCGCCAAAAGTGCCGCCGCCAGGATGTGGCATAAGCACAAGCTGAAACGGGAGTATCAGAAGCGGGCGCGGGAAACCGCCAAGCAGAGCGCCAAGGCTGCCGAAAAAACGGCAGTCACCACGGAAAAGCTGGCCGCCCAAACGGTGGCCTTTGCCAAGCGGCATCCCGTGGGATTGCTCCTTGCGCTGGGCTGTGTGCTCCTGCTTCTGCTGATGCAGTCGTGTATGTCCTCGATGGTGACGGTGGGCAACGGCCTTGTGGGTGCGGTGGCGGCCAGCACCTACAAGGCGGAGGATGCGGATATGCTGGGGGCCGAGGCCGCCTATTGCGGTCTGGAGGACGAGCTTCAAGACTACCTCGACACCTACGAGGAAACCCACGATTACGACGAATACCACTTTGACCTCGATGATATTGAGCACGACCCCTATGTGCTGATTTCCATGATCTCCGCACTCCATGAGGGGGCGTGGACGGTGGATGAGGTACGCTTTACGCTCCAAGACCTCTTTGACCGCCAGTATATTCTCACCGAGGACGTGGTAAAGGAGCGGCGGTACTATATCGAAACGGACACATGGGTGGACGAGGACGGCGTGACCCACACGGACACCTACCGGGTGTACTACGATTATTTCATCTGCACCGTCACGCTGGAAAACTTCAACCTTTCCCATGTGCCGATCTATATGATGACCGAGGAACAGCTCTCTATGTACGCCCTGTATATGTCCACGCTGGGCAACCGGCCCGACCTGTTTCCGTCCTCTCCCTATGTGGGCAAGTACGTCACAAACGGCCCCACGGAGCATGAAGTCCCGGAGGCATATCTGTCCGACGAAACCTTTGCCGCCATTCTGGAGGAGGCCGAGAAGTATATCGGGTTCCCCTATGTGTGGGGCGGCTATCAGCCCAGCACGTCCTTTGACTGCTCCGGGTTCGTCAGCTACGTCTACAACCAATGCGGCTGGGACTTCGGGCGGCTGGGGGCGCAGGGCCTTTACAACATCTGCTCCCGGACAAACAGCCCCCGGCCCGGCAATCTGGTGTTCTTTACCGGGACGTATGATACCCCCGGAGTTTCTCATGTGGGCATCTATGTAGGGGACGGCTGGATGCTCCATTGCGGAGATCCCATCCAGTACGCCAACCTGAACACAAGCTACTGGCAGTCGCATTTGTACGCCTACGGGCGATTACCGTAAAGGAGGATTTGATACATGGCAATTACGAAAAGCGCAAAAATTCAGGCCGAGATTGAAAAGGTCAAGGCCAAGATCGCGGAACAGCAGACCCGGCTGAAAGAACTGGAGCAGAAAAAGCTGGAGGTCGAAAACAGCGAGATCGTGGACATCGTGCGCGGTATGAGCGTTTCGCTGGAGGAGCTGCCGCTGGTGCTCCAGCAGCTCCGGGGCACTTCTGGTCACGGTGGCCAGAAGCCCGCAGCCGTGGAGGAGGTATCGGAATGAGAAAATTTCGGATGCTGGCGGCCACGCTCTGCGCCGCCGTCCTGATGTGCGGATTCTCTGTGACGGCCTATGCCGGGGGCGGTGACGAGTACATGGAGGACACAGGCGGCGTAGAGCTTTGGGAGGGCCTTGACCCCGCCGAGGAGCTGCCTGTGGAAACGCCCAATCCCGAGCCGAAGCCCTTTACCCCCTCCGGGACGGGGACGGTGGTGGACAATGCCACGGACGAGGACGGCAAGGAGTTTTTCACCATTATGACCCCCGCCGAGAATGTCTTTTATCTGGTCATTGACCGCCAGCGGGAAACGGAAAATGTGTTTTTCCTGAACGCCGTCACCGAGGCCGACCTGCTGGCCCTCGCGGAAATGCCCGCCGAACCTACACCCCCTGCGCCTGAGCCTGAACCTGCGGACGATCCCGAACCTACCGGGGAGCCGGAGCCTGAACAGCCCAAGGCCACGGGCGGGGCCGGGATGCTTCTGCTTGCGCTGGCCGTGGTTGGCATCGGCGGCGGAGCCGGGTGGTACTTCAAAATCTATCGTCCCAAAAAGCAAAGGGCCGCTGAGTCCGAGGAGGACTACGGCGGCGAATACGATGCCTTTGACGGCGCGGCCTATGACGAAACCGATCCCAAGGACGATACCCCGCCTTGGGACGAGGACGGCGAGGAATGAGCCGGGAGCTGACCCGCGAGGAAAAGGCCGCGATCCGCAAGCTGGTGACAAAGTGGTGCGCCAACTATGACAAAGAATACGGCTGCCTGCCGCTGGACTGCGAGTGCTATATGCTGGGTAAGTGCTGGACGGGGGCCTTTTGCCGCTACTTCCGGGAGGCCGTTCTGCCCCTTGATCCTATGCTGGAGGCCACTCTGACGCAGGACGGCCCGGCCCCGGAAACCCGGATTTGCCCCGTCTGCGGCAGGGCCTTTCTCCCGGATGGCCGTACACGCTACTGCTCCCCGGCCTGTGCCAAGGCCGCAAGGCTGAAAAAACAGCGGGGATATATGCGGAAATACCGGGGCTGATGTGTGAGCATTTGGCCCTCAAAAAAGCCCGTGATTACAGGACTTTCCGGGGCCGCTTTTGGGGTGGGCCGTATGTTTTCATGGCCCGCCCCATTTTGGCCCAATACTGCTAACATTTTGAAAGGAGACAACCGTGGAGAAAAACGCTGGCTATACCATACGGCGATCCGTTCTCTTTGAGGGTGGGAGCGGCTTTGCGCTGGGCGAAAACCCAAAGGCCCCGGCCCCGTTTGTGACATGGCAATTCAATGACACGGACAGGGGCCGTTCCTACTTTTGGGGCCATTACCACGCGGACAAGGCCACCGCTGAGCTGGACTTTAATTCCCGTGTGGCTGACCACAAGCGGCTGTATGGGCAGCGGGAAGTCACACCCCGCCCCATTGCCCAGCAGATGCAGGAGGCCGCAAAGCTGGCCGAGGCCGACCGGGGCCAGACGGCTTCGAAAAGGAACGTCCCCGACAAGGGGGACAGATAGGAGGTATCATGGAACATACCAAAAACGCAGAGCTGTCTGTGGAGCAGAATTACAACCACATTGACGGCCTGAACAACAATCTGCCCATTCAACCCCCGGAACGGGAAAAGCCGCTGGACAAGGTAAAGGAGCCGCCCCGCCCCAAGCGGAGCCGGGAGCGTGAGGATCGTTGACCAAGAAGCGCGTCCGCAATGTGCCGATCAATATATGGGTGCGCCCCGATGAGCTGGAAACCATTCAGGAGCGCATGGCGGAGGCGGGCATCCGCAACATGAGCGCCTATATCCGAAAAATGGCGCTGGGCGGTTATGTGCTCCACGTTGACCTTTCCCCGGTCAAGGAGCTGGTTTCCCTCCAGCGGCGCTGTGCAAACAATCTCAATCAGGCGGCGATCCACGCCAACAGCTACGGCGGCTTTTACCCGGATGAGCTAAAACAGCTTCAAAAGGACTATGCCGACCTGTGGGGGCCTCTGTCCGATCTGCTGGCTCAGCTCTCCGCCATCCTGACGCTCTGACACAAGGGGAACGGCCCCGCGCCGTTCCCCGGCTGTCCCTACTTCTGGTCGTGGTGGCCAGAAATACAACAAACGACGGCTGATTCGGCGTGTGCTCATTAGACAGTGACCTAAACGGAAATCGAATCTGTGGAAATTTACGCAGAAAGGAGCCTTTAAAAGAAAGTGGCGGGTAACTGGGCCAAACATCACGGCACCAAAATGATGCCGTGACTTTTAGATATACCGATGCTGGATGATTCTTGACATTAGGTGAAAAAGCGGGTACAATAATTTGGAATATGAATTGAGAGGAGGCTTACGTGTGTTAATTTTTGTACGCTAACAAACAACAAAAAGTCGGTTTCCCGTTCCACATTGTGGGGCTTTTTTGTCGTGCGTACAGATAAACACATGAGCCAGTTGCGATATGATGACACCATCATATCGTCTGTTTTGTCGTGCCTTTTGTGATGCAGGTAAATGCCCGTTGTGGAGCATTTACCTGCTTTTTGTTGCAGAAAAGAAGTTATGCAATAAAAAACAGGAGGTCATATTAAAATGAATACTTGGAAAAAAAGATACCTTACCATTCTGGCAGGACAGGGCATCTCCCTGCTTACCAGCGGAATTTTGCAGATGGCAATCATCTTCTATCTGACCGCAAAAACTAATTCTGCTATGGTCTTATCCGCTGCTACCTTCGTCGGGTTTATCCCGCAGGCCATTCTTGGCCCATTTGCCGGTGCATTTGTTGACCGTCACAGTAGAAAAAAGTGATGATTGGTGCAGACCTTTTGATCGCAGCCGCAGGAGGGCTGTTGGCGGTGGTTGCTGTATTTATCGATCCGCCCATCTGGATTATCATGCTGGTTCTCTTTATCCGCAGCATCGGAAATGCCTATCACACTCCAGCTTCCAGTGCGGTGACACCACTGATGGTTCCACAGGAGCAACTTACAAAATGCGCTGGATATACTCAGACTATGTCGGCAGTCGTGTCCCTTATCAGTCCGGCCGCTGCTGCTGCTCTTTACAGCGTTTGGCCCCTCAGCTATATCATTATGTTGGATATTGCGGGAGCGGTTTTGGCTTGTGGCATCGTTGCACTTCTGCCTATCCCCAATCCCCCGGTGCAGAAGAGTGAAAGAAAGGCCCGGTTTTTACAGGATATGAATGACGGATACCGGGTCTTGAAGGAAAATAAGCCCCTGTTCGCATTACTATGGATTGGAACAGCCTATATGTTCTTCTTCATGCCAATTGCAGCATTGTTCCCCCTTATGAGTATGAGCTATTTTAACGGCACACCCGTTCATGCTTCTATTGCGGAAATTGCATTTGCAGGCGGAATGTTGGCTGGAGGTATTTTGCTTAGCATTTGGGGCGGCTTCAAGAACCGTATTCTCTCCATCGGTCTATCTATCCTTGTGATGGGTGTAAGCATTGCGGTTTCTGGATTGCTGCCATCCAGTGCATTCCCAGCTTTTGCTGTCTGCTGTGTGGCTATGGGGCTAACCTCCCCTTTCTACGGTGTGCAGAACGCACTGATTCAGGAGAGAATCGCTCCGGAATATTTGGGGCGAGTATTTGCAATGCTGAGCAGTGTTATTTCCTTTGCCATGCCTATGGGGCTGCTGTGTTCGGGCATTTTTGCGGAACAAATTGGAGTAGAAAAATGGTTCTTACTCTGCGGGATTGGACTTATTGCAGTATCTATGTTG
>JACXXQ010001032.1_pt1 | contig 10774 bp, 9 predicted proteins | sample 8621361 | NCBI WGS metagenome assembly JACXXQ01 (sample SAMN15503820, study PRJNA645414) | gut metagenome | isolation source: feces | host: Bos taurus | place: USA | collected 2016 | reverse complement strand
AATTTCTTTCGCATTAGGATATTTGTTATAACGTTTGGCATATTTTTTGAATTTACTGGAAACCTCAAGCGTGAACATATTACCAACCTAAGTCTGCTTTTAGCTCTTACACACTATTTTAATGGGATACGCCAATGCCATTTTCCAATTCATAAATGGCTTGTAATGTTTCACTGTTTGGTTCTACCAACCCTTCAGGGAGAGTGCCTTTTGCGGCGAGTTGAGTCAAAAGCATTCTGATAATAGTTGATAAGTCTAAACCCAGTTGTTTTGCATTAGCTGATGCAAGTTCTTTGATATGTTGATCGATGCGGACGGTTAAATTACTGTTCATTAAAAGCTCCTTAAGAAGTTGTTAGTGCAATATTGTAATTACAATACTGCACGAACGCAACTTTTAAACTCAATATAACAAAAAGCCCGATCTTTCGATCGGGCAATATTGGATAAGTAAAAACAGCAACAACAATTAGATGGCTGTTTAAATAGTTAAAAATTAACGAGTGGAAAGTTGGAAAATCATCGCTTCAGCTTGGCAACAAAACTCAAATGCCGCTTTTAATTGATAACCGCCGTCAACTTGGGTAATTTCGCTGGTAATTTTGCAAGGTTCGCTTTCAGCAGCTTTTGCTTTTTCGGTCAAATAATCAAGTGCTTGCTGCGCTTGTTCTTCAGTGGCATAAACTTGAGCAAAATCAACGCTGCAGTCTTCATTATCGATCACGGTGCCGACATCAACGCAACAACAAACTTTTGCTTCTTCAGGTTTACATTTCATTTGACTCATAAATAACTCCAATTTCAAAAAAAGTGATAAAAAAACAAATTTATTTTAACACGACGCCGTAAGAAAACCGCTGAGAGTTTATTTAATTTGATCTATATCAAGCTGATTTCGAGGTTGACTGGTCTAATCACTTTGCTTTAAATCCTTATTGTGTTGAGTTATGGTGTGATATTGCATAAGATTTAAGCTCTTAAATTGGCACTAGTTATCAATAAATAATAAGGAAACTAATTAATGCGTTTACTTTCAAAAACTTTACTTGCAAGTTTGGTTGCAGTTGCATCTCAAGGAGCATTTGCCTCTGCTTTCCAATTACATGAAACCTCAACTTCCGGTTTAGGTCGTGCTTATGCGGGGGATGCGGCAGTGGCAGAAAATGCTGCTGTGGTGGCAACCAACCCGGCATTAATGACTTTCTTTAAACAGCCTGAAATTTCCGTTGGCGGTATTTATGTTCGTCCGAATATTGATTTAAAGGGTACAACATCTGTAGGTCCTGCTTTAGGTGGGCTTGTTCCTGAAGTAGATGCAGGGCATAATGATATTGCCGCGAAGGCTCTTCTGCCTTATTTGTATACGATTTATCCAATTAATGATCGTTTTGCAGTGGGTGGTGGTATTAATGTTAATTATGGATTAGCAACAGAATTTAATTCCGGATACAACGCTGGTTATTTTGGTGGTAAAACAGATTTAACAGCCTTGAATTTCAACTTAAGCGGTCCATATCGAGTTACCAATAAATTAAGCTTAGGTGCTGGTGTTAATGCGGTATATGCAGATGCAACCATTGAACGTAATTTAGGAGCTGCTAGCCAATATTTTAAAACATTAGGGATGGGAGCTTATTCTTCGTCGGTTCCTGGTTCAGATGCTGTAGCTGCTAAATTAAAAGGCGATAAGTGGGGATATGGTTGGAATGTAGGTCTAGTTTATGAATTTAATGAAAATAATCGTATCGGTTTAGCATATCATTCTCACGTTGATATTAAGTTTGATGGTGATTTTAGCTCTGATATTCCTAACAATCCTAAAATTGGTGGTGGTAAATTGACGCTTCCATTACCGGCATATTGGGAAATTGCTGGATATCATAAAGTGTTACCTAAATTTGCAGTAACTTATAGTATTAAACGGACTGAGTGGAGTAGATTTACTGAATTGAGAGCATATCGAGGTGATATGGAATTATTCAAGAAAAAAGAAAACTTTAGCGATACTACTCGTATTGCATTAGGTTTTATTTATGACGTGAATGATGCTTTAACTTTACGTACCGGTATTGCACACGATGAAACTGCGGTGTCTAAAGGTTATCACTCAATGTCTATCCCGGATACAGATCGTACTTGGTATACCGTTGGTGCAACCTATCGTTTTACACCGAATTTATCTCTTGATGCAGGATTTGCCTATATTAAAGGTAGAAATCTGACTTTTACAGAAACAGAGAATTTAGATATATCATTAAGTGGACGAAGAGTTCTAGTTCCTGCAACAGCAAACGTTAGTTCTAAATCAAGTACTACTTTATATGGCTTAGGATTAAACTACCGTTTCTAAGTTTTCGATAAATTACAAAGCAAAGGCTGACATTGTTCAGCCTTTTTTGTTATATATTAGAGAAAAATTGTTAAGGATTACGAATGACCTCTTTTTTCAGTGAAAAACTACAACAATTAGCGCAAATCGGGCAAAGACGCGCATTCCCACAAATTGAACATCAAAGCAAATGGATTCAACAACGAGGACAAAATTTACTTAACCTCTCTTCAAATGACTATTTAGGCATTGCTGCCGAACCACAGTTTTTAAGCCAATTTTTGGCAGAGATGTCGCAGCAACCGCTGCCATTAACCAGCTCTTCCTCACGATTATTAACCGGAAATTTCCCGATTTATGAAACATTGGAGCAACGTATTGCACAGGATTATCAACGCCAAGCCTGCCTATTATTTAATAGCGGTTATCACGCCAATATCGGTATTTTGCCGGCGGTAACCGATCGGCATACCTTGATCGTGGCGGATAAATTGGTTCACGCCAGTATCATTGACGGCATTCGCTTGTCGGAATGCAAATGGGTGCGTTATCGCCATAATGATTACCAACATTTGTCCGATATTTTGCAAAAACAGGCGGCGGATTACCAACGCATTATTATTGTGACCGAAAGTGTGTTCAGTATGGATGGTGATATTGCTGATTTAGCAGCGTTAACCGCACTGAAACAGCAGTATGACAATGTTTTGTTATATGTTGATGAAGCGCACGCTGTTGGAGTTTTCGGTGAAAAGGGGCTTGGTATTGCTGAACAGCAGGGCTATATCAATCAGATTGATTTTTTAGTCGGCACGTTTGGCAAGGCACTCGCTTCAACAGGAGCATTTGTTGTATGTGAGCAAGAGGTAAAAGATTATTTGATTAATACGATGCGACCGCTGATTTTCTCTACCGCTTTGCCGCCATTGAATGTGGCTTGGAGCCATTTTATTTGGCAACAGCTGGCGAATTTTCACGAGCGCCGCCAACATTTAGCGAACATCAGCCAACAGTTGCGAACTTTTATTCAGCAAACGTTGTGTTTTCCAATGCCGAGTGCAACGAATGTTGTGCCTTATATTGTCGGTGAAAATCAACGCGCATTGGAAATTGCACAGCGTTTGCAGCAACGTCATTTTTATGCTTTGCCGATTCGTCCGCCGACAGTGCCGAAAGGAACGGCGCGGATTCGTTTTTCACTCACAGCGGCAATTAATGAAGCGGAAATTGCGGAATTGATGCAAACATTGAAAGAATTAGCATAAGGATTTTGGATGAAAACAGCATTTATCGGACAACAAGGCTCAAATTTAATTCTCTATTTTGCCGGTTGGGGCACGCCGCCGAGTGCGGTCGCGCATCTACAAATACCACCAAATTTTGATTTGTTAATCTGTTATGACTATCAGGATTTACAGTTGGAATTCGATTTTTCTTGCTATCAAGAAATCTATTTAGTCGCTTGGTCAATGGGTGTTTGGGTGGCGGAACAGGTGTTACAAAATCAGAAAGTTGCCATTCACAAAGCGGTTGCGATTAACGGCACACCGAAACCCAATGATGATCAATTCGGTATTCCGAGCGCGATTTTCCAAGGAACGTTAGATCATTTAAATGCAACAACACGAAATAAATTTGAACGCAGAATGTGCCAAAGCAGAGAAGTGTTGGCGCAATATCAACAGTTGCCGGATTATCGTCCGTTAGAAAATGTGCAACAGGAATTAAAATATCTTGATCAGCAGATTAAGCAGCGACCAACGACAACCTTTCTGTGGCATCAGGCGTGGATTGCGACTCAGGATCATATTTTCCCGGTGGCGAATCAACAAGCATACTGGCAATCTCATTGCCCAGTGAAAACCATCGAAGCCGGGCATTATGCTTTTCCCTATTTTCAACAATGGCAGCAGTTATGGCATTGATTGATAAAGAACAGGTAGCGAAGCGTTTTCAAACGGCACAATTTAGTTATGCGCAACAGGCGATAGCTCAGCAGAAAATTAATCAACGTTTGATTGAGTTATTGCAGACGAGCGGACGACATCAGTTTGAGCGTGTGTTGGAGATCGGCTGTGGCACCGGAGATTTAACCGAACGATTAATAAAAGCAGTCAAAATAACCGAATTAGATCTGAACGATCTCTATTTTAGCGATAATGTGCGACAAAGCTTACAGCAAAATCGGTATGCTAATGTTGAACAGGTGCGTTTTATCGGCAGTGATATCGAGCAGTTAACGTTAACGCAACCGTATGATCTGATTATTTCCGCTTCAACAGTGCAGTGGTTACATCATAAAGCAGCCTTTTTAGCGAAATGTGCGCAGCATCTTAATGCTAACGGTATGCTGTTATTTAACACTTTTGCGCCAAATAACTTAACGGAAATCAGCACATTAACCGGAGTCGGTTTATCCTATCCGACAGCAGCCGAGTGGCAACAGTGGCTGAAACCTTACTTTGCATTGGAGCATTTATCCACAGAAACTATCCGTTTACGATTTGATTCGCCACTGACGGTGTTACGTCATTTAAAAGCAACCGGTGTAACTGCAGTTGAGAAAACGATATGGACGAAAGGAAAACTGCAACAATTTTGCCAAGCATATCAGCAGCGGTACGCATTAGCGGATGGTTCTGTTTATTTGAGTTATGTGCCGATGTATTTTGTTGTGGGGAAATTAGTATTGGATTGATTCAACATTGTGCCACTTATCTAGTTAATTCCTTTGGCAAGTTTAGGTTTCGCCTAAAGGCGACCTACTTTTACTGCGGCTTCGCCTTGCACTTCGTGCCGTTGCTAAAGCAACGTTCAACCCGTAGGGTTGTCTTTGCTTGCCCAAAGAAAATGGGGGAAAAGAAAGGGCACCCTGAACGCTTGCTTTTCCTCATTCCGGTCAGATTTTCCGGGCGGCAAAAAAACAGATTTTTCGAGCAAGCTCGAAAAATTAACACTTTTTTTGCCTGAAAATCTTCCCTGCATTCGGGCAAGCGTTAAAGGGAACCCATTGGTGCTTTTATCAAAATTTGTGATTGGGAATAAATTAAAAGCACGATTTCACGATTAAAAATTTTTCACTGAACAAGATAAAATCCCCCTTTACAACTTGCCTGAATGAGCGGCGAAGTGGCTAGGAGAATTTTTCGTGTTTGAGTCCCCATTTTGCCACGCAGTGGCAGTTAAAATGGGGCGAGTTTAAAAATTCTCCGTCTGCCACTCTGCGAAATGAAGAACAGCAAGTTGTCAGGGGTGTGTTTCTTTTGCCTACTTTGCTTTGCACAAGCAAAGAAAAGTAGGTCGACCTTTAGGTCGAAACCCAAACTTGCCACAGAAAAATGAAATCGTTCTTTGAGAGGAACCAAAGCATCAGCACAAAGCGCAGCCGCAGTAAAAGTAGGTCGCCTTTAGGCGAAACCCAAACTCGCCACAGCAAAAACTTCAACAAAACCCTTGCCCAAGCAAAAAATATATGTATAATACGCCACGTATTTCGGACGCGGGGTGGAGCAGCTTGGTAGCTCGTCGGGCTCATAACCCGAAGGTCGTTGGTTCAAATCCGGCCCCCGCAACCAATTTTAACAGTTTAAAATTGGTTTAGTTTTAAGAGTGATAAGCCCCGTTAGGGGTTTTTTTGTGGAATAAATTTAAGTAGATAAATTTATTTGTTCAGTTTGGTTAACACGAAGAAACGGGGCTGTAAGCCCTTTTTTTGTACCTTAATTTTGACAATTAACAAGGAGATTATCTTTGGCAACGCTAGAGCAAAAATTACAAGATTTATTACAACCTACTGTTGAGGATATGGGGTTTGAACTGCTCGGGATTGAATGTACCCGTGCCGGCCGTTATTCAACAGTCCGTTTATATATAGATAAAGAAAATGGCGTAACTATTGATGATTGTAGTGATGTGAGTCGTGAAGTCGGCGCAATTCTGGATGTTGAAGATCCGATTAGCGATAAATATAACCTTGAAGTGTCATCGCCAGGCTTGGATCGCCCTTTATTTACTTTAGCGCATTATCAACGTTTTGTTGGTGAAGAGGTTGTTATTCATTTACGTATCGCAATGTCAGGTCGCCGCAAATGGCAAGGTGATTTAATCAAAGTTGACGGCGATATGATTACGTTAAACGTGGAAGGACAAGAGCAGGTATTTGCTTTCAGTAATATCCAAAAAGCCAATATTGTGCCGAAAATTTCCTTCTAAATTAGAATTTAAGAGCTGATAGAGAGATAAAAATGAGTAAAGAAATTTTATTAGCGGCTGAAGCCGTATCAAACGAAAAGTTATTACCACGAGAGAAGATTTTTGAAGCGTTGGAAAGCGCACTTGCTATTTCAACCAAGAAAAAATATGAACAGGATATTGATGTACGGGTTTCAATCGATCAAAAAACCGGTGATTTTGTTACTTTCCGCCGTTGGTTGGTGGTAGAAAATCTGACTCACCCGACCAAAGAAATCACATTGGAAGCGGCGCAAATGGAAGAGCCGGAAATTCAATTAGGCGAATATATCGAAGATGAAATCGAATCTATCCCATTTGACCGCATTACAATGCAAACCGTGCGTCAGGTGATCAGTGCCAAAATTCGTGATGCTGAACGTAATAAAGTGGTTGAACAATTCAAAGAGCGTGAAGGCGAAATCATCACCGGTATCGTGAAAAAAGTGAACCGTGAAAACGTGATTCTTGATTTGGGTAACCAAGCTGAAGCGATTATTTTGCGTGAAGATTTATTGCCACGTGAAAATTTCCGTGCCGGCGATCGTGTGCGTGGCGTGTTATATCGTGTCAGTTCCGATCCTAAAGGGCCACAGCTTTTTGTTACTCGTTCTAAGCCGGAAATGTTGATTGAGTTGTTTAAAATTGAAGTGCCGGAAATCGGTGAAGGCGTGATCGAAATTAAAGCGGCAACGCGTGATGCCGGCGTGCGTGCCAAAATTGCGGTGAAGAGCCACGATAAACGTATTGATCCGGTGGGGGCTTGTGTCGGTATGCGTGGTGCGCGTGTTCAAGCCATTACTAACGAGCTTGACGGTGAACGTGTCGATATCGTGCTTTGGGATGACAATCCGGCGCAATTTGTGATTAATGCAATGGCACCGGCAGATGTGGTTTCCATCGTGGTGGATGAAGACAAAAAATCAATGGATATTGCGGTTGAAGCAGCTAATTTAGCACAGGCAATCGGTCGTAACGGGCAAAATGTGAACTTGGCTTCTCGTCTTACCGGTTGGAAATTAAATGTAATGAGCAGTGATGAGTTGGAAAACAAACATCAGCTTGAAAATCAAAAAACCGTAAACCTCTTTATGGAATCGCTTGATCTTGATGAAGAATTTGCCAACCTTCTTACTGAAGAAGGTTTCAGAACTTTGGAAGAGATCGCCTATGTGCCGACGGAAGAGTTGCTGGAAATTGACGGTTTTGATGAAGATCTTGCCGAAGAGTTACGCAATCGCGCGAAAGAAGCGTTGACCAAAATTGCATTGGCAGAAGAACAAGCATTGGCAAATATTGATGTGGAAGAAGCCTTGCTTAAATTGGACGGAATGAACCGCCATTTAGCAGTGAAATTGGCAGAGAAGAAAATTACCACATTGGAAGAACTTGCTGAACAGGGCGTTGATGATTTAACGGATGTTGAAGGCTTATCGGCAGAACAGGCGGCGCAACTGATTATGGCAGCACGTAATATTTGCTGGTTCGGAAATGAAGAATAATAAGGTGGTGTACAGATGAGTGATAAAAAAACTGATACCCAAACAACAGAGAAAAAACCAACCAAGTTGAAATTAAAACGTTCAACACATAGCACCTTAACCGTGCAACAAAATGGCAGCGGTAAAAGCAAAGAGGTAAAAATCGAAACACGTAAAACCCGTGTGATCGATACCAACGCAGCGAGAGAAGAAGCGGCAAAAGCAGCGGCAGCAGAAAAAGCACGCCAAGAAGCGGAAGCAAAAGCGAAAAAAGAAGCTGAAGAACAGGCGAAGAAAGCAGCTGCGGAAAAAGCACAAAAAGATGCTGAAGCGAAAAAAGTGGCAGAGCAAGCGAAAAAAGAGGCTGAACAGGCAAAAGCGGTGGATGCTAAAAAAGCCGAAGCGGCAAAGAAAACCAGTGTAAAAGACGAAAATAAACAGAAACGCAAAGCGGAAGAAGCGGAATTTCGTCGTAGAGCAGAAGAAGCAGCACGCCAAAAAGCAGAAGAACAGGCACGTAAAGCGGCAGAAGATGCCAAACGTTATGCCGATTTTGAAGATGACAATTTCAGCGATGATGATGCGGATGATTATTCCGATTACCACTTAACCTCTTCTTATGCACGTGAAGCAGAAAATGAAGAAGAACGCCGCAATGAAAATCGTGGTCGTGGTAAGAAAGTGGCGAAAGCGAAGAAAAACAATCGTGATGAGGAGTCTTCCAAAAACGAACGTGAAGCGAATCGCCGTAATAATCAGCAACAAAATGCGAAAGGTAAAAAAGCCAATCGTAAGAGCGCATTGCAACAAGGCTTTACTAAACCGGCGCAACCTGTTACTCGTGATGTGGTTATTGGTGAAACCATTACGGTCGGAGAATTGGCAAATAAGATGGCTGTAAAAGCGACCGAAGTGATCAAAACAATGATGAAAATGGGCGCAATGGCAACCATCAACCAAGTTATTGACCAAGAAACCGCACAGTTAGTGGCGGAAGAAATGGGGCATAAAGTGGTGTTACGCCGTGAAAACGAATTGGAAGAAGCGGTATTGAGCGATCGTGATATGAATGCGGAAGCCGAACCACGTGCGCCGGTAGTGACTATTATGGGACACGTTGACCACGGTAAAACTTCCTTGCTTGACTATATTCGTAAAGCGAAAGTGGCAGCAGGCGAAGCAGGTGGAATTACCCAACATATCGGGGCTTATCACGTACATACCCCGAACGGCGATATTACTTTCTTAGATACACCGGGACACGCGGCATTTACCTCAATGCGTGCGCGTGGTGCGCAAGCAACCGACATCGTGGTGTTGGTGGTGGCTGCGGATGACGGTGTGATGCCACAAACTATCGAAGCGATTCAACACGCTAAAGCGGCAAATGTGCCGTTAGTGGTAGCAGTGAACAAGATTGATAAACCTGAAGCAGATCCGGATAGTGTGAATACTGAGCTTTCACAGCACGGTGTCATTTCTGAAGAGTGGGGCGGCGATACCCAATTCGTCAATGTTTCTGCGAAGAAAGGAATCGGTATTGATGAATTGTTGGATGCAATTCTGTTACAAGCTGAAGTGCTTGAATTAAAAGCAGTGAAAGACGGAATGGCGAGCGGCGTTGTCATTGAATCTTACCTTGATAAAGGTCGTGGTCCGGTGGCAACCGTATTAGTGCAATCCGGTACATTAAACCGTGGCGATATTGTGCTTTGCGGTTTAGAGTATGGTCGTGTGCGTGCGATGCGTAACGAAATCGGTAAAGAAGTGAAAAGTGCCGGCCCATCTATTCCGGTAGAGATTTTAGGGCTTTCCGGCGTGCCTTCAGCCGGTGATGAAATGACGGTTGTTCGTGATGAGAAAAAAGCACGTGAAGTGGCGTTATATCGTCAAGGTAAATTCCGTGAAGTGAAATTGGCACGTCAACAAAAAGCGAAACTTGAAAATATGTTCAACAGTATGACTGAGGGCGATGTTTCAGAATTGAATATCATCGTCAAAGCGGACGTTCAAGGTTCGGTAGAAGCGATCTGCCAAGCATTGTTAGAACTTTCAACCGATGAAGTGAAAGTGAAAATTGTCGGTTCAGGTGTCGGTGGAATTACCGAAACTGATGCCACTTTGGCAGCTGCTTCCAACGCGATTATTGTTGGTTTCAACGTGCGTGCCGATGCTTCCGCGCGTAAAGTGGTTGAAGCGGAAAATCTCGATCTTCGTTATTACTCCGTTATTTATGACTTGATCAACGAAATCAAAGCGGCATTAAGCGGTATGCTTCAACCTGAATTTAAACAGGAAATTATCGGTCTTGCCGAAGTGCGTGATGTGTTCCGTTCACCGAAATTCGGTGCGATTGCCGGTTGTATGGTGATTGAAGGGGTGGTTAAACGTCATAATCCAATCCGCGTATTGCGTGATAATGTGGTGATTTATGAGGGTGAACTTGAATCATTGCGCCGCTTCAAAGATGACGTAACCGAAGTACGTAACGGTATGGAATGCGGTATCGGCGTGAAGAACTATAATGACGTTCGTGTCGGCGACCAAATCGAAGTGTTTGAAACCGTTGAAGTAAAACGTTCAATCGAATAATCACAAGCCTATTTAACTTAAATTGAATGTCGGCGTAACAGCCGGCATTGGCGTTGATTAGCGTTGAAGAGAAAAATCCGCTATTTGCTGCGGAAACAAATGTTTAAGGTGGTAATCATTGCCACCTTTTTATTAAGGATGC
>JACXXQ010001022.1_pt1 | contig 10844 bp, 8 predicted proteins | sample 8621361 | NCBI WGS metagenome assembly JACXXQ01 (sample SAMN15503820, study PRJNA645414) | gut metagenome | isolation source: feces | host: Bos taurus | place: USA | collected 2016 | reverse complement strand
CTCTTTCTGCGCAAACAGGCGCAACGCGGGCAGACAGTTGGGTTGATATTGAAGTTTTCTCCCTTTACAACTATACGGTTTACATTTTCATCTTTTATCTGCGGAACTACTACAGCTACGTTCTTCTCCTCTACATTGGCAAGATCCATTGCAGGAGCCTTATAAGGATTCAGGGTCAACTGTGCCTTGGCAACTACATGACCAGCCGGAAGCAGTCCTTCGCGATTTTTCTGAACGTATTTTACATTCAGCAACCATTCTGCACACTTACAAGTTTTGCCCAGATCAAGTTTAACATTAGTAGTCTGACGTGGAGCTACTGACAAATTTTCAACGCGTCCACTACGAACCGCCTTACCATTTTTCAATACCTCCCATTCCAATGCATAAGCAGATAAATCACGGAAGAAGTTTTCATTATAAACTTTAATCTCACCTTTTGATAAATCACCAGCACTGGTCCAGATGTTCTGATAGAAATAGCCTACTTCATACATATGTGGATTAGGCTTACGGTCAGGGCTGATCAGACCGTTATCACAGAAATTGTTATCACTGGCATCGAAACGGTTGAAGTCACCACCATAAGCATAAATCATCTTACCGTCTTTTCCGGTCCAGCGGCATGACTGGTCAACAAAATCCCAAATAAAACCTCCCTGATACTTCGGATATTTGCGAATCAAATCCCAATACTCTTTAAAACCACCTTCAGAATTACCCATCGCATGAGCATACTCGCACTGAATCAACGGTTTTGGACTATCAGGATTCTTTGCATATTCCTCACAGTCTTTATATCTGTAATACATCGGACAATAAATATCCGTTTTTCCGTTAAGGCCTGCTCTTTCATACTGTACAGCACGACTGGGATCTTCAGCCTTTACCCATTCGTAAGCAGCTTCAAAGTTTGGTCCGTAACCAGCTTCGTTACCCAAAGACCAGAAGATAATGCTTGGATGATTGAAACCACGCTGAACATTGCGCTGATTACGTTCTAAATGTGCTTTCTTGTATGAAGAAACTTTTGCCAGTGTTTTTTCTTCATACCCCATACCATGAGATTCCAGATTAGCCTCAGCTACTACATAAATACCATATTTATCACATAATTCATACCAGAAATTATCGTCCGGATAGTGACAAGTACGTACGGCATTGATATTAAACTGTTTCATGATCTGGATGTCCTGAATCATGCGTTCACGAGATACATAATATCCTCCGTCCGGATCCATTTCATGACGGTTTGCACCTTTAAAAAGTACAGGCTGTCCATTGACTAAAATTTGAGCATCCTTCAATTCTACTTTTCGGAATCCGACTTTCACAGGAACCACCTCACTTACTTCATTACCTTTTTTCAATGTAGCACGTAATGTATAGAGATAAGGAGTTTCTGCCGACCACTTATGAGGTGCATCAAGAGCAATGGTTGCAGACACTTTACCACTTCCTGCCACTTCCTTGGTTGCAACAACCTGATTCTGCGCATCAAGCAAATCCAGAGTCACTTTCGAACTGCCCTTCAACTTCAGCTCAACAGCCAAAGAACCGTTTTTATATTCGCTATCCAGATCGGGAGTTACACGAATATCATCTATACGGTTTTTATTTCTTGTATAAAGATAGCAGTCGCGGGCAACACCTGTATAACGGAAAAAATCCTGATCTTCCAAATAACTGCCGTCGCACCAGCGGAATACCTGAAAAGCAATTACATTCTTCTGTCCCGGCTTCAAATAAGAAGTAAGATCAAATTCAGCTTCCAGCTTACTATCTTCGCTATATCCGACATACTTTCCGTTTACCCACAGATACATATTCGAACTTACTGCACCAAAATGAGCTATGATATCTTTTCCTTTCCAGTCGGCAGGTACTACAATTTCACGACGGTAAGAACCTACATGATTGTTTTCTACCGGTACATAAGGAGGATTATTCGTAAACTGATTTCTCCATGCATAACCCACATTAAGATAAATAGGATCACCATAACCATTTAGTTCCCATACAGCCGGAACTTGTAAGTCATCCCATCCTTTATCATTAAAATCAACTTTCCAGAAGTCTGTAGGACGTGCATCGGCATTTTTTACCCAGAAAAATTTCCAGTTGCCGTTTAATGTCATGAAATTGTTAGAATGTTCCTTGATTGCCTGTGCTGCTGCATCCATACTTTCATAAGCAAAAAAGTTTGTATGCATCGGAGCACGATTGACAGCATTTACTTCCGGATCTTGCCATTCCTTGAAGGTCTGTGCCTGAGAAGAAAGTGCACAAGCTCCCAGGATGCCTAATAAAAGATGTTTTTTCATAATAAAATTAGGTACTCTTATATTAATAAAATTATATCAATACAAAAGTAGTGATTTTTAAATTATAAAAAAACAGGTCAGCCGGTTTATTACCAGCCAACCTGTTCTCTATAAGATTTATATACTAATATCAATTTTCTTCCGCTTACCCGCGCAACTGTTTATCCATTGCGGCAGCAGCACGGCGTCCGTCACCCATTGCCAGAATTACGGTAGCTCCACCGCGGACAATATCGCCTCCTGCGTAAATAGTAGGAATAGACGACTGCATATCATCATTTACAGCAATTGTTCCTTTTCGTCCTAATTCCAGTCCAGGAATCGAATTCGGGACAATCGGATTCGGAGATACTCCCACGCTGACGATAGCCATATCAATGTCTATTGTTTCTACAGCTCCAGGAATAGCAACAGGGCTGCGACGTCCTGAAGCATCCGGTTCACCCAATTCCATCTTCTGCAAAACAACTTGTTTTACACGTCCTTTTTCATCTGCTATATACTCTATCGGATTATGCAAAGTCAGGAATTCCACACCTTCCTCTTTGGCATGTTTTACTTCCTCCAGACGAGCCGGCATTTCTGCCTCCGAACGGCGATAAATAATCATTGCCTTTTCAGCTCCAAGGCGGCGAGCTGTACGTACAGAGTCCATAGCAGTATTACCACCACCGATAACAGCCACACGCTTGCCAAATGTTACCGGAGTATCAGAATCTTCACTAGCCGCATCCATCAGATTGACACGAGTCAGATATTCATTGGATGACATAATATTGATAGAATTTTCCCCCGGAATGTTCATGAAGTTTGGAAGTCCGGCACCAGATGCTACGAATACACCTTTATAGCCTTCCTGCTCCAATTCTTCCACGCTGATAGTCTTGCCGATGATACAGTCTTTGACAAACTGTACGCCCATCTTCGACAGGTTTTCTATTTCAACATCAACAATCTTGTTCGGCAAACGGAATTCAGGAATACCGTACTTCAGCACTCCACCAATTTCGTGCAAAGCTTCGAATACAGTTACATCGTAACCAAGTTTTGCCATATCTCCGGCAAATGAAAGTCCGGCAGGTCCGGAACCTACAACTGCAACTTTGATACCGTTCTTTTCAGCTATTTCAGGAACAGAAATCTGACCGCTTTCACGTTCATAATCGGCAGCAAAACGCTCCAGATAACCAATAGCTACTGCTTCGTGTCCCATCTTCAGGTGAATACACTTTGATTCACACTGCTTTTCCTGTGGACAAACACGACCACATACAGCAGGCAAAGCACTGGTCTGCTTCAAGACACGGGCAGCTTCGAGGAATTCACCACGCTCGATATTTTTAATGAATCCAGGTATATTGATACCGACCGGACAACCTTCCCTACACGATGGATTAGCACAATCCAGACAACGTTTAGCTTCTGTCAGTGCCTGTTCCTCATTCAAGCCTAAGTTTACTTCTTCTTTACGGCTGTGAGAACGGTACTCCGGATCGAGCTCATTCATTTTCACACGTGGAATGGCAGTACGTTCCTTCGGCTTCATTGCTTTACGTAACTCTGCACGCCACGGTGTATTACGGTCTTCAACAGCCTTCACAGCTTCACATGTATCAGGCTGTACAGCATCCAGTTTATGTATTTCTTCACGTTCAATATCCTTGAACGCTCCCATACGCTTCAACATTTCATCGAAATCCACCTGATGTCCGTCGAACTCAGGACCATCTACGCAAACGAATTTCGTCTTGCCACCCACAGTGATACGGCACGCTCCGCACATACCTGTACCATCTACCATGATTGTATTAAGCGAAACATCGGTAGGAATTTCGTATTTCTTGGTAAGCAGACAAACAAATTTCATCATGATAGCCGGACCAATGGCAAAACACTTATCTACCTTTTCACGCTTGATTACCTCTTCAATACCTTCGGTCACCAAACCTTTCTTGCCATACGAACCATCATCGGTCATAATAATTACTTCATCCGAACTTTCTCTCATTTCTTTTTCCAAAATGACCAGCTCCTTAGAGCGGCCCGCCAATACAGTAATGACACGGTTTCCAGCAGCCTTCAGAGCCTGAACAATAGGCAACATCGGAGCTACTCCTACTCCACCTCCAGCACAAACTACTGTTCCGAAGTTCTCGATGTGGGTTGCTTTACCCAACGGACCTACTACATCGGTAATATAATCACCCTCGTTCAGTTCACACAAACGAGTTGATGACAGACCGACCTCTTGTACGACCAACGTAATAGTTCCCTTTACAGGATCGGCTTCTGCAATGGTAAGAGGCATACGTTCACCTTTTTCACCTACACGTACAATCACAAAATGACCAGCCTTACGTGACTTAGCAATCAGGGGAGCTTCGATTACCAGCTTAAAAACCTTTTCTGAAAAATGTTCTTTTGAAATAATTTTATTCATTTCCTCGTACTATAAGTTAGTTATTTTTTGCAATTCATTATATTTTGCAAAGTTACCACTAAATAAAATAATACCAAAAGAAATCTTCAAAATCGCAATTTCCGTTGTATATTTTTGTCATACAACGTTCTTAATTCAACTATAAAATCATAACCGTCATAAAAATCAACAGTCAGCGTACCATTTTTAAAAGGGATTTTACTATTTTATAAAATCCACAACTCTTCCACATAATATAAACATTTCACTAAGGTGAAACTATCGCCTCACTATAGTGAAATGATAGCTTCACTTGAATGAAACGTTCACTCCACCATAGTGAAACATTATATCTATAGGGAAAAAGTAGCATAAACATACCCAGCCATATAAAAAAATCTCCTCCGGATTCCCGAAAGATTCCGAAGGAGATTTCATTTTTGTAGCCTCACTACTTATATTGCTACAATGGCATCAGGGTTTTACCTGAATAGCTTTATCAAATTCAGCCCAATGTTCATCAGTCATATTGGCAGGAATAAACAATGCCACTCCAGCAGCTCCTGCTTCAATAGAACCACGAACAGCTTCACCGATTTCTGAAGGAATCAGACCGTGGCCTTCCGGATCTTTGATATTAGCCTTATTCTGCCAGTCACGACAAATGAACAAACCACTGTAAACAGGCTTCTTTCCATTTACGGAAGCTACTTCTTCTTTAGTTATTTCTCCTACCCAAGAAGCCGGTTCCAGATAGAAATCATTATAATTCATCGGGAAGAATGCATCGATATCCCATTTGTTCCATTCCTGACGAACCAGTTTTTTTGCATATGAGTCCGGACCTGGGAATACAGCAGCACTGACTTTTTTGCCTTTTGCATGAACTGCAGCCGCAATCTTATTTACCAGACTGGTAATACGGTTGTAACGGAACTGTTTCCATTCTTCACAAGTAGAAGGGTCTTCTACCGACTTGATATCGATACCGCTTTCAGCCTTGAAATCGGCTACACATTTGTCGCAGTAACAATAATCGGCTGTAGGATATTCTTCATTCATCACCAGACCATATTTATCCCAAAGTCCACGTGCCAGAATTACATCGACATAGCGAATATAATCCAGATGAATGAAATCAACTTCGGGAATCTCTGCAATCTTACTATATTCAGTAACCAGATAATTGATTACATCCGGATTGTTCGGACACATACATTTATAATAAGGAACATATGCCTGCACAGTATATGCCGACTCGCCTTTACGGTTTACCGCATACCAAGTAGAATCTGCATCCCCTTTCAACATTGCAGGAATCCATGCATGATACTCCAATCCGGTAGCATGAGCTATTTTTGCAGCACGAGTATGTTTTTCTACATTGAAACCACCCGCATTATAACACATACCTACCAGCCCGTGGTCCTTCCATTTTTTGAAATCGGACTGTATAGACGCTTCTGTAGCCTCCTCACCTTCTCCTTGCCAACCATATACAGGAATAGTTTTCACTGATTCATTTGAGCATGAAGAAAAGCCCAATACACATGCTACCGTAGCAGCCAATAATAACTTGATTTTCATAAATTTGATTATTTATTAATAATAAAAATAGTACTGTCAGCAAATATCAGCTGTAACATAAAACAGTTAAAAACTGAATAACTCTTATAAAGTAAATATAAATTTCTAAATAAAACATCCGATAATGCTGTTTTTTTTACATCCCGATATAATTTTTGTCTATTGAACCCACTTAATCTTCCACCAAAGACCTCATTACCGTTTTACAAAACACATCAAAATTACTTTCAATACTCCTATAACTATCCACATAATTAACCAAACAACTTTTTCATATGAAACATTCAAGCCCTACCTATAAGGTATTACATATCTACACATTATACAATCAGTAAAAAAATTTTTTTATCCATAAAGAGGAAATAATTATCCAAAATTCCTATTCGATTGAAAATAAGCTTTATCTTTGTGGGTAGACTAATATATTCAAAACCATGACCGAAAAGCTGAAAGAGATAAAGAATTTAATAGCCGAAGGTTCTACCGAACACGCTATCGACCAATTAAATCAATTAATCAATTTAAATCCTGAATATGCTGCCGAAGCATATTATTTATTAGGAAATGCTTTCCGCAAAAAAGGTGACTGGCAAGGAGCATTGAACAACTATCAGGAAGCCATTGCATTAAATCCGGATAGTCCGGCAGCAGAAGCACGGAATATGGTGATGGATATTCTTAACTTTTACAATAAAGATATGTTTAATCAATAAGGTAATCGACTTATGGCTAAAATGAAAGGTGTAGTTGTAGTGAATACAGAACGCTGCAAAGGGTGCAACTTGTGCGTAGTAGCTTGCCCGTTACACGTACTGTCGCTCACCGCCAAAGTAAATCAAAAAGGATATAACTATGTGCAACAGGTAGTAGAAGATACCTGTAACGGATGCTCTTCGTGCGCCATTGTGTGTCCAGACGGTTGCTTAACCGTATACAGAGCAAAATGTGAAGAATAACTTTAAAGCAAAACAATCAGAATTATGGCAGAAGAAATAGTTCTAATGAAAGGTAACGAAGCTATCGCTCATGCCGCTATCCGCATCGGTGTAGACGGATACTTCGGTTACCCTATCACTCCCCAATCAGAAGTATTGGAAACTCTTGCCGAACAGAAGCCGTGGGAAACAACCGGAATGGTTGTATTGCAGGCTGAAAGTGAAGTAGCAGCAATTAATATGGTATATGGAGGCGCAGGAAGCGGTAAAATGGTAATGACTTCGTCATCCAGTCCGGGCGTCAGCCTGAAACAGGAAGGTATTTCATACATTGCCGGTGCAGAATTACCTTGCCTGATTGTAAACGTAATGCGTGGAGGTCCGGGACTTGGAACCATACAGCCGAGCCAGGCAGATTATTTCCAGACAACAAAAGGTGGAGGACACGGCGATTACCATTTAATAGCTTTAGCTCCGGCATCTGTACAGGAAATGGCCGATTTTGTAGGTCTTGCATTTGAACTGGCTTTCAAATATCGTAATCCTGCAATGATCCTTGCAGATGGTGTAATCGGACAGATGATGGAAAAAGTAGTTCTTCCAGCTCCTCGTCCGCGCCGTACCGAAGAGGAAATCATTGCACAATGCCCATGGGCCGCTACCGGATGCAAGGGACGCAAACCGAATATCATTACTTCACTGGAACTCGATCCTGCTGTAATGGAAAAACGTAATTTACACTTGCAGGAAAAATATGCAGAAATTGAAGCCAACGAAGTACGATATGAAGAAATAGACTGCGAAGATGCAGAATACCTGATTGTTGCATTCGGTTCATGTGCCCGCATTGCACAGAAATCAATGGAACACGCACGTGAAGAAGGAATTAAAGTCGGACTGTTCCGCCCTATTACTTTATGGCCATTCCCAAGCAAGCCATTGGCTGAAAGAGCAAAAAACATAAAAGGCATCCTTGTTGTAGAGTTGAATAGCGGACAGATGATTGAAGATGTTGAACTGGCTGTAAAATGCAGCATACCAGTTGAACACTTCGGACGTTTGGGAGGTATTGTTCCCGACCCAGATGAAGTGATTGATGCACTAAAAGAAAAAATCATTAACAAGTAAGAAACTCATGGGCAATATAGATCAGATCAGAACCGTGCTCAATGTGATATTCATGATAGGAGCAGCAGCTTCTTTCATTCTTTATTTTTCATTGGGAGAAGACAAAACTATCTTCTTTTATGTATGCGGCGCATCGCTGTTCGTAAAGATGATGGAGTTTGTGTTCCGTTTCTTTCTACGCTAACCCGATAAGGAGGAGAAATTTATGACAAAAGAAGAAATAATGAAACCCGAGAATCTGGTTTACCAGAAACCTCGTTTATTAAATGATAATCCGATGCACTACTGTCCGGGATGCAGCCACGGAGTAGTTCATAAACTGATTGCCGAAGTTATAGAAGAAATGGGTATGGCAGAAAAAGCTATCGGTATTAGTCCGGTGGGATGTGCTGTATTCATGTACAACTATCTTGACATCGATTGTCAGGAAGCAGCTCATGGACGTGCGCCTGCACTGGCCGGAGCCATCAAACGCTTATGGCCCGACCGTCTGGTATTCACATATCAGGGAGATGGTGACTTGGCTTGTATCGGTACAGCAGAAACAATCCATTCTCTAAACAGAGGTGATAATATAGCCATTATATTCATCAATAATGCCATTTATGGTATGACAGGAGGACAAATGGCTCCTACTACTCTGGTAGGAATGAAAACTGCAACATGTCCGTACGGACGAAATCCGGAAATACACGGATATCCGTTGAAAATGACAGAAATAGCAGCGACACTGCAAGGTACATGCTATGTAACACGCCAGTCAGTTCATACGGTAGCAGCAATCCGCAAAGCTAAAAAGGCAATCCGCAAAGCATTCGAAAACAGCATGCAAGGCAAAGGTTCGAGTCTGGTAGAAATCGTTTCTACATGTAACTCAGGATGGAAAATGACTCCAGAAGCAGCCAACAAGTGGATGGAAGAAAACATGTTCCCTTTCTACCCATTAGGCGACCTGAAAGATACAAGCGGAGAAAACAAATAACATTACCAAAACAAGTACTATCATGAAAGAAGAAATCATTATAGCAGGATTTGGAGGACAAGGCGTATTGTCAATGGGTAAAATTCTGGCTTATTCAGGACTGATGGAAAATAAAGAAGTTACTTGGATGCCTGCCTACGGTCCCGAACAGCGAGGAGGAACAGCCAATGTAACGGTTATCGTCAGCGACGAACGTATTTCATCTCCTATTTTAAGTAAATATGATACAGCCATTATTCTGAACCAGCCTTCACTTGCCAAATTTGAAAACAAAATCAAACCAGGCGGTGTACTGATTTATGATGGTTATGGCATTATAAACCCTCCTACACGCAAAGACATTCATGTATATCGTATTGATGCTATGGATGCAGCCAACGAACGTAAAATGGCAAAGACATTCAATATGATTGTATTGGGAGGATTATTGAAAATCCGTCCTATCGTATCAATAGAAAGCGTTATTAAAGCACTGCGTAAAACATTGCCTGAACGCCATCATCACCTGATACCGATGAATGAAGAGGCAATCCATATAGGAATGGATATTATCAAAGAAATAAAATAATAAATACCAACTCCAATCAAAACTCAGAGGCGTGCAGATAGTTTTTGTATAGAAAGTTCTGCACGCCTCTGTATCAATACATCTTCTAGTATTTTTGCACTCCGTACACGGTTTCTTTCGTTTTTATATTGTATCTTTGCCTCCATTATGAGGAAGATATTTTTTATAGCAACAATATTACTGATTTGCGGAACCATATCTGCGCAAAATACCTATCAGCAAAGTCAATTCACAGGGCAGTTCGGAAGTTCTGCTTCAGGAGTGGACAGTAACTTGTACGACCGCAACGGAAACCCGATTGATACAACTTCCGTAATTGATGCCAGTACTATTCCTATCGGACTTACATCATGGAAGATAGACAGACTTTTCGGCAACAGAACAGAGATTCCGGTAGATACATTGCAGCATAACTTTCAAAATACGAATGATACAGGAGGACCTACAGGACACTATACATATTTAGGAAACTTGGGAGCTCCACGTATCGCTCACGTTTTTTTCGACCGCAAAGATCCTGAACAGTTTTTCTTTCTGGATCCGTATGACTATACAGTCGTCAGACCGGAAGATGTCGTTTACACCAATACCAAATCTCCTTTTTCAAATCTGACTTACTATAAGCAGGGAGGAAGTAAAGACGGTGAAGAACGTTTTAAAGCTTATTTTGCCGTAAATGCCAATAAAAGACTGGGATTCGGTTTCAATATAGATTATGTTTACGGTCGAGGTAAATATATGAACCAGTCTACTGCCTTATTCAACGGAAATCTTTTTGCTTATTATCTTGGCGACAAGTATAACATGCATTTCAGTTTCATGAACGACAACTTAAAAGTTGCCGAGAATGGTGGTATTACTGACGACCGCTTCATTACTGACCCTCTGGCGATGGCAGAGG
>JACXXQ010001018.1_pt1 | contig 10883 bp, 8 predicted proteins | sample 8621361 | NCBI WGS metagenome assembly JACXXQ01 (sample SAMN15503820, study PRJNA645414) | gut metagenome | isolation source: feces | host: Bos taurus | place: USA | collected 2016 | reverse complement strand
TTGACATCTCCATGTCGTATGGCTTAAACTATCTACGTCTTTGCTATTTTTCATTTCAAAGATAAACCTCTCTGTTCCTAGAATGTGGTTGGCAAACCCACACTCTATTCTACGGGGAGGTTTCTCTTTGTCTAGGGCTAAAGCCGTTTTTATTCCACCAGCTTAGCTGGTGGTTGTCGCTCGCTCAAGCTACCCAACAAAAACAGCCCGGCGCCGCGCAGGCGGCACCGGACTGTCCGGATGGATTCACTTTTTTTGCCGGCTTCGGGGTTATTCCAGCCCCAGCCAGCTTTTGATGCGCGCGCCGTCCCCCAAGCCCTTCTGATACAGCCGGTCCAGCGCAGCCCGGTCCCTGGACAGGGTCGTTACCCCCGCCGTGTCGTCCGGCGAGACGATCAGCAGGCGGCCCTGCTTTTCGTACTCCCTTGCAAGGGCCACCTCTTCGTTGTAGCGGCCGGCCCGGTTGCGCAGATTTTCCGCCGACGCCGGATACCGGTGCTGGATCATCTTTGCCAGAAGCGGGTCCCGCCCCGAATCCCGCGGAACCGCCACCGGCTTTGTGAGCAGCAGCACCACCCGGTCACAGCCCTCGTCGAAGGCCTTCTGAATGGGCACCGGGTCGCCCAGCGCGCCGTCGTAATACAGCTGCCCGGCAATGGGGTAGGGCCTGTTCACGCCGGGGATGGAGGAGGAGGCCATCAGAATCTGGTAATGATCCTGCGCCATATCCTCCTTGGTGAAATACACCGTCCTGCCGCTGACCGCCTCCTGCGCCACCACAAACAGCTGGGCCGGGTTTTCCTTCAGAGCGCGGTAATCCAGCGGATACTCCCCGCGGGAATTGCTCAGCGTGCCGTACACATAGTCCATATCAATGTAGGAGCGGTGCTTCATATAGTTGAACAGGCTCATGTATTCCCGGCGAAAGGCATATTCGCAGTAGAATTTATAGTTGCGGCCCTTCTGCCCTGCCAGATAGGACGCGGTGTTGGCACTTCCCGCCGAGACGCCCACGCAGCAGTCGAACCGGATCTTCTGCTCCATGCAGTAATCCAGCACACCGGCCGCATAGATTCCCCGCAGGCCGCCGCCCACATCAACAAGCCCCAGTTTCATGGTATTCCCTCCGTTGGTCTGTATTTGTCTGCACGCTCCGGCTTTGCCCCGCTTTCGGAAGGCGGGGCCGCGTTGAAACCGCCCGCCGCCTTTGCTATAATGGAACCATATTTTCCCCACGATTCGGAGGCGAACCTGATGTCCACTGCTGCATTCACCAAATACATGGTGGCAAAGGGAACGAAAGAGCTGCTGCAGACAAAGGATTTTGAGGATATTTCCGTGGGCGATATCGCCCGGCACTGCCACATCAGCCGCAACACCTTTTACTATCATTTCAAGGATAAATACGACGTGATCAGCTGGATCTTCTATTCCGAGATCGCCCCCATCATCGGCGAGTCTCCTTCCATGGACAACTGGGCCGATTCCCTGCTGGCCCTGTGCCGCTATCTGCAGGAAAACCGGGTGCTGTACCGGAAGGTGCTGCACATTCAGGGGCAGAACAGCTTTTCCGAGTGCCTGATGGAATTTTATGTGAACCTGACGCAGAAGCTGCTGCTCAACGCCGGGGGCGACCGGTTTCTTTCCCCCGGGCAGATCCGCACCATCTCCCGCTTTTATGCCTTTGGCCTTACCGGCGTGATCTGCAACTGGGCCAGAAACGGCATGGAAGCCGACCCGGAGCCGGTGGTTCGCATGCTGGAGGATCTGCTCTCCGGCGAAATCTTCGACAGGCTGATCGCGCTACAGCAGGACCAGCGCCCCCCGGAAAAAGCCTGAGCTGACCTGCGCATTCCCCGTTGTTTTCCGCCCCTTCGGCGGAAGGCAGCGGTTTTTTTACGGTTCGGCCTTTCTGCCCTGTTCCCGTTCCATCCGCCGGCGCAGCTCCAGCATTTTCCGGTCGGTTTCGGCAATGGTGTCGGCGCAGCTTTTCAGCTCCTGCACCAGCTCCTGTGCGTCGGGAATGTCCTTTTTGTATTTGATCTGGTGCTCAAGGCTTGCCCAGAAATCCATGGCCACCGTTCGGAACTGCACCTCCACCTTCATCAGCTCCTTATTGTCCATAAAGAACACCGGAACCTCCAGAATCATGTGGTAGCTGCGGTAGCCGTTGGGCTTGGGGGTTTTGATGTAGTCCTTCACCTTCAGCACCCGGATGTCGTCCTGCGCGGCCAGCTGCTCCGCCACCTGATAGATGTCGTCGATAAAGGGGCAGATCACCCGGATACCGGCCACGTCATTCAGCTGGGAGCGGATGGTTTCCAGGCTGGCCTCGATGCCCCGGCTGCTGAGCTTTTTCAGGATGCTCGCAGGCTTTTTGATCCGGGACTGGATGCTTTCGATGCTGTTGCGGTGGTTGCGCATCTGGAAATCGCTTTTCAGAATTTCCAGCCTGGTGCTCACTTCCTTGATTGCGGCCTGATACTGCATCATCAATTCGTTGAACTGGATGATATGGCCCAGCAGATCGTCGCTGTGGCCCATCAGATAGGCCTGCAGCTCACTTGAATAATCCGGTACGTCCATCGTTCTCTTCCTTTGCGCATCGATTCTCTGCATCAACTTATAGCGTAACAGAAAACGGCGTTTTTTTCATTGCACATCTGTGCCGTTTCGTCCCGAAAGCGGACAGATTGCCTGTTTTGTCCCAGAATGCGGGCGCGCCGCGGGCTACACCGTATCCTTCTGGCGCTGCGGCCCCTCCGCTTCCATTCCCCGCATCCGATACCCCCGCGGCGTGCAGCCGCTCATCTTTTTGAACAGGGTGGAAAAGCTGCACTCGTTGCCAAAGCCGCACCGGCAGGCAATCTCCTTGAGCGGCAGCGAGGTGCTGATCAGCAGATATTTCGCCTTGTCCACCCGGGCGCGCACGATGTATTCGTGGGGAGAAAAGCCCGTCTCCTGCTTGAACAGCCGCGCAAAGTAGAAGGGGCTGAGCGACACACTGGCCGCCAGCTGCTCCAGCGTCAGCGGCTGCTCCACATGCTCCGCAATAAACTGGACGCTCTCGTCGATGGCGCCAAGGCGCTTCAGCTGCTTTTTTTCCTGCTGCAACGCAAGAATCGCCCCGGTGAGCAGGTCGTCGATCCGTTTGGAGATCATCGGCTCGCTGACCGGGCAGCGCCGATCAAAGCTTTCGAAGATCTTGCGGACGGAACGAACGCACACCGCTGCATCGCTCTGCATCAAAAACGCCCCATCCGCCGCAAAGGTCTCGAAATACGGCCTCGCCAGAACCCCGTCAAAATGCAGCCAGTAGATTTCCCACCCGCTGCGCGTGCCGTAGCAGTGTGGCCGGTAGCAGTCCAGAAACAGCAGCGAGCCCTCCGGCACCGGAATTTCCTGCCCGCCGGAGCTCCAGTAGCCGCTGCCCCGCGCAACGTACATCACAAGGAAGCTGTCGTAATGGGTGCGCTCCACCCGGTAGGTGCCGTCGCACCGGTAGCGGCCGGTGCACAGGGGGTAGAAAAACATCTTTTTCGCCTGTGCGCTGCGGGTGTGAAAATACGCTGCCGAGTCCCTCAGCACACCCGGTTCCGAAACATTCATGGCGCCTCCCGTAAAAAAGCAAATCTCAATAATTCATTTCTTTTTCTCAGTGTATCATCCCCTGTATTTTCCGTCAATTTGCCTTTTTACCAAAAAGCAAGAACAGAAAATATTTCAGCAAGCCCTGAGAATGACACCGCCCCTGCCCGGATGATAGAATTGCCTTGACACAAACACCAAAGCGCCCGCCTGCACCGCCAGCCGGGCACAGAAAGGCGGTTTTTATGAATCTGCATCCGTCCGGGTACCCCGTCACCCCTTTTCTGCTCCGGCGTTTTCTGGCCGATGTGGAAAACGCCCCATGCCCAGGCGATCTGTCCGCCTGCCTGGGCCGCATCGAGCAGCTGGCCCGGCAGGAAGAACCGCTTTGCCTGGATCTTTCCGGTTCCTGGGACTTCTGCATGAGTGCAGCCGATGACGCAGTTTTTTCCGGCGAAACGGTGCGGCTGCCCGGCACAATGGATGAAAACGGCAAGGGCACCGACAACCGGCAGTGCCTCTCCACCCGCCATCTGAACCGGGATTTTGTTTACACCGGCCCCGCCGCCTACCGGCGCAGCTTCCATCTGCCCGCCCACTGGAGCGCGCGGCCCGTGATGCTGGAGCTGGAGCGCACCAAAAAGAGCCGGGTTCTGCTGGACGGCGTGCCCGCCGGGCCCCGGCAGACCAGCTACACCACCCCGCACCGCTACGACCTTTCGGCCCTCTGCCGCCCGGGCGAGAGCCACACGCTCACCATCGAGGTGGACAACTCCGCCGCCGATATGCCCCACGCCATGTACTCCACCCTTTTGGAGGGCGAGGCCTGGTCCCACCAGATCACCGAGCACACCCAGACCAACTGGAACGGCATCATCGGCCGCCTTCAGCTGACCGCGCCGCCCGTGTATGCCGTGTCCTCGCTGACGGTCCGCCCCGATCTGCCCGCCCGCCGGGCCCGCCTGTGTGCGGTGCTGGCCCGCCCCGCCGCCTGCGAGGAGGAGCAGCTGGCACTTGTAAAAATCCAGGCCCGCTGCCTGACCGCCGACCACCGGACCGAGCCCCAGTGGCTGGCGGTGCGCTTTGCCGCCGGGCAGGCCACGCTCAGCCTTTCCGCGTTCCACGGCATGGGCGCTCAGCCGCTGCTGTGGGACGAATTCCACCCCAACCGTTACCGGCTGACGCTGCACCTTTACACGGTGCGCGGCGGCCAGCTGCGGGAGACCAAAGCCTGCGCGGACTTCGGCATGCGCCGCTTCACCGCCGCACCGCACGACGGGGGCAGGCAGTTTTTCATCAACGGCCGCCCCACCCTTTTGCGGGGCGAGATCAACTGCGCGGTGTTCCCGCAAACCGGCTGCTGCCCCACCGACCCGGACGCCTGGCTGCGGCTTTTTCAGATTTACAAGGACTACGGCCTGAACCACGTCCGCTTCCACACCTGGGTGCCGCCCCACGCCGCCTTTCAGGCCGCCGACCGGCTGGGGCTGTATCTGTATGTGGAGCTGCCCCAGTGGGGCCGCCGGATGTTCGGCGACGTGTATCAGGGCGATTGCAGCGACGCGGACTACTACAAAAACGAGGTGCGCCGCATCTTTTCCGAATACGGAAACTCCCCCTCCTTCGTCATGTTCGCGCTGGGCAACGAGGAGCGCATCGGCTTTTACTACTACGAGGAGTTCCTCCAATACTGCCGGGAACTGGAGCCGGAGCTGCTGTATTCCGACATTGCCGGCCACAGCACCTACCCGCCCAGCGCCGACTTCGCCGCCAAATTTCTGGACCCGGCGTATCTGCCCCTTGTGACGCCCGGCAATGACTGGGACTACACCCCCGCCGTGAGCAGTGCGCCGATTGCCATCACCGGCCATGAGGTGGGCCAGCTTCAGGTCTACCCGGACTATGACACCGAGCTGCCCCGGTACGAGACCGCCGTTTTGAAGCCCCGCAATCTGGAGTATTTTCAGGGCGTTCTGGCCCAGGCCGGGCTTGCCGGCCGCAGCGCGGATTTCAGCGCCGCCACCGGCAGGCTGGCCGCCATGCTGTACCGGTATTTCACCGAGTCGTACCTGCGCACGCCCGGCGCGGGCGGCTTCACCCTGCTGGGCCTGCAGGACTTCCCCGGTCAGGGCACGGCCCTTGTGGGCCTGCTGGATGCCCCTTTGCCGAAAGCAAGGGGGCCATTGCGCCGCAGGTGTTCCGCCGTTCCTGCTGCGAGCTGCCCGTTCTGGCCCGGATGGCCCGCTTTGTGTGGAGCCCGGGCGAGCGCTTCTGCGCCGAGATTCTGGTGCCCAACTATTCCGCGGCCGACGCCTGCATGGACGTGCACTGGGCACTGGAGCAGGAGGACGGCACTGCCGTGGCACAGGGCTGTTTCTCTCAGGTTTCGCTCACGCAGGGCACGGTGACCCGGTGCGGCCATGCCGAAGCCCTGCTGCCGGATGGGGAAAGCCCCTGCGTGCTGTTTTTGCGGCTGCGCCTTTCCGGCGTCTGCGCCGCGCCCGGTGCGCCGCTGGTCAGCGACTACCGGCTCTGGGTTTTGCCGGCGCAGGCCCCTGCGGCTCCGGCCGGGCTGTGCCTGACCCGCTCCTTCGACGATGCCGCCTGCCGGGCGCTTCAGGAGGGCAAAACCGTGCTGATTCTCTCGGAGGGAACGCCGGCCGCCCTGCCCCGAAGCCGCGCGGTCTCCTTCCGCCCGGATTTCTGGAGCCCCATGTTCCACACCGACCGGCCCGACGGCTATTCGCTGGGCGTATGGATTGACCGGGAGCATCCCCTGTTCCGCAGCTTCCCCACCGACCTCTTTGCGGACTGGCAGTGGTACGAGCCGCTGCAGGACGCCCGCGGCCTGCTGATCAACGACCTGCCCGCCGCGCTGCGGCCCATCGTGCAGCCCATCGCCACCATCGACCTGCCCGACCGGCTGGCCCTGCTGCTGGAAGCCCGGGTGGGCGCCGGGCGCGTGTTTGTGTGCACCGTCGATCTGCTGCAAAAGCAGGACGCCGCCTCCCGCCAGCTTCTGCGGGCCATCTACGCCTATCTGACCGGCAGTGATTTCTCGCCGCAGGTTTCCCTTTCCCCGGACGAGCTGCGCCGCCTGCTGCCCCCGCTGGATCTGACCGGCATCGGCCTGAGCGGCCCGGATGCGCTGCGCACCGGCGAGAGCGCCCGGTGCAGCGTCTCCTTCTTCGACAGCCACGGCGAACGGCCCGCACCCGGCGACGCGGTGGTCTCGCTGCGCTCCTGTGCGCCGTCGGTGGTTTCCATCGACGAAACGGGCCTCATGCACGCGCTGGGCAGCGGCATCGCGAAGATCACGGCCCGCTGCGTCCGCGCCGGGCGCACCTTCCAGGCGGAGCTGGTGGTGCGGGTGAACGAGCGGCAGGCGGCGGCGCTGCCCCTTTCCGGCGCTGTGCTCACCGCCAGCAGCACCAACCCGGAGCATCCGCTGGCCAACCTTCTGAACGATGACCCCCACGCCTTCTGGCAATCCGATTATCTGGACCGCACTCAGCGCATGCCCCAGTGGCTTTGCGTGGAGCTGCCGCAGGAGACCCTCATCAGCGCCGTGAGGTGCGGCCCATGGCGCGGCCATACCCGCGGCGCTATCCTGCGGGCGGCGGTGTCCCTCAGCCGGGACGGCGTGCAGTTCCGGGAGGTGTGCCGCCGCGAGTGGGACGAGAGCCATGTCTTTGACGATCGTCTCTTCGCCTTCCCGGCGCAGCCCGCCCGCTTCCTGCGCATCACGGTGGACTGGGCCGTCATGCACACCGGCGATTCCAACGCGGTGAGCATCGCCGGCCTGTCGCTGTACAGCGATCCGGTGGTCAGCGCCGCGCCGGAGCGCCCGGTGCATCCGGTGCGCTGCGGCACCCCGCTGGAAAGAGCCCTTGCGGCACTCCAGTTGCCCGACCGGCTCCCCGTCACCCTTTCCTCCGGCGAAGAGCGCATGGCAGATCTGGTCTGGAGCTGCGGGCCCTACCGCCCCGACGCCCCGTCCCTTTGCGAGATCACGGGCTCCGTGTTCGTGGAAGGCGTTGCCGACCCGGCCAGACTCCGTGTGCGCCAGCTGGTGCGCGTTCTGCCCAAAGATATGACCACGCCGCCGGATAAAACCGCCCTCTATCAGGCCATGCAGCGTCTCCAGCAGGCGACCCGGACCGCTGAGGACGGCAGACGGGCGCAGCTGGAAACGCTGTTGACCCGGGCGGAAAGCTTCAATGCCCTCACCGGCGCTGTGCAGCACGACGTGGATGTCTGGACCGACCGTTTATTGGACGCCCTTGCCCCGAGCGCAGGCGTCCTTTGAAGATCGATTGTAATCTGTTCTGTTTCAAGGAGGAACTGTTATGAACCATCGTCCCGGAAAGGTAGAAGTCTGGCGCGAAACCGTCCTGATTCCCACCTACGGGGTGGGCGAGCCGGATAAAAACCCCATGTTTCTGGAAAAGCGCGTCTATCAGGGCAGCTCCGGCAGGGTCTATCCCTACCCGGTCATCGACAAGATTCTGCATGAAAAGCGCGACTGCCCCTATCAGGCGGTTTTTCTGGAAAACGATTACCTGCGCGTGATGATCCTGCCCGAGCTGGGCGGCCGAATCCAGCGCGCCTACGACAAAACCAACGGCTACGACTTTGTGTATTACAACCATGTGATCAAGCCGGCGCTGGTGGGTCTGACCGGCCCCTGGATCAGCGGCGGCATCGAGTTCAACTGGCCGCAGCACCACCGCCCTACCACCTACGCCCCCACCGACTGTGTGCTGGAGCAAAACGCCGACGGCAGCTGCACCGTGCACGTCAGCGAGGTGGACCAGATGTACGGCACCAAGGGAATGGCAAGCTTCACGCTGTATCCCGACAAGGCCTACATCCAGATCCGGGGCCAGCTGTGCAACCGCACGAACCTGCCGCAGACCTTCCTGTGGTGGGCCAACCCGGCCATCCCGGTAAACGATCACACCCAGTCCATCTTCCCGCCGGACGTGAACGCCGTGATGGACCACGGCAAACGGGACGTTTCCCGCTTCTCCATTGCCACCGGCACCTACTACAAGCACGATTACGGCGCAGGCGTGGACATCTCCCGCTACAAAAAACATTCCGGTGCCCACCTCCTACATGGCCTACCACTCCGACTACAACTTCGTGGGCGGCTACGACTACGAAAAGGAGGCCGGTATCCTCCACATTGCCGACCATCACGTCTCCCCGGCAAAAAGCAGTGGATCTGGGGCTGCGGCGACTTCGGCCAGGCCTGGAACCGGAACCTCACCGACGAGGACGGCCCTTACATCGAGCTGATGACCGGCATGTTTACCGACAACCAGCCCGACTTCACCTGGCTGGCCCCCTTTGAGGAAAAGACCTTCACCCAGTATTTCATGCCCTACAAAAAGGTGGGCTGCGTGCAGAACGCCAGCACCGAAGCAGTGCTGGGGCTGGATGTGCAGAATGGCGAGGCCCGGGTCTGCGTTTACGCCACCGGCGTTCTGGAAAACGCCCGGGTAACCCTTCGCACCAGGGACGAAGTGCTGCTGGAGCGCACGGTGACCCTGTCGCCCACGCAGATTTTTGAAGAGCGCCTGCCCGCTGCCCAGCCCGCCCATGCGCTGACCCTCACCCTCACCGATGCAGACGGCCGCCGGATTCTGGCCTGCACCCCGCGGGAAAAGAAGGTGGAGCCCGTGCCGGAACCGGCCCAGCCCGCGCTGGAACCGGCGCAGATCGCCACCTGCGAGGAGCTGTATCTCACCGGTCTGCATCTGGAGCAGTACCGCCACGCCACCTACCTGCCGGAGGACTACTATCTGGAGGGCCTGCGCCGGGACAAGGGAGACATCCGGCTGAACACCGCCTACGGCATGCTTCTGCTGCGCCGGGCGCACTTTGCCCGGGCTGAGGAGCATTTCCGCGCCGCCATCAGGCGCTCCACCTGGAAAAACCCCAATCCCTGGAACAGCGAGCCCTGTTTCGGGCTGGGCCTGTCTCTGCTTTATCAGAACCGGGAGGACGAGGCCTTCGACGCCTTCTACAAATCCGTCTGGAGCGCCGCCCAGCAGGAGATGGGCTTCTACTACCTGGCCGCCATCTGCTGCCGTCAGGGTCGCTTTGAGGAGGCGCTGGAGCATCTGGAGCGCTCTCTGGTCAAGAACGGCCACAATCTGAAGGCCCGTGGCCTGCGCGCACAGGTGCTTCTGGCGCTGGGCCGGCGCGAGGAAGCGCTGGAGCAGCTGGCCGACAACCTGCATCTGGACCCCTTCGATTACCGCTCCCGCCTGCTGCAGGAGACCGCCTGCGGCGCGTCCCATCTGGAGACCCTCGCTCTGATGGGTAACCGGGCCAGCAGCTTCATCGAGTGCGCCATCGATTTTGCCGACGCGGGCTTTTACGCCCAGGCCGTGGAGGCGCTGCGCCTGTGCACCGCGGCCTCGCCCATGCTGAAATACTACGAGGCCTTCTATCTGGAAAAGGCCAGCGACACCTCCGCCGCAGACCGGGCGCTCCGCGAGGCGGCGGCCCGCAGCCCCTACTGCTGCTTCCCCAACCGGCTGGAGGACGCGGCGGCGCTCGCCTTCGCTCTGGAGCGCAATCCGGCGGACGCACGCGCTCCCTACTATCTGGGCTGCCTGTTCTACGACAAGCGCAATTACAGCGAGGCCCAGCGCCTGTGGGAGCGTTCCGCTCAGCAGGATGATTCCTTTGCCTCGGTCTGGCGCAACCTGGCACTGGTGTAGGCGTATGGAAGATACGCAGCCGGATTACAAGTTGATTGACTTGCAACCGTTGGTATCTTCTTTATATGACAGCGCAAAAATCGTTTGTACGAAAAACGGAAAAGAGTTGATTTTACAAAATGACATCCCTATTTTGCAGCTATCTCTTGACAGTGCATTTATCTCACAGGTATGCAACAACTTGATTTCTAATGCTGTGCGGTATGCCCGTACTTTGGTAACAATATCTTTCGCCTTGCATGACAACGGTTTGCTGCTTTCCGTATCGGACGATGGGAATGGTTTTGATAAAGACAGCCTACAAAAAGCCGCAAATCCGTACTTCACAGGGGAAAGCAACCATTCCGAGCATTTCGGACTTGGGTTATATATTTGTAAGCTACTTTGTGAACACCATAACGGTTATCTGAGGATTGAAAATACCGAAGTGGGAGCAAAAGTTTCCGCCTTCTTCAAAACTCCTGTCTTGTAGATAAAAAATAGATATTTACCCGCTATACTCTCCATGAAAACACATGGAGAGTACAGCCTGTCGAAAAAGGTCACCGAAAGGTGGCC
>JACXXQ010001013.1_pt1 | contig 10944 bp, 8 predicted proteins | sample 8621361 | NCBI WGS metagenome assembly JACXXQ01 (sample SAMN15503820, study PRJNA645414) | gut metagenome | isolation source: feces | host: Bos taurus | place: USA | collected 2016 | reverse complement strand
GGGGTTATGGGTTGCATCAAGTGATTATACTGGTGAAATTGCAGTATCGGATGAAATCTTTAAACGAGCAGCAGACACCTATCGTCGTATTCGTAACACTGCACGTTTCTTATTGGCAAACTTAAACGGTTTTGATCCTAAGCGTGATATGGTTCAACCAGAAGAGATGATCGTTTTGGATCGTTGGGCGGTTGCTTGTGCATTGCAGGCACAAAATGACATTAAAGAAGCCTACGATAATTATCAATTCCACGAAGTGGTGCAACGTTTGATGCGTTTCTGTTCAATTGAAATGGGTTCATTCTATTTGGATATTATTAAAGATCGTCAATACACCACGAAAGCGGACAGCTTAGCGCGTCGTAGCTGCCAAACTGCGTTGTACCATATTGCAGAAGCGTTGGTACGTTGGATTGCGCCGATCCTCTCCTTTACTGCCGATGAAATTTGGCAATATTTGCCGGGCGAACGCAGCGAATTTGTCTTTACGGAAGAGTTCTATCAAGGTCTATTTGCTTTAGCGGATGACGAAGAGATGAATGATGCTTACTGGCAAGAAGTGTTGAAAGTGAGAGCCGAAGTTAACCGTGTGCTTGAACAGGCGCGTAATGATAAAGTGATCGGTGCGGCGTTGGCAGCGGAAGTAACACTTTATGCAAATCAGCATTATCGTGAGTTATTGGCGAAATTAGCGTCTGAATTACGTTTTGTGTTGATTACTTCAAAAGCGGAAGTGAAATTGTTAGAAGAGGCGGACGTTGCTGAAGGCGAATTAAAAGGTCTAGCGGTGAAAGTGGTTGCTTCTAAAGATGAAAAATGTCCTCGTTGCTGGCATTATTCCGATACTATCGGACAAAACAGTGAACATCCGCATCTTTGCGCACGTTGTGTAGAAAATGTGGCAGGACAGGGTGAAACCAGACAGTTCGCTTAATTTTTAATGTTGTTTAAATGAGATAATCACTGTTAAGCATTGCTTGGCAGTGATTATTTTTATGCAAAGGAGCAGATCTCCTAAATTAAATAGCTTCTGCCGCCGTAGATGGCGGAAAGCTCAACCACAGAGGAGTTTTTGATGCAAAAACAGGCAAATGGTTTGATTTATTTATGGCTGAGCGTTGTCGCCTTTATCTTGGATTTATTCACTAAATGGTTAGTGGTTTCGCATTTTGAACTGTATGAAAGCGTCAATATTCTGCCGATTTTTAACCTGACCTATGTCAGAAATTATGGCGCGGCGTTTAGCTTTCTTGCCGATCATAGCGGTTGGCAAAAATACTTTTTTGTCTTAATTGCAGTTGTAATTTCAGCATTATTACTCTTTTGGCTGGCAAAAACGCCACGCCAAAAAATCTTGGTGAACAGTGCTTACGCTTTAATTATCGGCGGTGCATTAGCCAATATGACGGATCGTCTTTATCACGGTTTTGTGGTCGATTTTCTTGATTTTTATTGGCAAATTTATCACTATCCGGTGTTTAATGTTGCAGATATTGCAATTTGTGTTGGGGCAGGATTACTGATCCTCGATTATCTGAAGAATGAACGCAAACAGGTAAAAGGAAAGGACGAATGAAAATTATCTTAGCAAATCCACGAGGTTTTTGTGCCGGTGTAGATCGCGCTATCAGCATTGTGGAATTGGCGTTGGAAATTCACGGCGCACCGATTTATGTACGTCACGAAGTGGTACATAACCGTTTTGTGGTGGATGGTTTACGTCAGCGTGGTGCGATTTTTGTTGAAGAGTTAAGTGAAGTGCCGGACGGCTCGATTGTGATTTTTTCGGCACACGGTGTTTCTCAGGCTGTGCGCCAAGAGGCAAAAGAGCGAGATTTAAAAGTGTTCGATGCAACCTGTCCGCTCGTAACAAAAGTCCATATGCAGGTCGCAAGAGCAAGTCGAAAAGGAACAAAATCGATTTTAATCGGTCACGAGGGGCATCCTGAAGTGGAAGGCACAATGGGGCAGTATGATAATCGTGAAGGCGGCATTTATTTAGTGGAAAATGTGGAAGACATTGCCGGCTTGCCGCTTTCTAATCAGGACGATCTCACCTTTATGACGCAAACGACCTTGTCGATCGATGATACGGCAGAAGTGATTGAAGCCTTAAAAGCAAAATATCCGGCAATTCAAGGACCTCGCAAAAATGATATTTGTTATGCAACCACCAATCGCCAACACGCCGTTAAGGAGCTGGCAAAGCAGTCTGATTTGGTGATTGTCGTTGGTTCAAAAAATTCATCAAATTCCAATCGTTTGGCTGAACTGGCTTCGCGAATGGGGGTGTCATCCAAATTAATCGATGATGCTGCCGACATTGATCCTCAATGGTTGGAAAATATTAATGTTATTGGTATTACCGCCGGAGCATCTGCGCCGGAAGTGTTGGTTCAGTCAGTGGTGAATCGTTTATTGGAACTCGGTGCGACAAGCGTTGAAGAGCTGGAAGGTTGTGAAGAAAATACAGTGTTTGAAGTGCCGAAAGAGTTGCGAATTACCGAAGTCAATTAATAAAGACAATGCCGTTGTTATCTTCAATTAACAACGGTTTTTTCTTTTTATTAAATGGTGTGAGATTGAATGAAGTATCACTTCATTTTTTTTATTTTTTTAAGTGATCGCTATCACAATTCTAATAATCTGTGTTTTACTTCATTTTTATGGGCTTCTATACTGAAACAGATTAACAAAGATTAATCAATCTTTGTATTAAAACTAAACAATGAGGATATTGTTATGAGTATGTTATCTTATTTACAAAAAATAGGTCGAGCTTTGATGGTGCCGGTCGCCGCATTGCCGGCAGCCGCTATTTTAATGGGGATAGGCTATTGGATTGATCCGGACGGCTGGGGAAGTAATAGTGCTTTGGCGTCTTTGTTGATTAAATCAGGCGCGGCAATTATTGATAATATGTCGTTGTTATTTGCGGTCGGTGTGGCTTTTGGTCTTTCTAAGGATAAACACGGCTCAGCGGCATTATCAGGTTTAGTCGGTTATTTAGTGGTGACCACGTTGCTTTCTCCTGGTGCGGTTTCTCAACTACAAGGTATTCCTTTAGATCAAGTGCCGGCAGCATTCGGTAAAATTAATAACCAATTTATCGGTATTTTGGTTGGTATTATTTCTGCGGAACTCTATAACAGATTTTCTCACGTTGAGTTACATCAAGCATTGGCATTCTTCAGTGGTAAACGTTTAGTGCCGATCGTGGTCTCTTTTGTGATGATTTTAGTGTCATTTGTCTTGCTTTATGTATGGCCGGTGATTTTTAACGGATTGGTCAGTTTTGGTGAATCAATTCAAGGTTTAGGGGCAACCGGTGCCGGCATTTATGCTTTCTTCAATCGTTTATTAATTCCTGTCGGTCTACATCACGCCTTGAACTCTGTGTTCTGGTTCGATGTTGCCGGAATTAATGATATTCCTAACTTCCTTGGTGGGGCGAAATCATTGGCGGAAGGTAAAGCGGTGCTTGGGCAAACAGGTATGTATCAAGCCGGTTTCTTCCCAATTATGATGTTCGGTTTGCCGGCAGCAGCATTGGCGATTTACCATAGTGCGAAACCGTCTAAAAAAGCATTGGTCGGTTCAATTATGTTTGCAGCAGCATTGGCATCATTCTTCACTGGTGTTACTGAACCGTTGGAATTCTCCTTTATGTTTGTTGCGCCGTTGCTCTATTTAATTCACGCACTATTGACCGGTATTTCCGTATTTATCGCAGCAACATTCCACTGGATTGCCGGTTTCGGATTTAGTGCCGGATTGGTGGACTTAGTATTGTCTTCTCGCAATCCATTGGCAACAGAGTGGTATATGTTGATTGTGCAAGGTCTGGTGTTTGCGGTGATTTACTATCTATTGTTCCGCTTCGTGATTAAAGCATTTAATTTAAAAACACCGGGACGTGAAGATGATAATGCAGATAGCGCCGGTGTTACAACAAAAAATGCCGCAAGCCAAGATAATGAACAGGCAAAAGTTGAACGCGCACAAGCATTTATCACCGCGCTTGGCGGTAAAGGTAATATCAAAGAAATCGATGCCTGTATTACCCGTTTACGTTTGATTTTAGTGGATCGTAATAAAATCAACGAAGCGCAGCTCAAAGCATTGGGCTCAAAAGGAAATATTAAATTGGGCGATAACGCCTTGCAGGTTATTTTAGGACCGGAAGCAGAGCTTGTTGCCGATCAAATGAAAAAACTCTAATCGTTAGCGTAAGATGATGAATAACAACGTTAAAGTCGAAAGGCTTTAACGTTGTTTGCATTTAGGCAAGAGAAAAATCAATTTCACCATTGTTACCGATAAAACGAACTTCAGGCTGTAACACCACACCAAAACGTTCGGCAACGTTATGACAAATATAACGGGCAAGTGCGACCACATCAGAACCGCTTGCTCGTTCTTTGTTAATGATGACTAATGCTTGTTTATCGTGCACCGCCGCACCGCCTAACTGATAGCCTTTTAATCCGCAACGATCAATCAACCAACCGGCAGCCAATTTGACTGAACCGTCCGCTTGAGAATAGTGAGGAATATCCGGATACTGTTTTTGTAACCATTGAAATTGTTCCGCAGAAACCAACGGATTTTTGAAAAAACTGCCGGCACTGCCAATTTTTTTAGGATCAGGTAATTTCGCCTGTCTGATGGCACAAACTTGTTGAAAAACCGCTTTAGGGGTGAGCTGTTGCGGATCTAACTGTGCCAAGTTGCCGTAATGTAAAATCGGTTGCCACTGTTTGGCTAATTTAAAATAGACCGCAATTACGGCGTAGTGATCCCGATATTGATGCTTAAAAATGCTTTCACGATAACCGAATTGGCATTGATCGTTTTGCAATACAAAAGTTTCGCCGCTGGCAAGATCAATCACCTCAACCGCTTGGCAGATATCTTTCAGCTCTACGCCATAAGCCCCGATATTTTGCACCGGCGCCGAACCGACACAGCCCGGAATTAAAGCTAAATTTTCCAATCCGCCGATATTCCGTTCAACACAGTAACTGACAAATTGATGCCAATTTTCACCACTGCCGACTTTAAAATAGTGGAAATCCGCATCGGCGTGATATTGAATGCCTTTAATGCGATTTAACAGCACTATGCCGAAAAAATCTTCGGTGAACAAGACATTGCTTCCTTCTCCCAACAGCAAAACTGGTAATTGCTGATGTTGAGCTTGCTGCCATAAATGGTATAACTCATCGGCTTGATCAACTTGATAAATCTGTTTCGCGGATGCTGGAATAGCAAAAGTGTGATATGGCTGTAAATTTGTTCCAAGATCAATCATTTAGCTAACCTAATAAAATAATTAACCAGACTAGCCCACAAGTTACCATTGCCACGAAAACGGCGGCGGAACCGAGATCTTTAGCACGACCAGAGAGTTCGTGATATTCCTTGCCAACACGGTCGACAATCGCTTCCAAACCACTGTTAAGAAGCTCAATAGCGAAAACCATTAATACGGAAGAGACCATCAATGCGATCTCAATTTTGTTTTTCCCAAGCCAAAATGCGAGAGGAATCAAAATGATAGCAGCGCCGACTTCGTGGCGGAATGCGGCTTCATATTTAAATGCGGCACGTAAACCCTGCATTGAATATTTTGCCGCTTTAAAAAAATGAGTTAATCCAGTGTATTTTTGCATAATATTCCTTAATTCGTGATGCGTTTTGCTTCGATGACATCATCCAATTTTGCCAAACGAGATAAAATTTTGCTTAACATCTGTACATTGCTGAGTTCGATTTGCATATCAATGGTCGCAATTTGGCGTTTGGTGTCACTACGGCTACTCACGCCTAAAACACTTACTTTTTCATTGGCTAAAACGGTTGTAATGTCGCGCAATAATCCATTACGGTCGCTGGCAATAATCCGAATACCAACGTGAACACCATAAGAATAGCTATCTCCCCAGAGTGCTTCTACGATGCGTTCTGGATTGTTCGCCTGTAATTCTGCTAGCTGTTCACAATCAGAACGGTGAATAGAAATGCCTCGTCCTTGAGTGATGTAGCCAACAATATCATCGCCCGGAATCGGTTGACAACAGCGGGCGATATGATGCATTAAATTGCCGACACCTTCAACGACAACGTGTCCTTTTTTCTTCTCTTTCTGCTGTTGCGCGTTGTTGGCACTTTTATTGGAGATGTGTTTTAAAATCTCTTCATCAATCTCTTCATTGGACGGTTTAAGCAATTTGCTTTGTAAAAAGTTGATAAGTTGATTTAAGCGAATATCACCGCCACCAATGCCGGCATAAAGATCATCCAGATTACGCAAGTTATATCGTGGCAAGGCATATTGTTCGATCTGTTTTTGAGTTAAGCCGATACGATTCATTTCGCTTTCTAACATTTCTCGACCAGCAGGAATATTTTTATCGCGATCCAGTTTTTTGAACCAAGCGTGGATTTTCGCTCTGGCACGAGCGGTATGCACGAAACCAAGATTTGGATTGAGCCAATCGCGACTTGGATTTGGATTTTTTTGCGTGATGACTTCAATTTGATCGCCCATTTGTAATTGATAAGTGAAGGGTACAATTCTGCCGGCAACTTTGGCACCGATACAGCGATGCCCGATTTCACTATGAATACTGTAGGCAAAATCTAACGGTGTTGAACCGGTTGGTAAATCAATGACTTCACCTTTTGGGGTAAAGACATAAACGCGATCATCAAACACTTGGCTACGCATTTCCGCAAGCACTTCGCCGGAATCCGCCAAATCATCTTGCCACGCCAATAATTTGCGTAACCAAGCAATTTTTTCTTCATAACCGCTGCGACCGGCAGTTGCACCCTCTTTATATTTCCAGTGCGCCGCCACACCGAGTTCGGCATCATCGTGCATTTTTTGAGTGCGAATCTGTACCTCTATCGGTTTGCCACCCTTGCCCAAGACTACGGTGTGGATGGATTGATAACCGTTCGGTTTCGGATTGGCGATATAATCATCAAACTCTTTCGGTAAATGTTTAAAATGGGTATGAACAATGCCTAATGCGGCGTAACAATCTTGCAATTTCTGCACAATAATGCGTACTGCACGAACATCATAAAGATCGCCGAAAGCGAGATTTTTTTTCTGCATTTTGCGCCAAATACTATAAATATGTTTTGGACGACCATAAACCTCGACTTCCGAAATGCTCTCTTTAAGGTATGCGGTTAGTTCTTGTACGAAATCTTGAATATATTGCTCACGATCCAAACGGCGTTCGTGTAGTTGATTAGCAATATGGCGATATTGCTCAGGGTGTAAATAACGGAAGCAGTAATCCTCCAATTCCCATTTTAGCTGTCCAATCCCCAAACGATTCGCCAATGGCGCATAAATATTAGCACACTCTTTCGCCGCCAACACTTTATCTTCTTCACTGACGCGACTGTCAGCGGTGCGCAAAAAGGTAATGCGTTCGGCAAGTTTAATCACGACACAGCGGAAATCTTCCACCATCGCCAACAGCATTCGCCGAATATTATCGATTTGTACGCTATCTGAACCACGATTAGTATTGAGTTGACGAATATTGTCCATTTCAAAAACACCGTGAACTAATTTCTTGATGGTTATGCCGAAATGTTCTTGTAAATCATCGAGGGAAAGAATTTTGTTCTCAAGAAACGGGAAGAACAGTGCTGCGAGTAGGGAATTTTCATCCATATTTAGTTCTGAAAGGATAGAAACCATTTCAACACTGTTAGAGAGAATATCTTGAGCGTGATCGTTATCCGTAATTTTAGGATGAAGATATTGCCAAGCTTGAGTTAATAAGCTTCTAGTACGATCCGCTAAAGTAAGCGAATTTAACCAATCTTCAAAAACGAAATGACGTAAATTTGTTAAATGTGTTTCTCTTACTGCGACCATCTTCTTCTTCCTGTTTTATTGAAAACACTATTGCATTAATCATACCGCCCCAATGATGTGAATATCAAACTGATCGGACAAACTTTTTGCCTTCAAGCAGACACTTTTATTATCAAATGGAGCAGTTCTATTTGAGTCTATTTTGCAAGAAAAGTTTAAATTTATTTTGAAAACAGCGTGATAGATTCTAAATGTCCGGTTTGAGGAAACATATCAATCATTGCACTTTTCTCTAAATGGTAACCGTTTTCCACCAATATTTTTGCATCACGCACCAAAGTTGCCGGATTGCAGGAAACATAAAGTATTTTCTCTGCCTGCAGTTCAATAAGGTGATTTAACACGAAAGCCGCACCGCTACGAGGCGGATCAAGCAAGATTTTATTAAATTTTTCTTGTGCCCAAATTTGATTGGCAAAAGGCGCGCTTAGATCAGCTTGGTGAAATAACGCATTTGTAATCTTGTTCTGTTGTGCGTTGTAACGCGCTTTTTCCACCATCTGTGCCACGCCCTCAATACCGACAACTCGTTTACTCTGTTGTGCCAACGGCAAAGTGAAATTTCCCATACCACAAAAGAGATCCAATATCTGATCATCTGCTTGTGGATCAAGCCAATTCAACGCAGTTTGTACCATTTTGTCGTTAATTTGCCGATTCACCTGAATAAAATCACGAATATCAAAAAAGAGTTTTAATGCGCCGATATGGTAATAAGGTCGTGCTTCTGTCCACGCTGAAACCTGTTGTTCTTGTTCGCTGACAAACAACATTAAACGGTGTTGTTGTCCAAATAATTGTAATTTTTTGGCATCATTAGCGTTTAATTCACCTAAATGACGTAAAAACAGTGCGACACCATTATCTGCTGCGACTAATTCAATATGCCCCAATTTTTGAGGTTGTTGCCATTGTTGTAGTAGTTGTGTCAACGGTGGCAATAATGCAGATAATTCCGGCATAAGCACCGAACATTGGTTGATTTCAACCGGCTGGTTACTTTGTTTCCGGCGAAAACCGAGTTTGATCTGTTTTTCTGATCTAGAATATTGCACACTAAGACGTGTTCTTCTGCGATAATGCCAAGGTTCTCCACTAATCATTGCTTCAATTTTTACTTCAGGGGCAATTTTTTGTAGCTGTCGTATTAACGCTTGTTCTTTGGTACGGCGTTGCATTTCAATCGGAATATGCTGCATTTGACAACCGCCGCATTGCTGATAATACGGGCAGCGAGGCTCAAGGCGTTGTGCTGAACTTGTCAGTCGCTTTGTCGTTTTACCGATACCATATTGGCGTTTTTCTTCTTGTATAGTAAATAGCACTTTTTCGCCCGGTAAAGCATCTTCAATGAACCAAGTTTTGCCCTCAATTTTGGCAATGCCCAACCCTTGATAATCCAAAGATTCAATTAACGCCGTTTTGTTTTTTACAGATGTTTTTGTTGTAGCTTGATAAAACAGAACCATAATTTATTCGCTAGGATATAAAATATTTAAATGTTGTTGAAATAATTCCCGACTTTTCAAAGGCTTACCGTCTAAAAACGGTTTTAATGCAATGCGAGTAAAGCGTTTAGCCGCTTGTAAGGTCTCTTTTTCGTTAAAGCTTAAATTAGCAAACGCTTGCAAATCTCGTCCGTAAAAAGTGAGATTATTTTTGAGTAATGAAGCGATAAAGCCTTTTTCTTCCCGATATTGATAAGTCATTTCAGCGGCAACCGGCTCACCGCTGCCGGCACAATGTTCAAAATCTATGCCGTAGCCAAGTGCTTTCAACAACATAAATTCAAACCGGCGTAATGTTGCTTCCACTTGATCACCATTTGCCGCCAATCCGGTCAGACAACGCAAATATTCGTGGAACAGCTCCGGATAAGCGGTTTCCTGTTCCAAAGTTCGCACCAGCAATTCATTGACATAAAAACCGCTGTATAACGCGACTGTCTGCATCGGTAAAGTAACAGAAATCGCTTCCGCTTTGGTCAATATTTTTAACGTTCCTCGACCGCTCCAACGCAACAGCAACGGCGTAAACGGTTGTAATAAGCTCTTTAACGGAGAACGTTTTGCACGTGCACCTTTTGCTAAAAGCGTGATACAACCATAATGTTCAGTAAACAGATCCACCAGCAAACTGGTTTCACTATATGCCCGGCGATGTAATACAAAGCCACGTTGCCAATTATCGATGATGCACCTCTGCGTAAAGAAAAAACGGCATCTATTTTAACAGAAAAAGTGGGTAATTAAGTTGAGAAAAAAGATGTGCTTATAACAAATTTCCATATAAATGATGAATTTGTTATTAGACGTCTGGCAATCTATATGGATAAATATAACGCACATCAAACATTAATTAAGTTCTATGAGTGAGGAAAAAGACTATGTTAAGTGGATTAATCATTGGAATTTTGCTTGGCTTTGTGCTTCAACGAGGTCGGTTCTGTGTTACTGGCGCATTTCGAGATTTATATGTGAGTAAAAATGGTCGTATGTTTACTGCATTTTTAATTGCTATTGCGATTCAGTCTATCGGCTTATATACCTTGCAGGCATTTGGAATGTTCACTGTACCACAAGGTTCGTTAGCATTAAATGCTGTCATTATCGGTGGATTTCTTTTTGGTGTTGGCATTGTTTATGCTGGTGGATGTGCTACTGGAACTTGGTATCGTGCCGGTGAAGGCTTATTTGGCAGTTGGGTGGCGTTATTGACCTATGCTTTATCAGCGGCAGCGACAAAATATGGTTTATTAAAAAGTGTTAACCAAGAACTAAAACAGAACCCATTTCCTGATCATACTATTGATCAAACTTTAGGCATTTCAGCGTGGTGGTTGGTATTGGTTTTAGTAACGGTAACAGCGTGGTTGACTTATAAACAGTTGCGTAAGCCAAAAATGAAAATTGCTACTTTACCGGCAAAACGTTCTGGTTTAGCACATTTATTATTTGAAAAACGTTGGCATCCTTTCTTTACAGCGGTTCTAATTGGTGTAATTGCATTATTAGCGTGGCCACTTAGTACTGCTA
>JACXXQ010001010.1_pt1 | contig 10962 bp, 5 predicted proteins | sample 8621361 | NCBI WGS metagenome assembly JACXXQ01 (sample SAMN15503820, study PRJNA645414) | gut metagenome | isolation source: feces | host: Bos taurus | place: USA | collected 2016 | reverse complement strand
TAAATATTAAATCTAAAATAGATAACATACTGTTATTTACTTTTGCCAATAAACCCGTTCACCGAATGTTTCTGTAAAAAAATCCAATACTTTGCGGATAGTGAGCGAATGATGACGCATATTGGGGTAGAACATTGCAATTGTGCGTGGCTGTTCGTGAATGGAGCTTTCAAATTGAGGTAAAATTCTGACAAGTTCACCTTTTTTTAAACTTTCATAAACTACCCAATCCGGCAATAACGCCAGTCCCAACCCTTGAATACAGGCGGTTTGAATCACCTCTTTGTGATTTGTCGTTAAAGCCACAGGGATATGATATTGTTGCCACTGATCATTCTGTTTAATTAACCAGCGATCTGCCCCGAAATTATTTTTATAGATGATACAACGATGTTGTAGCAAATCCTCCGCAGTGGCAGGGGTACCGAATTTTGCTAAATAAGTCGGTGAAGCAACAATAAAATGACGCTGTTTGGCAATGGTGCGCGTGTGTAAACCGCTGTTTTCTAATGTGCTGATTCTGAAAATAATATCAGTGGGTTCTGAATGTGGGTCAACATAATCATCACTTAGTGTCAAAATGACCTGTAATTTCGGGTATTTCTCAGCCAATGCCGGAAGGTGCGGTGCAATATGCAGCCGTCCGAATGCCACCGGTGCATTCAAGCGAATATAACCGGATGGAATTTGTTTGCGTTCATCTAATTTTCGTTGTGCTTCAGCAAATTGAATTAAAATTTGTTTAACATCTTCTAAAAATTGCCAACCGATATCTGTCGGTGTTACCGCTCGCGTATTTCGATAAAACAGCGGTTGACCGACATCATCCTCCAACTGTTGAATTGCACGGGATACGACGGATACGGCAACATCTTCCTGACGTGCCACTTCAGAAAAACTTTGGGTTTCGCAGACGCGAGAAAAGAAATAGAGTGTGCGAAAATCAGTCGTTGGTAATTTCATTTTGTCTTTTTTAGCAAAGGTGTTTTGTGAATTTCGTTATTTTTTGCAAATTATAAAGTGATTAAAATCTCAGCTCAAATGCATTATTGTCTTTTTTGTAAAAATTATGATGTTACTTGGTTAAAGGAGAAGTGAATGGAATTTATTAAAACACGTGCTGCAGTGGCTTGGGCACCGAATCAGCCACTTTCAATTGAAGAGCTTGATCTGATGCCGCCACAAAAAGGTGAGGTGTTAGTGCGTATTGTTGCAACCGGTGTATGTCATACGGATGCTTATACACTTTCCGGCAAAGATTCTGAAGGTGTTTTCCCTTGCGTGTTAGGACACGAAGGTGCGGGCATTGTTGAAGCGGTGGGCGAAGGGGTAACCGATTTCAAAGTGGGTGATCACGTTATTCCGCTTTATACCGCCGAGTGTGGTAAGTGTAAGTTCTGTTTATCCGGAAAAACAAATTTATGTTCAGCCGTGAGAGAAACACAGGGCAAGGGGTTGATGCCGGATGGTACAGTGCGTTTCTTTAAAGATGGGAAACCGATTTATCACTATATGGGAACATCAACATTTTCTGAATATACCGTTGTTTCTGAATACTCTTTAGCAAAAATTCAGGATGAAGCACCGTTAGAAGAGGTGTGCCTGTTAGGTTGCGGTGTGACCACCGGAATGGGTGCGGTATTAAAAACCGCAAAAGTGAAAAAAGGCGATACAGTGGCGATTTTCGGTTTGGGCGGTATCGGTTTAGCGGCGGTAATCGGCGCAAGAATGGCAGGTGCAAGCCGAATTATCGGTATTGACATTAATCTGGATAAGTATGAGAAAGCGATCAAATTGGGTGCGACCGAATGCATTAATCCGCAAGATTATGATAAACCGATTCAAGAAGTGATTATTGAAATGACGGATGGTGGTGTGGATTACTCTTTTGAATGTATCGGTAATGTGGATGTGATGCGTTCGGCATTAGAGTGTTGTCATAAAGGTTGGGGCGAAAGCATTATTATCGGTGTTGCGCCTGCCGGTGCGGAGATTCGTACCCGTCCATTCCAATTGGTAACCGGTCGAGTTTGGCGCGGTTCTGCTTTCGGCGGTGTTAAAGGTCGTTCCGAGTTGCCGGGAATTATCGATCAATATATGAAAGGTGAATTTGCATTAAGTGATTTTATTACCCATACAATGCCATTGGAACAAATCAATGAAGCATTTGAATTAATGCATCAAGGTAAATCTATTCGTACGGTGATCCATTATTAATGAAAACATTAACATTAATTTCTAAAAACAAAATGTTTGGCGGTTATCACGCGCGTTACCGCCATTTTTCTACCAGCACGCATTGTGAAATGACCTTTGCGCTTTATCTGCCGCCACAAGCGGAGAAACAGCAAGTGCCGGTGCTTTATTTTCTTTCCGGACTGACTTGTACGGATGAAAATTTTTCCACTAAAGCCGGGGCGCAACGTTATGCCGCACAATACGGCATTGCGTTGGTTATGCCGGACACCTCACCGCGAGGCGAGGCGGTTGCAGATGATGCGGGTTATGATTTAGGGCAAGGTGCCGGTTTTTATCTCAATGCAACAGAACAACCGTGGGCAGCGCATTATCAGATGTACAGCTACATTGTGGATGAATTACCTGAATTGATTGAGGCGAATTTTCCGGTTACGGCTCGGCGTTCAATTTTTGGGCATAGTATGGGCGGACACGGTGCATTACAGATTGCATTAAAAAATCCGCAACGCTATCTTTCGGTGTCTGCTTTTGCGCCGATTGTTAACCCGAGCGATACCCTGTGGGGAGAAAAAGCGTTTCGAGCCTATTTAGGTGAAGATCGTAGCAAATGGCAGCAGTATGACAGCACCCAGCTGGTGAAAAAAGTGGAAAAAGCGATACCGATAATGATTGATCAAGGTGATGCTGATAGTTTCTATCCGCAGGAGTTGCAGCCTGAGCAATTTGTTAAAGCAGCAACGGCCAATAATATTGAGGTCGATTTCACATTACAGCCAGGTTACGATCATAGCTATTTCTTTATTGCAACGTTCATCGAAAAACATTTTGCTTTCCATAAAAAGTTCTTATTGAGCTAATCAAAATTAAATGCCTGTTGATAAGCCTATCAATAGGCATTCCACTCTGGTTTTACATCAAAATATGTTAACTATCGTCTTGTTTGTGAAGTATTAACATCTTCTATTTGAGCAAAATTATTTGAGAATAATTCTCATCTAATGAAAAGAGAATTTATTAACTAAACCATAAATAAAATGCTTAAAAATAAGATAAAGATTAATAAAAGAAGAAAGATGATAAAATTTATCAAAAAAATTTTGCCACTGTCGATATTTTTTGGTATGTTCAAAATCCTCTTACAATAATAAAACAAACACAACATTAAGGAATCCATATGCTTTATAACAAAGATGAAGTTCGTGAGAACTGTGGCTTTGGCTTAATTGCCCATCTTGAAGGTGAGCAAAGCCATAAAGTTGTGCGTACAGCGATTTTAGGTTTATCCAGAATGCAGCATCGCGGTGCGGTGTTGTCCGATGGCAAAACCGGTGATGGCTGTGGTTTGCACTTGCAAATGCCGAAACGGTTTTTTCATTTTATTGCTGAAGAACAGGGATTTAAATTAAATAAAAATTTTGGTGTCGGACAGATCTTTTTCCCGACAGATCCGCAGTTGATCGAGCAATATCAAGCAATTATCAAAGAAGAATTAACTAAAGAAACGCTGACAATTACCGCTTGGCGTGATGTTGCGATTAATCCTGCCGTATTGGGATCTATTGCAGCGGCAAGTTTACCGGCAGTTAAGCAGGTTTTTGTTAATGTGCCTGCCGGTTGGGGAATTAAGGATATGGAACGCCGCTTATTTATGGCGCGTCGTCGTATCGAAAACCGCATTGATCATCCTGATTTTTATATCTGTAGTTTTTCAAGCCAAATTATCATTTATAAAGGCTTATGTATTCCGAAAGATTTGCCGAAATTCTATCTTGATTTGGCTGATTTACGTATGGAAAGCGGGATTTGCTTATTCCATCAACGTTTTTCAACCAATACTTTACCAAAATGGAAATTGGCGCAGCCATTCCGTTATTTAGCACACAATGGTGAAATCAACACCATTTCCGGTAACCGTGCGTGGGCAAGAGCACGTGCTTATAAATATCACACTCCACTTATTCCTGATTTACAGACTATTGCACCTTTTGTTAATGAAACAGGGTCAGACTCCAGTTCTTTAGACAATATGCTGGAATTGTTTGTGAACGGCGGTATGGATTTATTCCGTGCAATGCGTTTGCTTATTCCACCTGCGTGGCAACATAATCCGGATATGGATGATGATTTGAGAGCATTCTATGACTTTAACTCAATGCATATGGAGCCTTGGGACGGTCCGGCAGGCATTGTATTGAGTGATGGTCGACAAGTTGCTTGTAACCTTGATCGTAACGGTTTGCGTCCGGCACGTTATGTCATCACACAGGATAAATTGATTACAATCGCCAGTGAGGTGGGGATTTGGGATTATGCACCGGATGAAGTGATTGAGAAAGGGCGTATCGGACCGGGAGAGCTATTGGTCATCGATACCGAACATGGTAAATTAATTCATTCTCAAGAGATTGATAAAGAGTTGAAAGAACGTCATCCATACCGTGAATGGTTGAATCGTAATGTACACCGCTTAGTGCCGTTTGAAGAGATTGAAGATGATAAGGTTGGCAAAGCGGAATTTTCGCCGCAACAGCTCCTTACTTATCAAAAACAGTTCGCCTATAACAAAGAAGAATTGGAAAGTTTATTACGTGTATTGGGAGAAAATGGTCAGGAAGCGGTCGGCTCAATGGGGGATGATACGCCGTTTGCGGTGTTGTCTACTCAGCCACGGGTGATTTATGACTATTTCCGTCAATATTTCGCACAGGTGACCAATCCGCCAATCGATCCGCTGCGTGAGGCACACGTGATGAGCTTGAATACCAGTATCGGTCAAGAGATGAGTGTTTTCTTTGAAACAGAAGGGATGTCTCATCGTGTGAATTTTAAATCGCCGGTCTTGCTTTATTCTGATATGCAGCAACTGCTTGGTCTATCACAGGAATATTACAAACACGAAATTTTGGATGCGACTTATGATCCGAAAGCGCTAGGTTTAAAACAGGCGATAGAAGCGTTGGCAGACAGAGCAGAGCAGGCAGCTCATAACGGCACGGTATTGCTGGTTTTATCGGATCGTGAAATTTCTCCATCTCGAGTGCCAATTCCGGCAGCATTGTCTGTTGGTGCGGTGCAACAACGCTTGGTTGAAAAAAATCTTCGTTGTGATGCCAATATTATTGTTGAAACCGGTTCTGCACGAAATCCTCATCATTTTGCGGTTTTATTAGGATTAGGGGCAACCGCGGTTTATCCATATCTTGCCTACGAAAGTTTAAGTGAAATGGTGGCAAGTGGGGCGATTACTAAACCGTTACGCACTGTTTTATTGAATTTCCGCAAGGGAATCGATAAAGGGCTTTACAAAATTATCTCTAAAATGGGGATTTCAACCATTTCCTCTTATCGTTGCGCTCATTTGTTTGAAGCGGTCGGTTTTAATAAAGAGATTGTTGAATTGTGTTTTAAACGGATTACCTGTCGTATTGAAGGCGCTTCTTTTGCTGATTTGGATCAGGATATGCAGCGTTTGCAACGTGATGCGTGGCGTGCAAGCCAGGCATTGCCGACCGGCGGTTTGTTGAAGTATAAACCTGACGGTGAATATCACGCCTATAATCCGGATGTGGTGAACTATTTACAACAAGCGGTAAACAGCGGCGATTATCGGATTTATCAGAAATATGCCGACACGGTTAACCATCGTCCGGTGGCAACCATCCGTGATTTATTAAAATTAAATATTGATGAAAGCAAAGCGATTGCAGTGGATAAAGTTGAGCCGGCAGAAAATTTATATAAACGTTTTGATACGGCGGCAATGAGTATCGGTGCATTAAGCCCTGAAGCGCACGAAGCGTTGGCGACCGCGATGAATCGTCTCGGCGGTTATTCTAACTCAGGCGAAGGCGGTGAAGATCCACGTCGTTACGGCACAGAAAAAGTTTCTCGTATTAAACAGGTGGCATCCGGTCGATTTGGGGTAACGCCGGCGTACTTAATGAGTGCGGATGTGATTCAGATTAAAGTTGCCCAAGGTGCGAAACCGGGTGAAGGCGGTCAATTACCGGGCGATAAAGTCACACCTTATATTGCGCAATTACGTTATGCAGTGCCGGGATCAACATTGATCTCGCCACCGCCGCATCACGATATTTATTCAATCGAAGATTTGGCGCAATTAATCTTTGACTTAAAACAGATTAATCCTAAAGCCTTGATCTCTGTGAAATTAGTTTCTTTACCGGGAGTTGGCACCATCGCAACCGGTGTGGCTAAAGCTTATGCCGATTTAATTACAATTGCCGGTTATGATGGCGGTACCGGTGCAAGTCCGTTGTCCAGTGTGAAATATGCCGGTTCTCCTTGGGAATTAGGTTTGGCGGAAGCACAGCAGGCATTGGTAGAGAATAATCTTCGTCATAAAGTGCGTTTACAGGTTGACGGCGGATTGAAAACCGGTCTGGATGTGATTAAAGCCGCTATTTTGGGGGCGGAAAGCTTCGGTTTCGGTACCGGTCCTATGATTGTACTGGGTTGTCGTTACCTCAGAATTTGTCACTTAAATAACTGTGCAACCGGTATTGCAACACAGGACGAAAAATTGCGTAATGAGCATTATCACGGCTTGCCGGAAAAAGCGATGAATTACTTTAAATTTATTGCGCAGGATGTCCGTGAATGGTTAGCAAAATTAGGCGTTGAAAAATTAACGGATCTTATTGGACGTACTGATTTATTAACGGTGATTGAGGGAGAAACTGCAAAACAACGCGGTTTGGATTTAACGAAATTGCTTTATGCGCCGCAAGTGCCGGCGGGTAGTGCAAGATATTGCACGCAAAGTAATCCGCCAATGGATAAAGGATTATTGAATAAAGCGATTTTGAAAGAGGTCGGCGATGCGTTTGATTATAACGATGAACAACATTTGGATTTGACATTTGATGTGAATAATACCGATCGTTCTGTCGGCGCAACCTTATCCGGTATGATTGCAAATAAATATGGCAATAACGGTCACGCACGCAAGAAAGTGGATATTCGCTTAAACGGTACCGTCGGACAAAGTTTTGGCGTATGGTTGGCTGGCGGCGTAAGCCTATATTTGACCGGTGATGCCAATGATTATGTCGGTAAAGGTATGGCAGGCGGTAAAATTGTTATTCGTCCGCATACTGGGGTAAGTTTTAAACCTGAATTATCAACTATTGCCGGTAATACGTGTCTTTATGGTGCGACAGGCGGAAGTTTATTCGCTTCCGGTCGTGTGGGGGAACGCTTTGCTGTGCGTAATTCCGGAGCGACTGCCGTTGTTGAAGGTATCGGCGATAATGGCTGTGAATATATGACTGGCGGCGTGGTCTGTGTGCTGGGTAAAACTGGTATTAATTTTGGTGCGGGTATGACTGGTGGTTTTGCCTATGTACTTGATGTTGATGGTAAATTCCGTAGTCGTATTAATCCTGAATTAGTGGAAGGATTATCGATTGTCGAGTTGCCTACCTATCAGGAACATTTGCGCGGATTATTGGTGCATCATCATGATGAAACCCATAGTCCGTTAGCGGAACGCATTTTGAATAATTGGAGTGATTATGCTGATAAATTTGTATTGGTGAAACCAAAAGCCAATGATCTTAATGCGTTATTAGGGCATCAACGCCGCACCGTCAATGAACTTGGTGTGGTAACACAGTAATTTTCCATCGTCCGGGAGAAATCCCGGGCGCTCTCAGACAAGTAAAAGGAAAAAACAATGAGCCAGCAAGGAAATATTTATCAGTTTATTGATTTACCTAGGATTGACCCTCAGAAAAAATCGTTAGAACAGCGTAAAACAAAGTTTATTGAAATTTATCAAATTTTTGATGAAGCGCAGGCAAAAGCACAAGCAGATCGCTGTTTAGCTTGCGGTAATCCATATTGCCAACATCGTTGTCCGTTACATAATAATATTCCGGATTGGTTAAAATTAACCTATGAAGGGCGCATTATTGAGGCGGCGGAATTGGCGCACGAAACCAATACATTACCTGAAGTGTGCGGTCGAGTTTGTCCGCAGGATCGTTTGTGTGAAGGTTCTTGCACATTAAATGCCGAATTTGGTGCGGTAACCATTGGTAATATTGAAAAATATATCACTGAAACAGCATTTGAAATGGGCTGGCGCCCTAAAGTCAAAAATGTTGAAAAAAGCGGAAAACGTGTAGCGGTCATTGGTGCCGGTCCGGCAGGATTAGGTTGTGCGGAACAGCTGATTAGGAACGGTGTTGATGTTACCGTTTATGAGCGTCAGGCAGAGATCGGCGGTTTGCTTACTTACGGTATTCCAGCCTTTAAACTTGAAAAAGAGGTGATGAAACGCCGTCGTGAAATTTTCACAGAGATGGGCATTGAGTTTAAATTAGGTGTCAATATTGGTGAAGATATTCAGTTATCCGAGATTGTTGCGCAGTATGATGCCGTTTTCCTTGGCGTAGGAACTTATCAAGGAATGAAAGCCAATATTCCGAATGAAGATGCGGAAGGCGTTTATTCCGCCTTGCCTTTTTTAATTGCCAATACGCAGCAGTTATTAGGGCAAAATCCGGATAATTATGTTTCGATGGCAGGGAAACGTGTGGTCGTGCTGGGTGGCGGTGACACCGCAATGGACTGTGTTCGTACTTCTGTGCGTCAACAGGCGGCTGAAGTGACCTGTGTATATCGTCGAGATCAAGCCAATATGCCGGGAAGCCATAAAGAGTTTGTGAATGCGAAAGAAGAGGGTGTGCAGTTCCAATTTAATGCTCAACCGGTGGCGATTGAAGCGGAACCGGTTGCCGTTCATACTGAAAACGGTCGTGTTACCGGCATTGAAGTGGTGGAAACAACAATGGGCGAACCGGATCAAAACGGTCGTCGTCGTGCGGAAATTGTTGAAGGCAGTGAGCATATTATCCCTTGTGATGCAGTCATTGTTGCTTTCGGTTTTGCGCCGCATCAGATGCCGTTTCTTGCGGATGTCGGTGTGACTACCGATGCTCGAGGTCGTATTGAAGCAAAAGGTGAATTTAAGCAACAAACCGCCAATCCGAAAGTCTTTGCCGGTGGTGATGTCACTCGAGGTTCTGATTTGGTTGTTACCGCAATAGCGGAGGGCAGAGAGGCTGCCAAAGGCATTTTAGATTATTTCGGTATTTAAATAGCCTAATCGCACAGACAACATTATCTGCACTTCAAGTTTTCTTGAAGTGCAGATTTTTTTGTGCCTGAAAAATTATTCATTGTCAGTGGAGCTGTTAGCTACGTTTCAATGCATATCGCACCAGATCAAGCGTGTTATAGTTTCTATTATTTTAAAAGATTAAGTCTATTGATTTTTATGTTATTGATTTTTAAAACTAATTAATAATATTTATTATTAACCTATTGATTTAATACAAGTATCCTTTTTGATAGCAAATATATAATGCTTCAGTCTCATTTTTATCGTGAAAATGAAGATATTACACTATCAGGGAGAACATATTATGAGTGAAAAATTTAAGGGAAAATGCCCGGTAACCCATCTCACAACCGATTTCGGTGCGCCGGTGGTGGATAACCAAAACAGTTTAACCGCAGGCCCTCGAGGTCCATTATTGGCACAGGATGTCTGGTTACAGGAAAAATTAGCTAATTTTGTTAGAGAAGTGATTCCAGAGCGCCGTATGCACGCTAAAGGCTCCGGTGCATTCGGTACTTTCACGGTAACACACGATATTACCAAGTATACTCGCGCTAAAATTTTTAGTGAGATTGGTAAAAAAACAGAAATGTTTGCCCGTTTTACAACAGTGGCAGGCGAACGTGGAGCGGCGGATGCAGAACGTGATATTCGTGGTTTCGCCTTAAAATTTTACACTGAAGAAGGAAACTGGGATTTAGTCGGCAATAATACGCCGGTCTTTTTTATTCGTGATCCGCGTAAGTTCCCGGATTTAAATAAAGCCGTGAAACGTGATCCGCGAACCAATTTACGCTCTGCTACTTATAACTGGGATTTCTGGACATTATTACCGGAAGCACTTCATCAGATTACGATTGTAATGAGTGATCGCTGCATTCCGGCAAGTTATCGTCATATGACTGGTTTCGGCTCACACACATATAGTTTTATTAATGCAGAAAATGAGCGTTTTTGGGTAAAATTTCATTTTAAAACGCAACAAGGAATTAAAAATTTAACGGATGCAGAAGCGGAAGCTTTAATTGGTAAAGATCGTGAAAGCCATCAACGTGATCTCTATGAAGCGATTGAGCGTGGTGATTTTCCAAAATGGACAATGTATGTGCAAATTATGCCGGAACAGGATGCGGAAAAAGTACCTTATCACCCATTTGATTTAACCAAAGTTTGGCCACATAAGGATTACCCATTGATAGAAGTTGGCGAATTTGAGTTGAATCGTAACCCTGAGAATTTCTTCTTAGATGTTGAGCAATCTGCATTTGCGCCAAGTAATTTAGTTCCGGGAATCAGTGTTTCTCCTGATAGAATGCTGCAAGCACGCCTATTTAACTATGCTGATGCACAGCGTTATCGTTTAGGCGTTAATTATCACCAAATTCCTGTAAACCGAGCACGTTGTCCGGTACATAGCAATCATCGTGACGGACAAGGGCGCGTGGACGGAAATTACGGCAGTTTGCCTCATTATGAGCCGAATAGTTTCGGTCAATGGCAACAACAGCCTCAATATAAAGAGCCACCACTTAAAATTAACGGTGATGCAGATTTTTGGGATTATCGTGAAGATGATGATGATTATTTTAGCCAGCCTCGTGCCTTGTTCCGTT